>UPTG01001909.1_pt1 | contig 14918 bp, 9 predicted proteins | sample 2160121 | NCBI WGS metagenome assembly UPTG01 (sample SAMN06266255, study PRJEB28933) | marine metagenome | isolation source: Columbia River Estuary | place: USA:Columbia River Estuary, USA | collected 2014-07-27
ATCAACTGGTGGAGGATATGTTTTTGCTGAGTATATGAAAGACGCGGTTTCTTTTATTAAGCAATATGATTATGAAGGAAAATTAATTAGAGACGTTAAATTACCTGGAATTGGTTCGGTTGGAGTTTTAGGAGGTAAGAAAGAAGAAACAAACTTATATTATTCCTTTACCAATTACATTACACCAGGAACAACTTATTCTTTTGACGTAAATTCTGGAAGTTCAGTAGTTTATCGTAAACCAAAAGTAGATTTCAAAAGTGAAGAGTACGAATCGAAACAAGTTTTTTATTCTTCAAAAGATGGAACAAAAATTCCAATGATCATAACGTATAAAAAAGGAACAGAATTAAACGGAAAAAACCCAACAATGCTCTATGGCTATGGAGGATTCAATATCAGTTTAACGCCTAGTTTTAGCATTGCTAATGCAGTTTGGTTAGAAAACGGAGGTGTTTATGCTGTTGCAAATTTACGTGGCGGAGGTGAATATGGAAAAAAATGGCACGATGCAGGAACTCAAATGCTAAAACAAAATGTATTTGACGATTTTATTGCAGCTGCAGAATATTTAATCGCTCAAAAATATACGTCATCGGATTATTTAGCTATATCAGGGCGTTCAAACGGAGGTTTATTAGTTGGTGCAACAATGACACAACGTCCAGATTTAATGAAAGTAGCATTACCAGGAGTTGGGGTTTTAGACATGTTGCGTTATCATACCTTTACTGCAGGAGCAGGATGGGCTTACGATTATGGAACTTCAGAACAAAACAAAGAAATGTTTGACTATTTAAAAGGATATTCTCCTGTTCATAATGTAAAAGCAGGGACAAAATATCCTGCCACGTTAGTTACAACTGGAGATCATGACGATAGAGTTGTTCCGGCACATAGTTTTAAATTTGCTGCAGAACTACAAGCAAAACAAGTAGGTTCTAATCCAACATTAATTCGAATTGATGTAAATGCAGGTCACGGCGCAGGGAAGTCAGTAGCTGCGACTATACAAGAGTTTGTAGACATGCAAGTTTTTACGTTATATAATATGGGAATTAAAGAATTGAAGTAATAATATTTTAAAGATAAAAAAACCGTTACATTTTTGTAGCGGTTTTTCTGTTTTAATAAAAAAGAAAAAAATTTAGAATAATGTTCCCAACCTTTTTACTAAAATAAGACTCTATAATAGAAAGACATAAAATTAAACTCATGAAAAAATTATTTTTACTACTAACAATTATGGTTTCGGCGACATTGTTTGCTCAAAAACCAATTTTCACTACAGCTACTGTAAAAGGAGCAACTGTTTACAGCAATAGCGCAGAATTGACACAAACTACTTCGATAAATTTACCAAAAGGAACTAGTGAGATTGTCATTAAAAATGTAGCCGATTATTTGAATGAAAACACTGTTCAAATTGGTGCACCAAATTCTTTAACGGTTTTATCGGTGCAGTTTACCCAAAATTATATTTCTGAATATGAAATTGACGAAAGCAATCCTGTAATTAAAAAAGTACGAGACAGTATTTCATTTGTACAAAAAGAAATTGTAAAAGTACAAATAGATAAAAATTCGCATGCAAAAACTATTGAATTATTAGACAAAAACCAACAAGTTTCAGGTTCGAATACAGGTTTAAATGTTGCCGAATTAATGAAATTAGTGGATTATTATAATACAAAACGAACACAACTTAGCAATGCTATTACTTCTTTTCAGGAAAAAGAAAACAAATTAAACGAACGACTTAAAAAATTGAACTCAAAATTGGAAATCAACACTAAAAATGAAGAAAAGTCTTCTAAAGGAAAATTGATTTTACAAGTTATGAACGAAAATGCAGGAATTGTAAATTTAGACATCAACTATCTTACTGCAGGAGCAACTTGGAAGCCTTTTTATGATTTAAGAGCAGAAAGCATCAGCACGCCAATAAATATGATGTACAAAGGACAAGTAACACAAAACACAGGAATTGACTGGAAGAAAGTGAAACTTACCTTATCTAGTGGAAACCCAACACAAAATAACACGGCGCCTATTTTACAAGCTTGGTTTTTACGTTACGGTTACAACAGAGGTTTTGTTCAGTATAATAATTCGAATGCTAAAATGAATACAATACAAGGAAAAGTTTCTGGCGTTAAAGTTGACGCAGAAATGCAAGACGAATCTTCTGTTTCAAATTACACTAGTATTAATGAAAATCAACTAAATATTTCATTCGATATTGATATTCCTTATGATATTTTATCGAATGGAAAAGCGCATAGCGTAGCTTTAAAAGAGATAAAATTGCCAGCAACTTATAGATATTATGCTGCTCCAAGAATTGAAAAAGAAGCTTTCTTATTGGCTGAAATATCTGATTATTCAAAATTTAATTTATTACCTGGTGAAGCTAATATTATTTTCGAAGGAATGTATGTTGGTAAAACGATGATTAATCCAAACCAGACTTCTGATACGTTAAATTTAAGTATGGGAAGAGATAAAAAAATCTCTATCAAACGTGAAAAGGTTGCAGATAAATCAGGGACGAAATTTTTATCTTCTTATAAAGAACAAACATTTACTTATGATATTACCATTCGTAACAACAAAAAAGAAAGTGTTGAATTGTTGTTAAAAGATCAATATCCAATAAGTACGGATAAGGAAATTACGGTGGAACTTTTAGAAAAAGACAAAGCAAAAGTAAATGAAGAAACCGGAATTTTAACTTGGGATTTAAAATTGGGTGCTAATGAAACCAAGAAAATACGAATCAGTTATAAGGTTCGTTATCCAAAAGATAAAGTGATTGATAATTTATAGGAAATAATATAAACCTGACAGGATTTAAAAACCTGTCAGGTTTCTTTTTTTAGGGTGCAGGATTTGGAATTAATTCTTGAATAGTTTCAATTTCGTTTAAAATTTCATCCGATAAAACAACATCAAAAGCATCAATATTTTCTTTCAGCTGTTCTAAATTTGTAGCGCCAATTATGGTTGACATAACACATTGTTGTTGGTTAACAAACGCTAAAGACATTTGCGTTAAAGTCAAATTATTAGCTTCGGCTAGTTCTTTATATAATTTGGTTGCTTTATGGCAATTTTCATTGATGTATCGTTTGAAATTTGGGAATAATTGCATTCTAGAATTTTCTGGAATTCCGTTCAAATATTTCCCAGTTAAGAATCCAAAACCTAATGGAGAATACGCTAATAAACCAACATTTTCGCGCATACACATTTCGCTTAAACCTACTTCATACAATCTATTCAATAAAGAATACGGATTTTGAATCGTTGCAATTTTTGGTAAATTATGTTTTTCACTTTCTTGTAAAAATTTCATTACACCATAAGGGTTTTCGTTTGAAACACCAATATGTTTAATTTTCCCTTCTTTGATTAAACCATCATAAATGGAAAGAACATCAAAAATATTGTCTTGCCAATTTGGATCTAATTCTTGCAAGCCACGTTTCTGAAACATATTCATTACACGTTCTGGCCAATGCATTTGGTACAAATCAATATAATCAGTCTGCAAGTTTTTTAAACTCAATTCCACTGCTTCGGTGATGCTTTTTTTAGAAAAATCTAACGGATTTCTAATGTACGTCATTCCACGATTTGGTCCAGCAATTTTGGTTGCCAAAACCACTTCATCACGTTTACCTGACTTCTTAATCCAAGAACCGATATGTCTTTCGGTACTTCCAAAAATTTCAGCGTTTCCACCTATTGGGTACATTTCGGCAGTATCAATAAAATTAACGCCTCGTTCTAAAGCATAATCTAATTGAGAATGTGACTCAGCTTCCGAATTTTGGTTCCCAAAAGTCATAGTTCCCAAACAAATTTTACTAATTTTTACAGACGTATTAGGTAAAGTAGTGTGTTTCATTTTTTAAGTATCAAAGTGGCAAAGTTACAAAGTTGTAAAGTCTTTTAAAAGAAAAAGGTTCAAAGTGTATGCTTTGAACCTTTTTTGGTTTTAGAAAACTCAGAAGTAAAAATTTACCTAAGCTATTTTTTATAACTAATATTAGAAGTCATTTTTATTCGGATTCGCAATTTTTCTAACTTCAGGATCAACCATTTTCGGATCAAGTTTATCAGTTATCGTTAGATATTTTCTTAAACTATCCTTTTGTGTAAAATATGAATATGCACTTGTTAATAAACCATAATATTTTGCGTTTTCAGGCTCCAATTTTATAGCACATTTGAGGTTTTCTATAGTTGAATTAAGATGTACAACATTCTTTGTTTCATTAAATATGTTAGCATAACTTATTGCATTACTTTCATAAACTTTTGCATTGTTTGGATTTATTTTAATTGATTTTTCCAACAATAAGATTGATTGATTATAATTTTTTTTCATTCCCATAAGATTTCCAAACCCCCAATAAACTTCAGAATTGTTTTTATCAAGTAACCATGCCTGATTAAATCTTTTCATTGAAGCTTCAATATCATTATTATAAAAAAATCCCCAAGCTATTTCAACATATTTATCCGAAGCTTCTCTACGATTTTTAAATTGTTTGTCACAATCAGAAAGAAATTGCTTATCAATTTCAATTTGCTCTTCACATTTTTTTACTTCACCATACATTGGAAGCAAATTAATATCATCTGGACAATTCTGTTTAGGAGAACAACTCAAAAATATTATTGTTGAAAATAAAACTGAATAATTTAGTATTATTTTAATCATTTTTTTCGCAAAACTACTATTAAAAATCAATTACAATTCGCTCATTAATTTAGAAATCTCATCTAATTTTGGCGTTAAAATAATTTCAATTCTACGGTTTTTAGCTTTTCCTTCAGCCGTTTCGTTTGCCATTAACGGTGCAAATTCGCCTCTACCTGCTGCGGTTAAATTCTTTTTATCTACTTTCTTATTTTCAGATATAATATTTACAATTGCAGTAGCACGTTTTGTAGATAAATCCCAGTTGTTTTCAACTCCACCACCAATTGTTCCAGTAATTTTATCATTATCTGTATGTCCTTCAATTAAAACAGAAATTTCAGGATTATCTCCTAATACTTTTCCAACAGCAGAAACAGCCTTTCTACCTTCTGTTCCTACAGTCCAACTACCTGATTCGAAAAGTAATTTATTCTCCATAGAAACATAAATTTTTCCGTTTCTATTTTCAATAGTCAAACCTTTTCCTTCAAATGCATTTAAAGCTTTAGATAAAGTTTCTTTCAACTTATTCATTCCAGCTTCTTTCTCAGCCATCATTTTCTCTAATTCAGCTAAACGATTAGTAGAAGAAGCTAAGTCAGACTTCAATTTATCTAAACGCTCTTGTTCTGAGTTTAATTTGTTTTGTTTTGCTTCTAATTCAGCTAATAATTCTCTATTTTTCTTCATGTTACTATCTAAAGCATCATTGCTGTTTTTTTCTAAAGCAGCATAAGAAGATTTTAAATTATCTAAACTTTTTTTAGTTGCAGCATAATCATTAGAAAGTTTATCTCTTTCTGCTTTTGCTTTATCTAATTCTGTTTGTAAATTTGTTTTTTCTAATTCTAATTTGTTTTTACTTTTTGTTAAAGATCCATTTTCGTCAGCTAATGAATTACGTTCTTTTTTTAAATCGGCATATTTGTTTTCTAAATCAGTATAAATCTTTTTAGATACACAAGAGGTAGTTAATCCAAGAACTACAACTGCTAAGGCAATTTTTTTTAACATACGTTTTATTTTAATTTTGGGTTATTTAATTTCTACTACAACCGGACAATGATCAGAATGAACTGCGCTTGGTAAAATATAAGCTCGTTCAATTCTATTTTCCAGTTCTTTTTCGGCCAAACAATAATCAATTCTCCAGCCTTTATTATTGTTACGAGCGTTTGCTCTATAACTCCACCAACTATAATTATGAGGTTCTTTGTTTAAATGACGAAAGGTATCTATAAAACCATTTTTCATAAAAGTATCTAACCAAGCCCTTTCTTCAGGTAAAAAGCCAGAAGTGTTTTTATTACCAACTGGATTATGAATATCTATTGCTTCATGACAAATGTTATAATCGCCACATATAATTAAATTTGGAACTTCTTTTTTCAGTTTTGTAACATACTCTTGAAATTCGTCCATGTATTGAAATTTGTAACTTAATCTGTCTGAATTTGTTCCAGAAGGTAAATACAAACTCATTACAGAAAATTCATCAAAATCTATGCGTAAATTTCTACCTTCAAAATCCATAGATTCAATTCCAGTTCCATAGACAACGTTAGTTGGTTCTTTTTTTGATAAAATAGCAACGCCGCTATAGCCTTTTTTTTGAGCACTGAACCAATAACTGTAATGGTATCCAGCATTTTCAAAAACACTTAAATCCAGTTGATCTTCCTGTGCTTTTATTTCTTGTAAACAGATCACGTCTGGATTGGCGCTTTTCAACCAATCTATAAATCCTTTTTTGAGTGCAGCCCGAATTCCGTTAACGTTGTAAGAAATAATTTTCATCTATTGTGATAATAATTTTAGCTAAAATAATTAATAGAGTACTTTTACCCTAAATATTTAGTCTTGTTTTAATGAAAACTATCAACAAAATATTTTGGGTTGTTTTTAGTTTAAGAGTCATGATGAAGTACTGTTTTAACTTTTTATTCCTTATATCCTTCACACATACCTGGTCTCAAGAGGTGTCATCTTTGTATAGGGTGAAAAAATTAGCAGTGATAGATTCGATTCAAATTGATAGTGTGAGCATCAATCCTTCCAAATTCTTTGTCTCAAATTTAAAAAATCAGTTAATTCCTCCCTCATTCTATACTATAGATTTTGAAAATGCATTGCTCACATTTGACGCGACTATTGATACGGACTCCATTAAAGTAACTTATTTAAATTATCCTAGATTTATCACCAAAACATATCAGGAGTTAGACGAGCGCATCATTGTGAATAGCACAGGAAATCTTGAAAAGTTATATAAGTTATCTCAACCTAGCTCAAAACGAGTTGTAGTGCCATTTGATGGTTTGGTGTCTTCTGGTAGTATCTCTAGAGGAGTCACAATAGGGAACAATCAAAATTCGGTATTAAACAGTGAGCTTGATTTACAAATTAGCGGTAAGTTAAATGATAAAGTAACCTTACGAGCGTCCATTCAAGATTCAAATATTCCTTTACAAGAAAGTGGATATTCACAACGTTTGGATGAGTTTGATCAAGTTTTTATAGAAGTTTTTAGTGACCGTTGGGGGATCCGAGCTGGGGATATTGATTTAGAAGATTCACAATCGTATTTTTCCAAATTTGCTAAACGTGTTCAAGGGCTTTCGTTGACTACTAATTTTAAAAATGAAGATTCTGAGTTTACTGCTTTTGCAGCTGGAGCCTTAGTTCGCGGTCAATTTTCTACTAGCCAATTTGTAGGGCAAGAAGGCAATCAAGGTCCTTATAAACTAAAAGGACCAAATAATGAATTGTATGTTTTAGTTGTTTCTGGAAGTGAAACGGTATATGTAAATGGAATCCCTTTAAAACGGGGAGCGACTGAAGATTATATTATTGATTATAATGCAGGAGAACTAATTTTTAATGCGACTTATCCCATCACTTCAGAAATGCGAATCACAGTCGATTATCAATACAGCGAGCGTAATTATTCTCGATTTATAGGCTATGCAGGGAGTCGTTACAAAAATGAAAAATGGACGATTGGGGTGTCTGTTTACAATGAAAATGATCTAAAAAATCAACCACTTCAGCAAGCCCTTAATTCGGAACAAGTGGACATTTTGTCCAATGCCGGAGATGACCAAACACTTATGGCGGCTCCTTCTGCAACACTAGAAGCATATAACGAAAACCGAATTTTATATAAAAAAATTATAGATAATGGGGTGGAGGTTTTCGAATTTTCAACAAACCCTGACGATGAGTTGTATCTTGTTAATTTTACAGCAGTTGGATCTCAACAAGGAAATTATAAGGTAGCAAGTTCCAATGCCATTTCAAATATTTATGAATATATAGCGCCCATTTCAGGGGTCAAACAAGGCGACTTTGAGCCGATTGTACAACTCGTTGCACCTGTAAAATTACAAGTAGCTGTTGTAAATGGAGCTTTTAAGCCAAATGAAAAAACAGCTATTGAGTTTGAGTTTGCAGCCAGTAATAATGATTTAAATTTATATGCATCGCTTAATGATGATAATAATACAGGGGTAGCGAGTCAACTGTCATTAAAGCATCAGTTACTTAAAACTGCTGAAGGTTGGAGCTTGGATGTAAATTCTAACATCGATTATATTCAAAATAATTTTAGAAATATTGAAGGGTTGTATAATCCAGAATTCAATCGGGATTGGAATATAGAAGCACCCACAGGAAATCAAATTACTTCCGAACTTGGGGACCAGATTTTTGCTGTTGGAGGAGTCCAGTTTTTACATCTTGAAAAAGGCAACTTAAATTATCAATTCCAGCATTTAAATTTTAAGGATAATTATGAAGGGAGTCGTCATGTGTTTTTTACCAAACTGAATTTACAGCGTTTTCAGATTTACTCGAACTCTAGTTTTTTGAAAACCGATGGGCTAAACACGAACTCTTTTTTTTATAGATCTGACAACCGTTTGAAATACAGTTATAAAAAAGGCTGGTCAGGGGTTGAATTTTCAACAGAACACAACGAAAAAAAGGAGGTTGAATTAAATCAGTTAGATCCCGTTAGTCAGAAGTTTCAAGCCTACGAAGTATTTACGGCTGTTGGCGATTCCACAAAAGTGTTTGTGAAACTAGGATATAGGCATCGGGTGAACGACAGTCTACAAAATAACCGCCTTGCAAAAGTAAACGCATCAGATACCTATTATTTGGATTCTAAATGGATTCAAACTCAAAACACAAATTTGAGTCTTTATGCAAATTACCGCGTTTTTAAATCTATAAATGCCTCTACACCTCTCCAAAAATCGATTAACTCACGTTTGCAATACAGTCAAAAGTTAGCCAATAATGGTGTCCATTTGAACACTCTTTTTGAAACTAATGCAGGGCGTTTACCACAACAAGATTTTACTTATGTTGAGGTAGAACCTGGTCAAGGGAGTTTTGTGTGGTTTGACTATAATGAGAATGGTATTCAAGAGTTAGAAGAATTTGAAATAGCTCAATTTCAAGATCAGGCGACCTATGTTCGTGTGTTGTTGCCCAACCAAGTTTACATTAGAACCCATCAAAATAAGCTGAGTCAATCATTGACTTTAAATCCAATTCAGTGGGCCAATTCGCCAAAAGTATCCAAAAGATTTTGGTCTCATTTTTACAATCAAACGTCTTTTTTAATCGATCGAAAAGATAAAAATAACAGTTCATCTATTCGTCTCAATCCTTTTCATTCAACTGCGGAAGATCAGTTGGCACTGCAATCTAATTTTAGAAATCAATTGTTTTACAATAGAGGCAAACAATATTACACAGTGTCCTATAGCTATTCAAAATCTAACTCCCGTAATGTGCTTTCATTTGGGTATGTGGAACAGGAAACGTTCAGTCATCAAATCAATTTTTCACATAAAATCCAAGAACAGTGGCTGCTCAGTTTACAATCCAACTTAGATAAAAATAGAAGCGAAAGTGAAAATTTTGCTTCAAAAAATTATCAACTCAATGAAACGCTCTTGAATCCAAAATTATCTTACCTATTGGATGATAACAAGCGGTTTGATGTATATTATCAATATCAAAAAAAGGACAATTCTATTGGTGATTTGGAGCAGCTCAAGCAAGAAAAATATGGAGTTTCTTTCATTCTTACTCAAAATCAAAAGGCAGCGATTACTGGAGATTTTAATTATTTTTCAAATGATTTTTTTGGAAATGCTAATACGCCTGTTGCTTACCAAATGATGGAGGGTTTACAACCTGGAACTAACTTTACATGGTCACTAATTGCACAAAAAAAACTGACGAAGTTTTTAGATTTAAATCTAAATTATTTTGGAAGAAAGAGTGAAACCAGTCGGACTATTCATACAGGGACTGTTCAGTTGAAAGCGTATTTTTAGTAAACCGATTTATAGTCTCAAAGAAAAATGAGACCTGTACTGAGTTTTCACTCCGTCACTATTGGTGTAATTGACCACAAACCAATAATCGGATGTTGATAACAGATTCCCATTAAAGGTTCCATTCCACGTACTACGGTTGGGACTAAATTGAAATAATAATTTTCCAAAACGGTCAAAAACGGAAATCAATGCCAAAGGGTCATCTCTCAAACATTTGATATTCCAAGTATCGTTATACCCATCACCATTTGGGGTAAATGATTTTGGGAACTCCATAATCATTATTGTTGCTTCTGGAGTTGTACTACACCCAAATGCATCTCTTACGGCTACCGTATGTTCTTGACATCCAGTTACATATTCAAATATTGAACTGCTCTGCCAAGCACCACTATCTAATTGGTACTCATATGTACCACTTCCACCAGTAGCAGATACTAAAATCATTTGATTCGCATCAAAATCTTCCGATTGGTTTGTTGCGCTAATCGTTAAAACACTGATTGGGTTTACCACAATAGTCATTGTAGTTTGTTCTGCACATTGGTAGGGATCAGGTGTGAATGTATAGGTCGTTGTTGCTAAATTATTCAAAGATGGAGTCCATGTTCCCGTAATACCTTCATTGGAAGTTGTGTTCAAAGGAGCTAGTGTGCTTCCGATACAAATAGGATCTATTTGCGTAAATTGAGGGATTGTTTGTGTCAAGATCTCAATAGTCATTTTGGTTTCATCGAAACAAATCCCTGGGACTGGAGCGGGGGTAAACGTATATTCTGTAGTGACTGTATTATTTATGGCTGGAGACCAAGTACCATTAAATCCATTATTGGAAACAATGGGTAAGTCTACTAAAACATCTCCAACACAAATAGGGTTAACTTGTGTAAAAGTTGGAGAAAAAACAGGATTTACCGTAACGGACATTGGCATGCCAATAGCACACTGATTTGCATCGGGTGTAAAGGTGTAAGTACCTGAAACTGTATTGTCAAAAACTGGAGACCATGTTCCTGTAAAGCCTTCAATGGAAGTCGTAGGGAGTGTTAGTGAATCGCCTTCGCAAATAGGTGATATTTGTGCAAATGTAGCGTTTGAAGTAATATTAATAGTGACATCAAAAGAGTATTCATCAGTACAGTTAGGTGTTGTTGCAGTTTCTGCATACACAAATAAGGTAGTGGAAGTTGAGATCATATCTCCTGAATTGAGAGGCGTTCCACCGCCATTTGAGGCTGTAAAATAAGACCCATTTGTGAGTGCTGGCAATGTGTAGCTATCACACGCGGAAATATCTGCGGGTGTATCTACAGAAGGTGTTGTGTTGATTGTAATATCAAAAGAATGCTCGTCAGTACAGTTAGGCGTTGTTGCAGTTTCTGCATACACAAATAAAGTAGTGGAAGTAGAAATGACATCTCCACCATTAAGTGGTGTTCCAGTGCCATTGGAGGCGGTGAAATAAGTTCCGTTTGTAAGTGCTGGCAATGTGTAATTATCACAGGAAGATACATCAGCTGGTGTGTCCACTACTGGAACAGAATAGACTGTAGCAGTCACAGCGGTTCTTGTTCCTGTAGTACAACCATTGCTTGAGGGTAAAGTCCAAAAGGTTGTAGTGGTCGTTAAAATGGGATTGTAGGTATTTCCTGTATGTAAAAGGGTGCCTCCATTTTGGCTGTCATACCATAAAACATCCGTTGTGTTTGAAGTCACTGACAAATTTGCAGGATCATTTTCACAACTTGCAGATGGGCTGATGGATAAAATTTGAGGGGGGCTAAAGGTTGTAGCATCAGAAATATTTAAGACAGGATCGCCAGGCGTTCCTCCATATTCAACAACATAGCCTTTCGTTTGATATTGCGAGGGTTGTCCTGATGTATTATTGGGTAAATCATTCCAAGACCCAGGAGTACCTGTATTAAAGGTAATATGTGCATAATTCTCAGCGCTTAGATAATTATTAGGTTCACCAGAACTCCAATTGGCATACATTCCTGGAACTATAGATCCATTTTGATTGCCATTCCAAAAGGTCATACCTGCTTCTGGACCTGTCATCCATTTCCAAACACCTTCACTTCCTACGTCAGAGGCGCCAATCCAGCCTGTTCCAGACGACAATTCACCAGAAATTTGTCCTTCATCAGGAATGGTTAAAGTGGCTAGATAGCCTTGTAATCCAAAATAATCCATTCCTTCGGCAGCAACTTTGGCATCGTCCCAACTAATTAAATTTGAGGGTACATAGTCATAATAATGATCTGTGGAGGCTAAATAATTTGCAGATCCCGCTGTTAACGAAAAGGTTTTGGGGCCCACATTTATATTGGTGCTACTAAAAACAACATCTTTAACTGCTGCAATAATAGCTGTATAACTTGCAGAATTGCCGCTGAGTCCTGTTAAGGTTAATTTAGCTTGATTCGCATTCCAATTGGCTGCTATAGTGGGGTGGGACCCTATTAAAGAGAGTTGATCTTGACCTACAACATAACCAGATGAAATTTGAATGTAAAAAGCTGGTATGAAGGTGTCATCTAAATCAACGATATTAAAAGAAGTGACTATTCGTTGTTGACTTTGCGGACAGTATACTTGATCTCCAACGGCAGTCACTGTTGGAGGATCATTTATTTGACCAAAAAAATAGTTGCTATTAAAAAATAACACTAGACATAAAATATGTTTTATGTTGAAATTCAAATTTGGTTAATTTTTTTTTAATTGATTTTTTTTAGCCAGTGTTTCATGGCTACTTCGTTTTCAATAATTGTTCTTAAATCTTCTATTTTTACGCGTTGTTGTTCCATGGAGTCTCGATGTCTTATGGTGACACAATTGTCTTCTAAAGAATCGTGATCCACCGTAATACAAAAAGGCGTTCCTAAAGCATCTTGACGGCGGTAACGTCTTCCAACCGCATCCTTTTCGTCATATACTACGTTGAAATCCCATTGCAAATCAGCTAAAATCGTTTTTGCAATTTCTGGTAATCCATCCTTTTTCACCAAGGGCAAAACCGCTGCTTTAATAGGAGCTAAGACTGCTGGTAGTTTTAATACGGTTCTCGTGGTATTATTATCTAAAGTTTCTTCGATTAATGCATTTGAAAATACGGCTAAAAACATACGGTCCAACCCTATGGATGTTTCTAGAACGTAGGGGGTGTAATTTTTATTTTCTTCATGGTCAAAATATTGAAGTTTTTTACCAGAATGTTTTTCATGTTGACTTAAATCAAAGTCGGTACGTGAGTGAATACCTTCCAATTCTTTGAATCCAAAAGGAAATTTAAATTCGATATCGGAAGCAGCATCTGCATAGTGTGCTAATTTTTCATGATCGTGGAATCGGTAATTGTCAGCACCCATTCCTAAAGACAAATGCCATTTCATACGGGCTTCTTTCCAATGCTCGTACCATTGTTTTTGAGTTCCAGGTTTGATGAAGTACTGCATTTCCATTTGTTCAAACTCACGCATTCTAAAAATAAATTGACGTGCAACAATTTCATTTCTAAAGGCTTTTCCAGTTTGTGCAATTCCAAAAGGGATTTTCATGCGCCCCGATTTTTGAACGTTTAAAAAATTAACAAAAATACCTTGAGCTGTTTCAGGTCTTAGATAAATTTTAGTTGAACCGTCAGATAACGACCCAATTTCTGTAGAGAACATCAAATTGAACTGACGAACATCTGTCCAGTTTTTACTTCCCGAAACTGGACAAGGAATCTCTAAGTCAACAATGAGCTGCTTAAACCCTTCCATGTCCTCCTCTTCTTGAACTTTCTTCAAGCGGGTTTCAACATTATTAATTTTTTCTGCTGTTTGTTGAGCCAGTGCTTTAAGTGCTTCCGTAGGCACTTGTCCGGTGAGGAGCATAATGTTGTTGAAACTAGTAACGTTGACATGCGCAAGTCTAAGCTCGGGGTCGGCTTTATTAATGTTGACACTAGCGATTACTTCTAGTCGTTGGTCATCTAAGTAGGTGCCAAATGAGCGCTCTCCAGGATCTGTTTCTATCGGCTGGTTAGTGGTGGTATCTATGATGGTGGTGCAGGCAGATAAGCATAGTAAGGTTGCTGCTAATGTAAGAGATTTTGCGGTTTTCATATTTGTCCTCTTTCTTCGGTAAAAGATTATTCTGTCGAACCAAATAGTTGTTCATCAATTAGGTCGCATAGACAAAATAAAATAAGTAGATGGATTTCGTGTATGCGAGAGCGCGAATCTACGGGAACAAGTAGCTCTTTGTCTTCGTTGTCTAATAGCGCAGATAAATTCCCTCCATCTCTGCCGCTAAGAGTGACGACTCGCATGCCTCGCTCGTGTGCGGCTTGAATGGCTTGTAACAAGTTTGATGGGTTGCCGCTAGATGACAGTATTACTAAAACATCGCCAGTGTTGCCAAGTGCGCGAATTTCTTTCGCAAAAATTTCATTAAAACTGCTTTCATAAGCAATAGAGGTTACGTTGGTTAGATCGCAGCCTAGAGTAATAGCGGGGAGGCTAGGGCGCTCGCGCTCGAATCGATTGATTAGGTTGTTAGTAAATAATTGCGCTAGTGCAGCTGAAGGTCCGTTACCACAAATAAGTAATTTATTTCCGTTTAAGAGGCATTCCACTAATAGTGCGCTGGCGTTAACAATTTGTGGTAACAGTTGTTCGCTGCACTGTATTTTTGCGTCAACACTGGACTGAAAAATTTTATAGATCCTTTCTTCAAACATAATATAGTAAAGCGCTCATGGTAGGTAAGTGATCAGTGGGTTAGCGTTTGTTAAGGTTAATGTAAAACAATGCTTAATAAAAGGCATGCTTTAACCAATGAAAGCAAAACGA
>UPTG01001910.1_pt1 | contig 14914 bp, 11 predicted proteins | sample 2160121 | NCBI WGS metagenome assembly UPTG01 (sample SAMN06266255, study PRJEB28933) | marine metagenome | isolation source: Columbia River Estuary | place: USA:Columbia River Estuary, USA | collected 2014-07-27
TGAGTACGAGCTGACTGATGCACTGAAGTTAGTCGCAGGCGCGCGCTATACCAACGAGAAACGTGATTGGACCGGGTGTACCTATGTCGCTGATGACGGCTCGCTGGGTTTGTTCCTCAATAATGTGTTTGGACTTGCGGGTTCACCGTTTGAGGTGGGTCCGGGTGATTGCGGCACCATTAACGATATTGGCGGCTTTGATCCGTCATTCAATCCCTACTCAGACAAGATTGATACGGGGCGCGCCACCGGCAAAGTGGGATTGGATTGGACGCCATCAGACGACCTTCTTGTCTATGGCTCTATCTCCAATGGCTTTAAGTCTGGCGGTTTCAACGGGGCGAATTCAAATACAACGACACAGCTCATACCCTATGAAGAAGAGGTGCTGACGGCGTATGAGCTAGGCACTAAGGCGACCCTTGCTGGGGGCACTATGCAGGTTAACGGTGCTGTCTTTTACTACGATTACAAAGACAAGCAAGAGCAAGATGCGGCGGTCACCCTCGTGGGGAATATTTCGGGTCTGACCAATGTGGATGAATCAGAAATTTATGGGGCTGAGGTTGAGTTTACCTGGCAGCCAACCGAGGGGCTGACCTTGGCTGCCAATGGCGCCTGGTTGGATTCTGAGGTCAAAAAGTGGCAGGCCGTTGATCGAGCCACGAGCTCTTACCCTAATAACATCAACTACTACGATGCCTCGGGGCAGGAACTGGCAATGACGCCTGATTTTTCGTACACCCTGTACGCGCGTTATGAAATGCCCATCACCAACAGTCTTATGCTGGACCTTTCGGCAGATTATAACCAGACGGGTAAAACAACTGGAGGTCCTCGTCCCGAGGATGCTACTGAAGAATACGGTGTTGCGAATGCTAGAGTTGGGCTTGGCTCTAGCAGTGGCAATTGGCGCGTGATGGCCTGGGTTCGAAACCTCACGGACGAAGACTATTACCCGTCAGCCTATACAGGAGGTAACGGCCCTTATGTGCGAACCTATGGTATGCCACGGACTTACGGTCTGACTTTTAGCTACTTCATTGGGCAGTAAAGTACAGGAGTGTTAACTACAAAGGGGGCTTTTTCGCCCTCTTTTTTATGCGTTCTGCAGTGATCTTTATGAGGCGATCTATGAAGGGATTGACGTGCTGGGTAGTGGTGGGATGTTGCGTGATGCTCGGGGGGTGCAAGGAAGCGCCCGGTGATGTCTCGGAAGCGGTAGGGCAAGAGATATTGCCAGCCGATACCGTAGTAATTAATGCTAAGGTTTACACCGACGGGTCTTCTAGCGATGTTCGCGAAGCCTTTGCGATTCAAGATGGACGGTTCTTAGCTGTTGACAGCACGGCGGCAGTACGTGAGTTCGTTGGCGACGCTACGCAAGTTATTGATGCGCAGGGCGCCGTGGTATTTCCCGGATTGATAGATGCGCATGTGCACCCATCGATGGGTGGCCAGAAAGTTTTGTACATGTGTAATTTTGCGTTTGATGCCACGCCTGCGGAGTTAGCCAATACGATTGAAGAATGTGCTCAGGCACCGAACGCTCCCGATTGGATTGTGGGCGGTCAGTGGAGTAGCAATTTTTTTGTCGATCATGATATTGCTTCCCCCCGACAATTTTTGGATGCAGTCAGTGGTGATCACCCGGTATTCCTAGACGATGACTCGGCCCATCACGGCTGGGCAAATACGAAGGCCTTGAAGCTTGCCGGAATTCCCTTAAGTGCTGAAGCAAAGGACCCCATTGGAGGCGTTTATGTTCGCGACAGTAATGGCATTCCTAATGGTGTCCTGCTGGAGTCGGCGGCTGGTGTTGTCTCTTCGATGATTCCCCCATACACCCTGACGCAACAAGCCGCTGGTATTGCGGCAGTATCTGACATAGCCAACAGATATGGCGTTACGGCGTTTGGCGATGCACGAGTGCCTGAAATGGCCATGCACGCTTATAAGTTGGCAGACGAGGCGGGAGAGGTAAATATTCATGCCGTGCTTTATCAGCAAAGTTATGGTCATGGTGGCGAGCCCGAGCCTTTGGAGTCTGTTGCGACTTATGATGAGCGCGCGATTGAGTATGGGTCTGAGAATCTGAAAACACGGGCAATTAAATTCTTCCTTGATGGTGTGCCTACAGCGTCGCGTTCTGCACTTATGGTGGCCCCCTATACGACAGATGCGCAACATCCTGAAGAGACCCTAGGAATGCAAATGATTGCCACCGAGGAGCTTGAGAGGGCTATTTTGCGCTTCGATGCTGCGGGTTACCTCATTAAAATTCATACGGCGGGTGATGGGGCAGTCCGTGTTGCATTGGATGCTATTGAAAGTGCGCGAGGAATCAATGGTGCGCCCGGGCAACCGATTTCTCTCGCGCACGCCGGGTATATTGATCCAGCTGACTTGCCGCGTTTTCGCACGCTCAATGCTGTGGCTGACTTTTCCCCCTACCTTTGGTACCCGAGGCCCATTATTGACTCCGTGCTGCAGGCGGTAGGGTCTCCAAGGGGTGAACAGTATTGGCCTACTCGAGATTTGCTCAATTCGGGCGCTTTGGTTAATGGAGGATCGGACTGGCCTGCTGCTGCTGCCGATATGAACCCGTGGCCTGCATTAGAGTCTTTAGTGACTCGTCGACATCCCACCAATGGTACCGCCAGTAAATTTTGGGCTGAGCAAAGCGTATCACTTGATGAAGCCATCGTTCTGTGGACCACTCAGCCCGCGCTGATTTTGGGTATCGAGGACGAGGCTGGTTCAATCGCGGTCGGTAAATCGGCTGACTTCATCATGCTCAATCAAGATATTCACAACATCCCAATCGACGCTATTTCCGAGACGTCGCCGTTGCAAACATGGTTTCGTGGCCGTCAAGTGTTCGAGTCAAAGTAGTGAATAGATTCCGTCGACGGCAGTTTTTGGGGTTGGCCTTTGCCGCGGCGATAAGCCGCAGGGTTCAGGGGCAAGGTGCTGCTGTCGATGGTGTGAATCAGACGGATTACGATTTGGCAGATGCCACGACCTTAGCCCAGTGGGTCGCCCGAGGCGATGCGAGCCCGCCAGAGCTGCTCGCAGAAGCGGTTAAGCGGCTGCGCATTGTTAACCCCCGGCTCAACCTGTTCAGTCAGGACCATATCGAACTGGCACTTGCGGCCAGTCGAGCAGACTTACCTCAAGGGCCTTTTACCGGTGTGCCTTTTTTACTTAAAGACCTTGGCAGTCAGCTTCAGGGTACGGTCACTAGCTCGGGGTCGGCGCTCCATGCCACTGCGCGGGCCAAGCAAGATTCTGAAATTGTACTTCGGTTTAAAAATGCAGGCCTTGTTATCTTTGGCAAGACGAATACACCGGAATTTGGCTTGGCGTTAACGACTGAGGGCAAGCACTTGGGTGATTGCCTCAACCCCTGGAATCTTAATCACAGTACCGGGGGCTCCAGCGGGGGTTCAGCTGCTGCCGTCGCAGCGGGGGTGATTCCAATGGCCCATGCCACTGACGGTGGTGGCTCTATTAGGGTGCCAGCGACTTTTTGTGGACTTCTGGGTTTGAAGCCCACTCGAGGTCTCACCCCAGGCAGCCGCGGATCGGGGATGTCAGTCGCTCACGTCGTAACGCGTTCAGTACGCGACAGTGCGCTTATGCTTGAGGCCTTAGCGGGCTATGAATCAGGTGCGCCCTATGGGCTGGGGTTACCAAGCACTGGCTTTTACAGTGCAACGACCCGCAATCCGCCGCCCCTAAAAATTGCGATCAACCTCAATGAGCCGCAAGTGAATGTTGATCCAGAGGTTCGTGAAGCGGTCTTAAGTTCAGCGAAACTTCTCGAAGCTTTGGGCCACTCAGTGGAGGAGGCTGCACCGGGTATCAACTATGAACGCCTTAATGATGTTCAGAATACATTGATAGCGACAAGTACCACGAGTTGGTTGAACACCGTTGCTCGTGCTCGGGGGCATGAAATAACTGCCGAGGAATTAGAGCCTATGACGCACATGATTCGTCGAGAAGGGGCACGGTACTCCGGTGCTGATGTGGCCGAAGCTTTACAAATGATGCAGCAGTTTGGGCTAAAAATGGCGCAGTTTCACAATCGTTTTGACATGGTTTTACAGCCTGTTGCGGCGACGCCAGCGCCTAAATTAGGCGCTATTACTTTTCGACCTGGTGATGACCTAGCCAGCTATACGGCTCGTTTCAAGGCTATCTCTGCTTTTACGCATCTCTACAACATGACGGGACAGCCCTCCATAGCCGTACCGTTTACTATGAGTCAATCGGGTCTGCCCATTGGAATCATGCTGTCAGCCGCAATGGGCGGCGACGCTAGGCTGCTGGGGTTAGCTGCACAGTTAGAACGTGCCAATCCTTGGCGCCAACGCAGGCCGTTGATTTGGTCAGGAACTTAAATTTTCGAGTAGTAGGATGAATACATGTCGCCAACACGTAAAACTGGATTAGTCGCTCATGAACTTTACATGTGGCATGACACTGGAAATTATGCCGGTCCAATGCCCTACGGCAATCCGGTTCAGCCCGGTACCCATGCAGAAAACCCTGAAACGAAGCGCCGTTTTCGCAACCTGCTGGAAGTGGCGGGGATGGACGATGTACTGACTGCCATCAAGCCGCGGTCTGCAACAGAGGCCGAGATTCTTCGATTTCACACCCCCGAGCATTTAACCAATGTTCAGCGCATTAGTGCTGACACGGGTGGAGATGCCGGGTTTTTTACGCCCGCAGGTCGAGGTAGCTACGAAATCGCGATGCTGTCAGCCGGCGGCGTATTAAGCGCACTAGAGGCGCTGATGGCAGACGAGATCGATAACGCCTATGCATTGGTCAGGCCTCCCGGCCATCACGCTATTGCAGGGGAGGGTATGGGCTTTTGTATATTTGGTAACGCCGCCATCGCGGGATTTCATGCTCTAGAAACCCTAGGAGTTAACCGTATTGCCTACGTTGACTGGGACGTCCACCACGGTAACGGCACCCAAAGCGCGTTTTACGATGATCCTCGTGCACTGACAATTTCGGTACATCAAGATAACTGTTTTCCGCCCGATTCAGGGCATGTTCACGAAGTGGGTGAGGGCGCGGGTGAGGGCTATAACATTAATATTCCGTTGCCGCCGGGCTCTGGAGTTGGCGCCTATGAGGCTGTCTTTGATCAGCTTGTGATACCCGCGCTCGATGCTTATGGCCCCGAATTGATTATTGTCCCCAGTGGTTTTGATGCTGGTGCTTATGATCCTTTGGGACGCATGCAGATGCACAGCGAGGGTTATCGAAGCCTTACGGAGAAACTTCTGTCAGCTGCGGATCGTCATTGCCAAGGTAAAATTTTAATGACTCATGAGGGTGGCTATAACAGTTGGACAGTGCCTTTTTTCGGGCTAGCTGTTATGGAAGCTCTTTCGGGTCATAGGACTGAAACTGAAGATCCGTTTCTTCCCCTTCATGCAGGCCTTGGTGGGCAGGAGCTGCAGCCCCACCAGCAGTCAGCTATCGACCGGGTAAAGCCGCTATTAGCAAACCTTTCCTGATATTTTCTGATCACGGTTTAAATATGCCGTGAACGGTGGGGCAAGTCAGGATGTCGTGGTTTCTGCCTGTACTTAAGTGCCTTAAACCTCAGTAGGGTGCTGTGAAGCTTTATTTCAAAATGGCGCAGCCTGCCTCAATCCAGCTTGCTGAGTTTTTAAGCGGTTGTTTTTTTACTACATGTTGCCAATCAGTAAGCCTGCTATTAGTGGCAGGCTGGTTGCCCCGCAAAGCACCAATGCTAAGCCGAAAATATGTTTTAAGCGTAATCCGGTGAGAGCTAATAAGGGGATCGCAACAAAGGGTTGAATAAGGTTAGTCCATTGATCGCCATAGGCAACAGACATGGCAATGAGCCCGAGATCAACGTCTAACAATTTTGCAGCTTCGATAAAGGCAGGACCCTGCAGAGCCCACTGCGCTCCTCCCGATGGAATAAAAATATTGATGAGTCCCGCTGAGAGAAAAGCGATCACTGGCAGGGTTGTTTGCGTGGCTATGGCAACGAGCCCTTGAGTAAACTGCTGTGCCAAGCCACTTTGGATCGCCATGCCCATGATGCCCGCGTACAAAGGATATTGCAGCAGTGTGGGCGCTGCGACCCGCGCGCCATCGGCAAATAAAGCGCTGTAATGCGGCAGCGATCTTACCAGCAGTAATCCCGCAGCGAGAAAAGTCCAATTGACTATATTGAGCTCCAATGACAATCCCTGTTGCGCAAACCATCCAATGACATAAGCGGCGAGAAATAGGCCAGTGATTATCGACCAACGCCGGCGCCCCTGTGGAGGTTGGGCGTCCGCTGCTGATTCATAAGACGTCTCAAGAGGGGTCACCAGATCAGTGGGTATGTAGGGTTTTTTTAGATTAAATTGTTTGTGCAATATCAAAACGGTCGCAATGATGACGGCGAGAGTGCTCACGATGGACAGAAGGTTCCAATGCGTCAGTAGGGTTTCTTGAATGGGGATCACCCGTCCGATTATTTCATAAGTTGGATTGCCTTCTGTGGCCACAGCGAGGGCAATAGAAGATGAGTAGCCCATCTCCCAAACTGCGTAGCCACTCAAAGCTCCCGCGGCCATAAGCGGGAAATGTACAGGGTTATTGCGGGTAACGGCCTCGCGCGCAATTTCTCGTGCGACTAAAGCTCCTGTAATCGGGCCTAACGGCCAAGAAATCAGATAAAAGGTCGCGGCGGTCACTATAACCAGGATGTATGCTTGCGTGGGAGTTGTGGCGAGTCTCGCGATACGCTTTAGACCTTTCTGCATCAATGGTGTTTGGGAGAGGACGTAAGCCAAAATAATGGTTAAGCCTATTTGCATGGTGAAGGTCAGCAGGATGCTGAGTGAGTCGCCCCATTTCATGAGTAGGGCTGTGGGTGGCGTAGCCGTTAAAGTTAAAGCTAGTACCGCCATGAAGGCGGTCAGTGCGAGCGCAAACGTCAGCGGGTCGGGAAGTTTTTTCTCGATGATCTCTTGAAAGCGATCAAGTGCTCCCATGGGGCACCTCGCCTGTATGTGGTGGTGGTTGCTGCCAGTGTCCCGTGTGCTGTTGAAAAGCATAGGCCAGTCGCAGTACCCCCCAGTCGTCCCCGGGTCTACCGACAATCTGCAATCCTACGGGAAGACCGTCAGTATTGAAGCCCGCAGGTATTGACAGACACGGAACGTCAAAAGGGCTGAGGATGCAACAACTCGACATCCAGTCAATATAGCTGTTCATGACTTCCTCATTGATGGTCATAGGGTATTCCAGCTCAACCTGAAAAGGCATGACTTGGGTTACCGGTAGTAATAGATAATCGAAGCGATCAAACAAGCTTGTCATCCCGCGATAGAGACCAGCGCGCTGCGCTTCTGCTTGTGCAAGTGAGTCGCTGGTAAGCTCGAGACCTAATTTTATATTGTCAATAACCGTGGCTTTCATTTTTTCTTGATGGGAATGGTAGAGGTATCCCAACCCTTCGGCAAAGGCCGCAGCACGTAATACGTTAAAGATCTCCATAGCCCCCTTGAGCTCGGAGAGGTCAATTTCCTCGATAGCAGGGTAGAGGTGTTGCATGTCTAGCAGGGCTGCTCCGAGGACTGATGATACAGCGGGCTCAATAGGTAATCCCGCTGGATTGGGTGCCCAGGCCAGGCGGAGGTTCTCTGGTGCATCGGTTAGGGTTGGGCTCGTATTGAGGGCGCCCATGTCTAATGAGCGCGGATCACGTTTGTCAGCACCCGCCATAACCCGAAGCATCATCGCGCAATCCTCGACTGTTCTTGCCATTGGCCCCTCTACGGCCATGCGGCTAAAAGTTTCTTGAGTCTTTGGAATGGTAGGAATGCGCCCCATGCTTGGCCGTAGTCCTACGATGTTACAAAAGGCGGCGGGATTACGCAGCGAGCCGCCCATATCAGAACCATCAGCAAGGGCTACCATGCCGGACGCTAGGGCAGCAGCGGCACCGCCAGAGCTACCTCCTGCGGTTTTCTGGGGGTCAAAAGGATTTCGCGTTACACCAAATAGCGGATTAAAGGTATGTGATCCGGCACCAAATTCAGGTGTGTTGGTTTTGCCAAGTGTTACGGCGCCAGCTGCTTTCATTCGAGCCACAATTTCTGCATCCTGGGTCGGGACAAAATCGGCGAAAAGCTGAGAGCCGAAGGTGGTTCGAATGCCTTGGGTTAAGGTGAGATCTTTGTGGGCAACGGGCACGCCCGCGAGTGGTCCTAGGGTTTCACCTCGGCCAATTGCCGCATCGATCGCGTGAGCTTGTGCCAGCGCAAGTTCCGGTACCAAGGTGACGATCGCATTGATCTGGGGATTGATGGCATTGATCCGATCTAAGTGCGCTGTGACGACTGCCGTTGCTGAAATGACTTTGCATCGTACGGCATCTCGGATCTCGAGGGCAGACCAGGCCCACAGCGCTTGTTGATTCATGATGGGGTTCTCGGTATTGGTTGGTTACTATACTTGCCCAGTCCATCAGGTACAGGGTTTGATGGATTGTAATGGGCTGCACCGCAGCTTTGAAAACAGGTCATAACTGAAAGGAAGATTAAAATGGCTGGACCATTAACTGGGGTAACGGTTGTTGACTTATCAGCGGTTGTCTCTGGGCCCCTCACCGGTGCGGTGCTGGCAGACCTTGGCGCTGATGTGATCAAGGTTGAGAAGCTCGAGGGTGATATACAACGCAATGTCGGCAGTCGTCGAAATGGATTTTCGGGTTCGTTTCATGTGTTAAACCGAGGCAAGCGTAGCATTGCACTGGATTTAAAAGATCCCGCCGTCATGCCGGTTTTGCAGGGCTTGGTTGCGCGCGCGGATGTGCTGATTCAAAACTTTCGGCCAGGTGTTGTTCAGCGCTTAGGACTTGGATTCGAGGCGATGCAACGTTTGAATCCCAGGCTCATTTATCTCTCCATCAGCGGTTTTGGACCGGATGGACCTGAGGCTGGCAAACGTGCGTACGACCCCATCATACAGGCTTACTCCGCGATGGTTTCGGTTCAAGGCCTCAAACGCGGTGAGGGCCCTGAACAGGTGAACCAACTGATTATGGACAAGCTCACGGCGCATACTGGCGCGCAGGCCATTGCGGCGGCCTTGTATGCACGTGAGCGAACTGGATTGGGTGAGCATATTCAATTGTCGATGTTGGATACGGCGGTTGCCTTTATGTGGCCCGATGCGGGCGCGGATGTCACATTACAGGGCGACGATATTGAGCATCGCCCGCCAATTTCTGCCGCCGGACAATTGGTTTCGTTGGCGGATGGTTGGGCTGCGTTTATGACCCTGTCGGATGCAGAGTTTGCGGGCCTGTGCCGCGCCCTCAACTTGGATGAATTACAAGCAGACCCAATGTTTCAAACTTTAACGAGCCGGCAGCGCAATCGTCAGGCCTATAGCGATCGCCTTTCAGAGGTCTTGTTAAAGACGAAATCAATGACGGTTGATACGTTTCTTGCGAAGCTTGATGCCGAACAAGTCCCGGCGGCGAGTGTTAAGCGCCTAGAGGATTTGCACAATGACCCGCAATTGATTGCCAATGAGGTGTTTCGAGAACGGGACCACCCCGTCGCCGGCAAGATGCGAGAGGCGCGTCCCGCTGCAAGATTTCTGAATGCGACGCTCGAGCCTGCGAGTGCAGCGCCCAGCATTGGGGAACACACCGAGGCCATACTCCGCGAGTTAGGCTTGCCGGGGGCGCTGGATGCGACGGCGGCGCCGAAAGCGGCTGATTAGTTCGATGCTAATGCGGAATGTGCCAAGCCTTGGAGCCGCGCGGGTGGTGCGCCTGAGGCTGTTCCTCGAGGCTTTTTTCGTCAGGGGGCGTTCGACAATGACCCTACAAAGCCCTGACCAAGGCTTGGGTATATTGTTCGGTCGAGGCGTCGCCGCCTAAGTCAGATGTTTTGCACTCGCCTTGGGTAAGGGTCTGCTTGATCGCTCCGCGCAGGCGTGTCGCTGCATCTCCCAGGCCTAAATGATCCAGCATCATCGCAGTGGCGAGTAATAGTGCGGTTGGATTGGCAATGCCAAGGCCGGCAATATCCGGGGCGCTGCCGTGCACCGCTTCAAAAATGGCATGGTCATGGCCGAGGTTGGCCCCTGGCGCAAGGCCCAAACCGCCGATCAGTCCGGCGCAAAGGTCCGACAGGATATCGCCAAAAAGATTGGTCGTCACAATGATGTCAAAGCGTTCAGGGTTCATCACGAGTTGCATGGCGCAGTTGTCTACAATCATTTCCTCGAATGCAATGTCTGGATACGCTTGTGAAATCTCGCGACCCGTGCTGAGAAACAGCCCGGAAGTGGATTTCATAATATTGGCTTTGTGGACCAGGGTTACTTTCTTTCGAGAAAGTTTGCGGGCGGTTTCAAAGGCATGTCGAATGATGTTGGCTGAGCCGGCTTTGGTGATGATGCTTTTAAGCTCGGCGCGGTTCCCGTCTTCGGAAAGACTATGGCCCTGCCCGGAATACAGGCCTTCTAGATTCTCCCGGACGACGATCAGGTCAAGGTCTTGGTATCGTGCTTTGGTCCCCGGTAGTGACAAGATCGGTCGGACATTGGCATAGAGCTCAAAATGTTGTCGCAAGGACACGTTGACAGAGCTGAAACCTCTGCCGATCGGGGTCGTAATGGGGCCTTTGAGCGTTGCATCGGCATCTGTTATGCGCGCGAGGGTCTCCGGTGGGATCAAATCAAGCCCCTCCGCAAGGGCGGCGCCGCCAGCTAATGCCTCGCTCATCTGAATGGGCACCGCCAGAGCAGTGAGTAAGGTCTTGGCCGAAGCCATGATTTCTGGACCGATGCCATCGCCAGGCAAGATCAAAACCTTCAACATGTCTTTTCCTCACCGTGATTCGCGGCGGAGTCTAGCCGCAGTCGGAATTCGGATCAAGTCAGCGCTGTTTGAGCAAGGATGCATCGTGTTGCGAGTAGACAAGCCGGCCTGTTTTGACCCAATCCCGCTTAATCAGAACGGGGGTAGAGCAAACAAACAGATCGCCATTGCGGCCGACCAGGGTTGCCGCAGCACCGGCCGCTTTTGCAATCTTTGCATTTTCCTTGAGATGTTGGGGTTCGCCATGAACCGGAATCACAAGATTTGGCTGCGCGATGTTATATAACGCTGCGAGCTCGTCCTGATTGGGATGGCCGGAGGCGTGAAGGTCTAGTGCATCGTCTGTCTCGGCCGATAAGACTTTGGCGCCTTGTGCTTGAAACCCTTTAACCAGCGCTGCAACTTCCGCCTCGTTACCCGGGATGGTTTTGGCGCTGAGGATCACCAAATCCGTGCTGTTTAAAGCGAGATCTGGATGTTGATCTCTCGCCAGGCGCCACAGCGCGGATCCGCGCTCGCCTTGACTGCCTGTGGCGATCAGCAACGCGTTTTCGCCTGGAAGGTAACCGAGGTGCGATAGCGGTATCTCAGGAAAGTCGGTTTTGAGATAGCCCACGCTTTTAGCAATGCCGGACATTTTAACTAGCGAGCGACCCGCCAACGCCAAATGGCGATCGGTTTCGACGCAGGCTTGTCCTATAGACTGGAGCCGCGCGATGTTGCTGGCAAAGCAGCCAATAATGACCCGGCCGGTGGCTGCGCCTATGGCCTTTTTAAGACCGGCCTTAATCGACTGCTCTGATTTAGAATGACCGCGTTTTAGGGCATTGGTGGAATCAACAACGAGGGCATCTAGGGGCGGGAGGTTGTCCGCACTAAAACGGTTTGATTCGAAAGCGGGACCAATGACGGGCGCAGGATCGATTTTCCAGTCAGCGGTGTGCAGAATGTTGCCCGCTTTAGTTTCGATGAGCAGCGCATGGGTCTCTGGCGTTGAATGGGTAATGGGCAGCCAGGTGACTCTAAAAGGGCCAATTTGGCGGGTGCTGTAACTGTCCATGACCTGAATCTTTGGTGCCAGCGCCGCGCCTTGAAATTTTTGTCGAATCACGCCTGCGGTGAAGGCGGTGGTGTAAATCGGTTTTGGAAATCGTTTGTATAGGTGCGGAAGGGCGCCGATGTGATCTTCATGGGCATGAGTTGCGATGATGCCGACAAGGCTCTGTAGCGCCTGCGGGGCCCCGTCCGGGTCCGGCATTTCGATCTGATTGTCACCGTTTGCCTGACGCTCAAACGTAATGCCGCAGTCAACCATCAGCCAACAATCATCGTGACCGAAGAGATTGAGGTTCATGCCGATTTCACCGGATCCACCCAGGGGCAGAAACCACAATTCGTCATCTGAGGGCTGCCGAAATTTCACAGCGAGGTCTGACACGATAAGCAGGTGTAAAGGCGACGTGAGGCCATTGTGGTGCGCTGGATCGGTTGCGCGCATTGATAACAAGGCAAGCCCGCACGGTCGAATACCCAAAATCGTGATTGCTCAAAATCTGCGCCCGCCTTTTGAAGCCTGTCCACACGCCGCGTATTCAGCGTGATGCCGCCAGTTTCGTAACTTTGTTGGCTTATCGAAAGCGTTTGCCGAGCCAGTCGAACAAGGCGCTTAAGGTTCAGCTGGTTGGGTTTGCACAGGCCATTAACCCCCGCGCGGAACAAAATTTCACTCCGTAAATAATTGCCAACGCCGGCGAGGAAGCGCTGGTCCAAATAGAGTTTTCCAAGGCTTTGGTTTTGAAATCTTGTGGATTGCAGACGCGCAACAAGGGTTTCTGGCGTAAGAATAGGGTCTAGGATGTCCGGGCCCAAGCGGCTGAGAAAAGGATGTTGCGCGACGTTTTGGGTCCGCCAAAGGCTAATATCCGTTGCGCTGTAGAGTCGGATGCAGCGGTCTTGATGGCCCAATTCGAGTCGCAGTGCCCGACCTGGCAGTAGTGGATCGTTTGGGTGCGCCACTTGCCAGAGTCCGTAAAGCTGATTGTGCGAGTACACCGTCCAGCCATTATCAAAATCGGTTAGAAGCGCCTTGCCGTGGGTTCGAAAGGCCTTGATGCGCTGCCCTCGGAAGCGCGGCCCGAAGGGCCTCAGACGATGATAGGGCAGTCGTACGTGATCGATCGACAGGCCGGCAATGGCGTCGCTCAGCGCGTCCGCTGCACGTCTTATTTCGGGGCCTTCTGGCACAGATGCACTCCGCTGAAACTGATGGTGTTACGTAGATTGCGGATTTTCGATTACAAGCCCAAAAGAGCGGCTTGTGCCAATAAGGGGGCTGCGAGCTTGATCGAGGCCTGGTCCACCATGACGCCATCAACGCTTACCGCGCCCAGACCTTGGGCTAACGCCGCCTCATAAGCTGTGCGTTGTGCCCGCGCTTGTGCCACGGCTTCCAAGCTAGGACTAAAACACGTTGTGATGGGCGCAATTTGATCGGGATGGATCGCCCATTTGCCGGTCATCCCAAGACACTTGGCTGCCGTGCAGTCGGCCGCATGCCCGATTCCGTCCTTAAAATTCGCATAGGGTCCATCAATCGGTTCGAGACCGTGAGCACGCGCCGCCATAATGAGTTGATACCGCGGGTAATGCCAGAGATCGCCGGCGTACCCGCCCTGATCACCAATATTTAGGGTGTCAATTCTCTGACTTGCGGCAAAATCACCCATGCCGAAGATCAAGGTTTCAAGCCGTTCGCAGGCGGCTGCGATGTCGCCAACATTGAGCATGCCGGTTGCATCTTCAACCAGCGCCTCAAGACCGGTGGCCCGGTCAAGACCTCGGCGCGCCTCGATTTGAATCAACAATTGATCCACAAAAAGGAGATCCGAGCTGCGTTGAGTTTTCGGTAGGATTAAGGTTTGGGGCCTTGCGCTAGGCGCGCCATCATGATCCATGAGATGCAGAATATCTTGGTAGCAGTGCTCGCTGGATAGCGCGTTTATTCGGACTGAAACTGTCGGCGCGCGCCAAGTCTCTTGTTTCAGCAGCTGCGCAACGAGGTTACGGGCGTTTTCTTTCTCTAAAGGCGCGACGGCATCCTCTAGATCGATAATGACGACGTCGACATCAAGCTTCGTGCTTTTAAGCAGCATTTTTTCGTTGCTGCCGGGAACGCTGATGTGACAACGGCGGAGTCGATGGGTCATGGCGGGGGTCCTAAAATGCTTGTTCCCAATATAACCTATTCAGTGCCAGAAAATGCGCTTGGGTCGCTGTCGTCGCTTTATGAACCAGCATGATCGTTTAAGTGCGCTGGCCGTCATAGTACAATTTGGCGGTTAGACGGATTAGACGGATTAGACGGATTAGGCGTATTAGACGTCCAAGACTTAAAGGATAGGATTAGTCATGAGAGAGCGAGTAGACGTTGCGGGATTAAGCGTAGCGAAAGAATTACATGCATTCGTTGAAAATGATGTATTGCCAGGTCTTACCATTGCCTCCGGGGACTTTTGGCGGGGTTTTGCGAGTCTGCTAGACGTTTTTTCCCCTAGAAATAAAGCACTCCTCGCCGTCAGAGATGATCTGCAGAGCAAGATTGATACGTGGCATCAGGCGCACGCGGGCCAGTCGATCGATGTCGCGCAAACTGAGGCATTTCTGAAAAGTATTCATTTAAATATTATTGTCATATATTAACCAAATCTTATGGCTAATGTTAAAATAAAACAAAAATAATCATGATTAACATAGAGCCTATCAAAGCATTTAGTGATAATTATATATGGCTTCTCATTAATGAGAAAAATGCTTTTGCTGTAGACCCTGGTGAAGCTAAACCACTTAATGAAGTCTTAGAGTCTAAAAAGCTTAGTTTAAAAGGAGTTTTAATTACTCACCATCATTTTGATCACATTGGAGGTAATCAAGATCTTAAAAATAAATACAATTCCATTGTAGTTGGCTACAAAGATGACTCAAGCAGAATTCCAGAAATTGAAGTTTTAGTTGAAGATG
>UPTG01001912.1_pt1 | contig 14910 bp, 10 predicted proteins | sample 2160121 | NCBI WGS metagenome assembly UPTG01 (sample SAMN06266255, study PRJEB28933) | marine metagenome | isolation source: Columbia River Estuary | place: USA:Columbia River Estuary, USA | collected 2014-07-27
TGTTGGAATTACAGGTTCTAACGGAAAAACCACCACTACACTCATTACACATCATTTGCTAAAGGTAGCAAAACTAAATGTTGGAGTTGCTGGGAATATTGGAGACAGTTTTGCTCAGCAAGTTGCAGAACAGCACTTTGAAAGCTACGTAGTAGAGTTGAGTAGTTTTCAATTAGACGGAATTGTAAACTTTAGACCACATATTGCAATAATAACCAATATAACACCCGATCATTTAGACAGATATGACAATGATTTCAAACAATATGTTGCTTCAAAATTTAGAATCACAAAAAATCAAACAGCAGATGATTTTTTAATATACGATGCAGACGACCCGGCCATAAAAGATTGGTTGAAAGAATATCCAGTAAATGCTAAATTAATTCCTTTCTCTATAGAAAAAGAAGTTAATGAAGGCGCATTTTTAAAAGAAGACATACTAGTAATAAAATTAAATAAAGAACAATTTACCATGAGCATATCTAACCTAAGATTACAAGGAAAGCACAATGTAAAAAACACCATGGCAGGAGCCTTGGCCTCACAATTATTAAATGTAAGAAGTCAATCTATAAAAGATAGCTTAGCAAATTTTGAAGGAGCTGAACATCGACTAGAAAATGTACAAAAAGTAAATGGCATTCAATTTATAAATGATTCTAAAGCAACCAATGTAAATGCAACATTCTATGCACTTGAATGTATGGATGCAAGCGCAATTTGGATTGTAGGAGGGGTTGATAAAGGAAATGACTACAGTGATTTATTACCCTTGGTAAGAGAAAAAGTTAAAGCCATTGTTTGTCTAGGAATAGACAATGAAAAAATTAAAAACATGTTTGGTAATGTGGTCGATATCATCGTCGAAACTGCAGGTGCTGAAGAGGCGGTGAAAGTTGCTGACAAACTAGCTGAACGAGGAGAGGTCGTTTTGTTGTCTCCGGCTTGTGCAAGTTTTGATTTATTTGAAAGTTATGAAGATAGAGGTCGTCAATTTAAAACAGCAGTAAGAAATTTATAATAAAAAATTTCATGAAAACTATTTTTCAACACATAAGAGGAGATAAATCTATTTGGGCCATTGTTGCCGTTCTAGCAATATTCTCATTTATGCCTGTTTACAGCGCAAGCACAAACTTGGTATATGTTGTTGGTTATGGTTCAACAATAGGGCATTTGATAAAGCATATTGTGTTGTTAATTATGGGATTTGCGATCATTTACGGAGTTCACAAAGTTCCTTACAGGTATTTTTCTGGCGGTTCCGTTATCATGCTTCCCGTAGTTATTGTTTTATTAATTTTCACCTTGGCGCAAGGAACTACAATTGGTGGAGCAAATGCAAGTAGATGGATTCGTATAGGAGGAATAGGTTTTCAGACATCAACACTAGCAGGACTTGTTTTAATGGTCTATGTCGCAAGGTATTTAGCCAAGAATAAAGAAAAAATAATCAATTTTAAAGAAAGTATTGTACAACTTTGGTTCCCAGTTTCACTAGTATTAATATTGATATTACCGGCAAATTTTTCTACGACCGCTATTATTTTTGTCATGATTTTAATGATGACTTTCATTGGTGGATACCCAATCAAATACTTGGGGTTTATTTTTGGTGCTGGAATTGTAGTGTTTTCAATCTTTATTTTGACTGTAAAAGCTTTCCCAGATGCAATGCCAAATAGAGTTCAAACATGGCAGAGTAGAATTGAAAACTTCTCACAAGAGAAAGGAAAGGAAGCGTATCAAGTAGAAAAAGCAAAAATTGCAATTGCAACCGGAGGAACTTTTGGTCTTGGACCTGGGAAAAGTGTACAAAAGAATTTTTTACCTCAATCTACATCTGATTTTATTTTTGCAATAATAGTTGAAGAATATGGCTTGGCTGGGGGTATTGTCATTGTGTTTATTTATTTTTTATTATTTTTTAGAATCTTTGTGATTATTAATAAAACGACTACAATTTTTGGTGCATTATTAGTTCTTGGTGTCGGTATTCCAATTATTTTTCAAGCAATTATAAACATGGCGGTAGCGACTCACTTATTTCCAGTAACTGGGCAGACTCTTCCGTTAATAAGTAGTGGAGGAACCTCCATCTGGATGACCTGTTTCGCATTAGGAATGATTCTCAGTGTAAGTGCCTCGAGCGCAGAAACAGAGGAAGATATTTTAGACGATAACCCTTTAGACATACTCCATGAAACAATCGATTAAAGTTTTAATTTCTGGCGGCGGAACGGGAGGTCACATTTATCCTGCGATCGCAATTGCAAATGAATTAAAGTTGCGATATCCCAACGGAAGTTTTTTATTCGTTGGCGCCAAAGATAAAATGGAAATGGATAAAGTTCCGAAAGCCGGTTTTGAAATTAAAGGATTATGGATTTCTGGCATTCAAAGAAAATTAACGATCAATAATTTATCCTTCCCTTTTAAAATCCTTCATAGTTTATGGAGTGCCTCTAGAATTATCAATAAATTTAAGCCAGATATTGCGATCGGTACAGGAGGTTTTGCAAGTGGTCCAACATTAATTATGGCCAATAGAAAGGGAATTCCTACTTTAATTCAAGAACAGAATTCATATCCGGGAATAACAAACAAACTATTGAGTAAAAAGGCACAAAAAATTTGTGTAGCTTATGATTATTTAGAACGCTTTTTTCCTTCAGAAAAAATTGTAAAAACAGGAAATCCTGTTCGACAAGACCTCTTGACGATTCACTCTAAAGAGGAACAAGCAAAGGCATTTTTTGATCTGAATAGAAAACAAAAAACAATTTTAATTATTGGTGGGAGTCTAGGAGCAAGAAGAATAAATCAATTGGTTGAAACAAATTTAGATGTTTTTAAAGATCAACAAGTTCAAGTTATTTGGCAATGTGGTTCGTTGTATCATGATGAATATAAAAAGTTCAATAGCATGGAAAATGTTCAAGTTCATCAATTTTTAAACAGGATGGATCTTGCATATGCTGCTTCAGATATTATTATTTCTAGAGCGGGTGCAAGTTCAGTTTCTGAGTTATGTATCGTAGGAAAACCTGTAATCTTTATTCCTTCTCCAAATGTAGCTGAAGATCATCAAACTAAAAATGCAAAGTCAATTACGGATCGACATGGAGCAATTTTATTGAGAGAAAATGAATTGCAAACATTTCCTATTGTTTTTGAAACCTTGTTAAAAGATAAGGGTAAACAAGAACATTTGTCAGAAAACATACATGAATTAGCTCTTCCGGGAGCAACAACAGCAATCGTTAATCAAATAGAATTATTATTAAAAAAGTGAATTTAAACACCATACATAATGTTTATTTTATAGGTATTGGAGGTATTGGAATGAGTGCAATCGCCCATTACTTTGCTTCTAATGGCAAACAGGTAGCAGGATATGATAAAACTCCCTCACAGATTACAAAAACACTAGAGGGGAAAGGAGTTGCGATTCATTTTGAAGATGCTTTGGACAACATCCCTATTCCTTTTTTAAAAAAAGAGGAGACTTTAATAGTGTATACTCCAGCAATTCCAGGGAATCACTTAGAATTAAATTATTTTTTTGAGCACAATTTCAGGGTTTTAAAAAGAGCAGAAATATTAGGGAAAATTACAGAAAACACCTTTTGTTTAGCCGTAGCTGGAACCCATGGAAAAACAACCACATCTTCAATTTTAGGTCATATTATGGCGCAGGTAAATGCGACTTCTTTTTTAGGTGGAATTTCTGAAAATTACAATTCAAACTTAATTTTAGGTGATGATAAAATTAGTGTAGTTGAAGCCGATGAGTATGATCGGTCATTCTTACAACTGAGTCCAGATATTGCTTGTGTAACATCGATGGATGCAGACCATTTAGATATTTATGGAGATTCAGATGCTCTAAACACCTCTTTTGTAGAATTCACAAAAGAAGTATCAGAGACCTTAATCGTAGCCAAAGGATTGCCTTTAAAAGGGTTAACCTACGCCATTAACGAGCCCTCAGATTACGAGGCCTTTAATCTAAAAATTGAGAGTGGAAAATATATTTTTGACGTAAAAACACCATCAACGGAGATCCAAAATATTGAATTTTCTTTGCCAGGAAGGCACAATGTAATGAATGCACTAGCTGCGCTAGCAATGGCAGACGTTTATGGCGTTTCATTAGAAAATATTAAACATAGTTTGTCTACTTTTAAGGGGGTGAAAAGAAGGTTTTCGTATAAAATTAAAACAGAAGATTTTGTATTGATTGATGATTATGCACATCATCCAGCAGAAATAAATGCCGTTGAAAGTTCGATTAGAGAAATGTATCCCAACGAAACGATACTGGTTATTTTTCAGCCACATCTATTTTCTAGAACAAGAGATTTTATTGATGATTTTGCCTCGGCGCTTTCGAAGTTTGATGAAGTTTTATTACTGGACATATATCCAGCTAGAGAAACTCCTATTTCTGGAGTTAATTCAGAATGGTTATTTGGTAAAATTACTTGCAAGTCTAAAAAACAAACTAAAAAAAATAATTTAGTAAAAGATATTAAGAATTCATCCGCTAAAGTTGTTGCAATGTTGGGAGCTGGTGATATCGGAGTAACGATTCAAGAGGTAACAAATCAACTTTTAAAAACAATAGAAAATGAAACTTAATAGGCTTTTAAAATACATAGGGTTTCTATTATTAGTAGGTCTTCTGGGGTTCTTATACTCTTTTTCTCTGAAGAGAAATATGAGTAGAATTGTGAAAAAAGTTGAAGTAGAATTTCTGGCTGGAGACAATAATTTTTTAACACATTCAATGGTTAATAAATTGTTAATACAAAGTGACACGAGTGTGAAAAACCAAGCGAAATCTGTGATAGATTTATACAAGTTAGAAAAAACTGTGTCTAAAAACTCATATGTAGAAAATGCAGCAGTGTTTCTGACTATAGACGGCACATTGAAATCGATTGTTAAACAACGGGTTCCTATCGCAAGAATTACAGGAGAAAATGGTTCGTATTATATTGATAAACAGGGAATAAAAATTCCTTTATCTAACAATTATTCTGCTAGAGTAATGCTTGTTTCAGGAGTTGAAACCGATAAAAATGTTGATGAGATATTGCCGTTGTTATCGTATATTTTAGAGGATGATTTCTTGCAGAAAGAAGTTGTGGGAATTAAGAAATTCGCAGATTCCGAGTATCAATTTTCCGTAAGAAGCGGGAATTATAAAATTGATTTTGGTAAATTAACTGAAATTGATCTTAAATTTAAGAAGTTAAAAGCATTTTATAATAAGACATTTAAAGATCAAACGATTCAAAATTATAAAATGATTAATGTAAAATACCACAACCAAGTTGTGTGTACAAAATAAATCAAAATGGAAAACAATAAAATAGCTGTTGGTTTAGATATTGGTACAACCAAAATAGTTGCTATGATTGGTCGTAAAAATGAATACGATAAGATTGAGGTTGTAGGTATTGGAAAAGCAAAAAGCTTGGGAGTAAAGCGGGGTGTCGTGAGTAATATTACACAGACGATACAATCTATTCAACAGGCTGTGGATGAGGCAGAAAGTGTTTCAGGAGTTAAGATTGAAGAAGTTGTTGTCGGTATTGCAGGGCAACATATTCGTAGTTTACATCACAGTGACTATATCACTAGAAGTAATGCCGATGAAGTAATAGATGAAAACGATATCGATAATTTAGTGAATCAAGTTCACAAACTAGTCATGTTACCTGGAGAAGAAATTATACATGTACTGCCACAAGAGTTTAAAGTCGATTCTCAAGCAGATATTAAAGAGCCAATAGGAATGTATGGCGGACGCTTAGAGGCAAATTTTCACGTAGTAGTTGGGCAAGTATCTTCGATCAGAAATATTGGTCGTTGTGTAAAAAGTGCTGCTTTAGATCTTAGTGAAATTACCCTAGAACCGCTAGCATCTGCATCTGCTGTTTTAAGCCAAGAAGAAAAAGAAGCAGGAGTTGCATTAATTGATATAGGTGGAGGAACTACAGATTTAGCTATTTTTAAAGATGGTATTATTAGACATACAGCTGTGATCCCTTTTGGAGGAAATGTAATCACAGATGACATTAAAGAAGGGTGTTCAATAATCGAAAAACAAGCAGAACTGTTAAAGATTAAATTTGGTTCTGCCTGGCCAGGTGAAAACAAAGAAACTGAAATTGTTTCTATCCCTGGTTTAAGAGGAAGAGAACCTAAAGAGATTACATTGAAGAATTTATCAAAAATCATTCATGCGAGGGTTCAAGAGATTATTGAACATGTGTATTTAGAAATAAAAAATTACGGACACGAAACTGCCAAAGGGAAGTTAATTGCAGGAATTGTTTTGACCGGAGGGGGGTCTCAACTAAAGCATTTACGTCAATTAGTTGAATACATTACCGGTATGGATGCTAGAATTGGTTTTCCCAACGAACATTTAGCTGGTGATTCTGATGAAGCATTATCAAGTCCTTCTTATGCAACTGCTGTTGGATTATTAATGGAAGGATTAGAGAAAGATATCAAGGAAGATGAATTTGATCAGACGAATGAAGGCGCTGCTGATGAAAACCAAGACGGGAGTCTACAAGGAGCAAAATCAGGAGGTGAAGAAAAAACAACATTACAAAAGAAGACGTTTTTTGAAAAGTTTACAGAGGGTCTAAAAGATTTTTTAGACAATGCAGAATAAAAGTTAGCAAGAAGTCAGAACGAAAGAACAATACATAAAGAACAACACAATATTAAACAATACATAGGTTATTATGAGCTCAGAATTTGATAATATTTCATTTGAAATGCCTAAAACACAATCTAACACAATTAAAGTAATTGGTGTAGGTGGCGGAGGAAGCAATGCAGTAAATCACATGTATACCCAAGAAATAAAGGGAGTAGATTTTGTAATCTGTAATACAGATGCACAAGCTTTAGAGAATAGTCCTGTACCTAATAAAATTCAATTAGGTGCCAACTTAACCTCTGGACTAGGTGCTGGTGCAAATCCAGAAGTTGGAGCGCAAGCAGCTAAAGAAAGTATGCAAGAGATTCAGCAGATGTTAAATACGCAAACAAAAATGGTATTTATCACTGCAGGTATGGGTGGAGGAACCGGTACTGGAGCAGCACCTATTATTGCAAAAATTGCAAAAGATATGGACATCTTAACCGTGGGTATTGTCACAATGCCTTTTGCTTTTGAGGGTAGAAGACGTTCTAAACAAGCTCAGCTTGGAATTGATCAACTGAGACAAAATGTAGATTCTCTAATCGTAATAAATAACAATAAACTTCGAGAAGTTTATGGGAACTTAGGCTTTAAGGCAGGTTTCTCTAAAGCAGACGAGGTTTTATCTACTGCTTCTCGAGGAATTGCAGAAGTAATTACACATCACTATAAGCAAAATATTGACTTACATGATGCTAAAACAGTCCTTTCTAATAGCGGAACAGCAATCATGGGGTCTGCAAAAGAAGAAGGTCAAACGAGAGCTAAAACTGCGATTGTAAAAGCGTTAGATTCTCCTTTGTTAAACGATAATAAAATTACAGGAGCAAAGAACGTATTACTGTTAATTGTATCAGGAACGAATGAGGTTACCCTGGATGAAATCGGAGAAATCAATGATTATATTCAAGATGAGGCCGGATATGATGCAAACATTATTATGGGTATTGGTGAGGATAAAGAATTAGGGGATGCTATTGCTGTAACAATTGTTGCTACCGGGTTTGCAGCAGATCAACAAAGTACAATTACCAATACAGAGGTTAAAAAAATTGTCCATACGTTAGAAGATGAACAAAAAGCTACCTATGACTTTGGTGAAAAGAAAGTAGCAAAGTCACCAACGATAAACGAGCCTTTAACGAATAAAAATGAGGCAAAAATTGTTCATATTTTAGAGGAGGACATCGTCGAGGCTGAAGTTCCAAAAATGAATTTGGTTTCAACTACCAATGAAATCGCAGAGATGACCGTTGTTTTTGATGAAGTTCAAATAGAGACTATTTCTGAAGATGATTTTGTAATCACAGACAAAACTCCAGTTCAAGAGACGAAAGTTCATGAAGAGCCTAAAACAATACAAGCAGATTTGTTATTTGATTTACCTTTAAATTCCTATGCTGAGGTAAAAGGAGAGGAAGAAATTCGTTATAACTTACAAGAAGAAGTTTTATCCACTAAACAAGTGAATGATCTAGAAGTTTATGGAGCTGAGGAAGTTGTTTTTGAAAGGAAAAGTTTAAAAAAACATTATGTATTGGAAGACTTTGATGCCCAACCAACCATTGGTAAGAGTTCAAGTGTGGTAGAAGAAAAAGTTGCTGAAGAAGCAATTCATTTTGAATTGAAAACAAGGGAGCCACAGGTAGAAATTAACAGCATTGAAACCCTTAGTGAAGAGGTATCTCCTTTAGATCTAACGATTACTGAACTGAAAAAAAGAGCAGAAGAGAGACGCAAAAAAATGAAAGGTTTCAATTATAAGTTTAATGACCAAATGAATAAGAACATCGATGAAATTGAGCGTCAACCAGCCTACAAAAGACTGGGGATTAATTTGGATACAACGACTTCGATAAGCAATGCAAAAACGTCAATTAGTACCGATTCAGAAGAACTTAATCTAAGTTCAAATAACTCGTTTCTACACGACAATGTAGATTAAAAAATATTTTTATTTGTGTAAAAAAACCACGTTTGTAAGAACGTGGTTTTTTAATTATTTATAAGTTGCAATACTTTGAGCAAAAACTTTTCCTTAACTCAAAGCTTGTTTGATTCTTTTAATTGCTTCTCGTATTTGTGCCTCAGAAGCAGCATAAGACAATCGGATACAGTTAGGTGTTCCAAAAGCTTCTCCTGTAACCGTAGCTACATTTGCTTTTTCTAGTAAGAATAAAGAAAAGTCACTTGCATTTTCTATCTTCACTCCGTTGATGGTTTTTCCGAAGAATGCAGAAATGTCTGGAAAAACATAAAAAGCACCTTCAGGAACATTTACTTTAAAACCTTCAATTTCTCTTAGTAATTCAATAATGATATTTCTACGAGTTTTAAACTCATTGACCATGTATTGTATTTTTGAAACAGGTGCTAAAACAGCAGTAATCGCTGCTCTTTGGGCAATACAATTGGTCCCTGAAGTTATTTGACCTTGCATTTTTGTACAAGCTTTGGCAATCCATTGTGGAGCGCCAATATATCCAATTCTCCAACCAGTCATTGCAAATGCTTTAGCAAGCCCATTTACAGTTATGGTTCTGTCGTACATACTCTCTATCGCAGCAAAACTGAACGGTTTTGTATTGTAGTTGATGTGTTCATAGATTTCATCGGATAAGATAAATATTTTTGGATGTTTCTCCAACACCGCTGCTAGTGCTCTATATTCAGCCTCGCTGTAAATAGTTCCACTAGGGTTGTTTGGTGAGTTAAAGAAAATCATTTTTGTTTTAGGAGTAATTACGGCCTCTAATTGTGCTGGAGTAATTTTAAAGTCATTTTCTATAGAGGAAGGAATTTCCACATATTTTGCTTCGCAGAGTGTAGCGATTGCAGAGTAACTAACCCAATACGGTGCAGGTAATAATACCTCATCTCCAGGGTTTAATAAAACTTGAGCAATATTTGCGATCGATTGTTTTGCACCCGTTGAAACCACAATTTGATTTGGTTCGTATTTTAAATTATTATCACGTTCAAATTTTGTGCAAATAGCTTCTTTTAATTCGACATATCCATCTACTGGAGAATACGAATTGTAATTTTGATTGACTGCTTCAATAGCAGCGTCTTTGATAAAATCAGGCGTGTTAAAGTCAGGTTCTCCTAGGCTTAAGCCAATAATATCTTTTCCTTCTGCTCTTAATTCTCTTGCTTTAGCAGCCATTGCAAGGGTTTGAGAAACAGGTAAACTGTTAATTCTGTCCGATAGTGGATGTGTCATTTTACGATTCGTTGTTGTTATTGTTGTTATGCTAATGTTGGTTTTTTTCCTAAAAATCCAAGATGTTTAAAATGTTCTACAATTGCCTTTCGCATTGTCTTGTATTCATTATAAGGCAAGTTAAACTCCTTGGCAGTTTGTTTTACAATTTTAGCCAATTTATTATAATGAACATGAGAAATGTGTGGAAAAATATGATGTTCAACTTGATGATTTAAACCACCAGTATAAAAGTTTATCAAGTAATTACTAGGAGCGAAGTTAGAGGTTGTATACAATTGATGGACTGCCCAAGTATGTTCTAAATTTCCTTCTTTATCTGGAATTGGCATTTCTGTATTTGGAACAATATGTGCCAATTGAAAGACCAAACTTAAAATCATCCCTGCTGTGTAATGCATTACAAAAAAACCAAGGAATACTTTCCACCAAACAATCTCTAAAACTACCAGTGGTAAAACAATCCAAAGAGAATAATAGACAACTTTGGAGAGTACTAGTTTCGTCCATTCTGTTCTTGGATTTGGGAATTTACCATAAGATAATTTCTTTTTTAAGTAACGATGCATTTGTTTTACATCTGTTGTAATCGCCCAATTAATCGTTAATAAACCGTATAAAAAAATAGAATAATATTTTTGAAGTTTGTGAATTTTCAACCATTTAGAATGTTTGGAAAAACGAATAATTCTTCCTGCATCAATATCTTCATCATGGTCTTTTATATTGGTGAAAGTATGATGTAAAACGTTGTGTTGCACTTTCCAGTTATATACATTTCCAGCTAAAATATAAATACTACTCCCCATTAATTTATTGACCCATTTCTTGCTAGAAAAGGAATCATGATTACTGTCATGCATGACGTTCATTCCAACTCCAGCCATTCCAATTCCACTTATAATTGACAATATTAAAAGAGACCATTGCGGAAGAGAGACGGTGAGGATTACGATAAAAGGAAGTAAGAAAATTGAAAACATAATGGTCGCTTTGGTATACAATTTCCAGTTCCCTGTTCTTTTGATATTATTTTCCTTAAAGTAGGTGTTTACTCTTTTGTTAAGAGTTCTAAAGAATTTTGCCTTGTTTACCCTCGAAAAGTTGATTGTTTTCATTTAGTTTAAAGATATCGTCATACAAAAATAATGTTTTTGAAATATCTTTATGTAATAAACGTGCTATTTTGTTATGAATTGTTTCAAAACAATAAGTATTTTTGCCCCAGAACCTTTTTTCTATGCAATTAATACAAAAATATTTTAAAGAGTTATCTCCTCTTCAAGTTGAACAGTTTTCTAAGCTTCAAGAGCTTTACAAAGACTGGAATTTGAAAATTAATGTGGTTTCTAGAAAAGATATAGATGAACTATATCTTCGACATGTTTTACATTCTTTAGGGATTGCTAAAGTTATAAAATTTAAGCCAGGATCTAGTGTATTGGATGTTGGAACTGGTGGAGGGTTTCCTGGAATTCCTTTGGCAATTTTATTTCCAGAAACACAATTTCATTTGGTAGATTCTATTGGTAAAAAAATAAAAGTTGTAAAAGAAGTTGTTGAAGGTTTGGGTCTAGAAAACGTTCAAGCAACTCATAGTAGAGTGGAGGATGTGAAAGCTACTTATGATTTTATTGTAAGTAGAGCAGTGGCTCAAATGGAAACTTTTGTTCGTTGGACCAAAGGTAAAATTGCGAAAAAGCAACAACACGATTTGAAAAATGGTATTTTATATTTAAAAGGTGGAGATTTAACAGAAGAATTAAAAAAATATACCTCTGCAACCCTCTATGATTTATCAAGGTATTTTGAAGAAGATTTCTATGACACCAAAAAAGTGGTGCACCTCGGAATGAAGTTCAAAGGATAATCATTCATTTCTGAATCAAAAAGAGACTAGAGATTCTTATGCAAAAAGTTGACAAACAAAACCTACTTTTGTAAATAAATTTAAGTTTTGCTATACTAAAAATCTATTATTTTAGACAATTTCAACAAACAAACCTTCATCGTTTTTTGTCACTTTCGCAACCTCTTTCTTGGTCAATCCTTTAATGGTTTTATCCCATTTTTTATTAGACAAACCAGATTGAGTTTTTAACGTGTTCAAATCTATTTTTTCAGCTTTTGTTACAATTGCTAAAACTGCTTTCTCCTCCTCATTCAACTCAACTGAAACCGCTTTCTTTTCAGGTCGCATTTGAGGGAAAAACAACACTTCTTGTATCGATTGGTTATTTGTTAGAAACATGATAAGTCTGTCCATCCCAATTCCCATCCCAGAGGTTGGAGGCATTCCGTACTCTAAAGCACGTAAAAAATCTTCATCGATAAATTCGGTTGCTTCATCATCTCCTTTTTGTGCTAATTTTAATTGATGCTCAAAACGTTCACGTTGGTCGATTGGATCATTTAATTCTGAGTATGCATTGGCAATTTCTTTACCACAAACCATCAACTCAAATCGCTCTGTTAATTCAGGATTCTCTCTGTGTTCTTTACACAAAGGAGACATTTCTTTCGGATAATCTGTAATAAAGGTAGGCTGAACGTAGTGGTGCTCGCATTTTTCACCGAATAGTTCGTCGATCAATTTACCGACACCCATACTTGGATCTACCTCAATACCCAAAGCTGTAGCCGTTGCGGCCAACTCGTCCCGATCCATCTGAGACACATCATAACCGGTATGAATTTTAATCGCCTCTAAAATGGGGACTCTTGGATAAGGCGCTTTAAAGTTTATGCGGTGGTTTCCTACCGTAATTTCGGTAGTTCCATGAGTATCCAGACACACTTTCTCCAAGAGCTGTTCCGTAGTTTGCATCATCCAATGGTAATCCTTGTAGGCCACATAGAGTTCCATTACTGTAAACTCTGGATTGTGCGTGCGGTCCATCCCTTCGTTCCTGAAGTCCTTGGCAAATTCGTATACCCCCTCAAATCCACCAACGATCAGTCGCTTTAGGTATAACTCGTTGGCAATGCGCAAATACAAAGGAATGTTTAACGCGTTGTGGTGTGTCATAAACGGACGCGCAGAAGCGCCCCCAGGAATCGGTTGTAAAATAGGGGTTTCCACCTCCAAGTAGTCTCGGTCATTAAAAAACTGACGAATGCTGTTGGTGATTTTTGTGCGCTTGACAAAAGTCTCTTTAACCTGAGGATTCACAATCAAATCCACATAGCGCTGACGATATCTGAGTTCCGCATCGTTAAATTCATCGTGTACTTTGCCCTCTGCATCTACTTTAGGCAAGGGCAGTGGACGCAATGCTTTACTCAACAGAGTAAACTCGCGTACCCATACAGTTTTCTCACCCACCTGAGTAGTAAATAGCGTGCCTTTCACCCCTACGATATCCCCTAAATCGATGAGCTTCTTAAACACCTCGTTGTAAAGATCTTTGTCCTCCGTAGGGCACATCTCATCCCGGTTAAAATAGAGCTGAATACGTCCCTCGCTATCTTGCAACTCACCAAAAGAGGCCTTCCCCTGGACTTTTTTCCGCATCAATCTTCCGGCGACCACCACAGACAATCCTTCTTCATAGTCATTTTCTATCGCTTGAGCGCGATGGGTCACTGGGTATAAAGCCGCAGGATAGGGGTTAATTCCCATTTCCTTCAGTTTATCTAATTTCTCTCGGCGTATTACTTCCTGCTCAGACAGCTGCATAACATAGATTTAATGGGGGCAAATATACAAATTTTCAACCCTACCATACGGGAACAACCCCTAGGTTGTAGTGGATAAAAAAAATACTATATTCGGGTATGAAGCGCACTTCCCTCTGGGGCCTTATGGCAGGCCCCCTTCTTATGGCCGCACTTATGGCCTACCCTGGTGACTTGGTATCCCCTGCAGCTGATCCTGTATTGGCTTTGGGTCTATGGATGATCGTCTGGTGGATCAGTGAAGCAGTATCTATTTCGGTCACTGCCTTACTCCCCCTACTCGTCATGCCATTGCTCGGTATTTTACCCCTCGATCAAGTGGGTGGTTACTACGGCAGCCCCATCATATTTTTGTTCTTTGGTGGTTTTGTGATGGCCCTCGCCCTGGAAAAAGTTGGCTTGCACAGACGCATTGCGCTGAACATCATCCAGAAAACAGGTACCTCCCCTGCATCTGTGCTGTTGGGATTCATGATAGCGACCGGATTCTTAAGTATGTGGATCAGCAATACAGCCACGGTTGTATTGATGCTCCCTATTGCGCAGTCCGTGATTCATTTGTTGATAGAAGACAGTGATGGGTTCACCAAAGAAGACAGAAACTTTGCCTTGAGCGTGATGCTCGGTATCGCCTTTGCGGCCAATGCGGGTGGAATCGCCACCGTGATTGGCACACCCCCAAATTCAGTGCTGATTGGTCTTTTAGAAAACGAGTACCATCAACCCATTTCATTTATGGAGTGGATGGCGTTGGGATTCCCTTTATCTGTGCTGTTAATCGCCGTAATTTACTGGGTATTACTGCGTTTATTTCCGTTTAAATCACTTGCATTTAAGGCAGATCAAAATATTATTGCTGACTCGCTCAAAGCGCTGGGTGCCATGGATTCAAAAGAAAAACAAGTGCTCGTGGTTTTTGGCACGACCGTTTTTCTATGGATTTTTAGGGCGGCTATCAATCAACTCGTGCCTGGACTAGGCCTAACCGATACAGCTATCAGTTTGTTTGGTGCATTGAGCTTGTTTTGCATCCCCACCAAAGACAAAAAAGCGCCGTTTATCCTGGCCTGGTCCGACACGAAAAATCTCTCGTGGGGAATATTAATCTTGTTTGGTGGAGGCCTTGCCTTGGCCAATGGGATGACCCAAAGTGGGCTAGTAGATTTGGTTTCCTCCTCCATTCAACAACAGCAATGGCCCGTAATAGGTACCGTTGTGGTCTTAATTGCCCTGATGCTATTTTTGACAGAGTTGATGAGCAATGTAGCTT
>UPTG01001915.1_pt1 | contig 14888 bp, 14 predicted proteins | sample 2160121 | NCBI WGS metagenome assembly UPTG01 (sample SAMN06266255, study PRJEB28933) | marine metagenome | isolation source: Columbia River Estuary | place: USA:Columbia River Estuary, USA | collected 2014-07-27
TCTACGTTTGGCCTAATCCCATTGTTTGGGATACCTATGATGAAGAGGTGCTTTATCTAAAGATGTGGTTTGAAGAGCGAATGAATTGGATTGAAGCAAATATAGGCTCCATCTAAAGACCATATATTTTAATAACCTCCTTTTTGGAGGTTTTTTTATGCAAGCTAAAATGGCTTTGTTTGCATACAGGGTGATATAACTTATTTCAACTCACCCAGATTTAGCTATAATTCCGTAAATTAATTAATATTCGTTATTGTTGAAAATTAACGATTAAAAAATAAGGTAACTTACATGTCTAATCACAAAGCGTTGAATATGTTTGGTCGCTCAGGCAACCCCTCATTAAATGCCCAAACCTTTGCCAATAGCGCTAAAGATGCAAACTTTAGCAACTACGCACCAGCTGCAACGATGACCTTAGAGGGCACGGTAAACAAAACCGGTATTTTGCTGGCACTGGTTGTGATCTCTGCCTTTTACACATGGTCAGAGTTCTTTTCTACCGGTAATCCTGCAAGCGTTATGCCTCTGGCAATGGGTGGTGCTATTGTCGGCTTTATATTGGCTCTAGTGACTATATTCAAAAAACAATGGTCGGGTACAACAGCCCCGTTATATGCCATCGCTGAGGGTTTATTCCTTGGTGCTATCTCAGCTATTTTTGAAGCCCAATACCCAGGGATTGTGATACAGGCCGTAGGCCTTACCCTTGGGACACTGGCCTCGTTATTATTCTTGTACAAAACTGGCATCGTAAAGCCCACCGAAAACTTTCGACTAATGGTGACTTCAGCCACTATGGGCATAGCCATGCTTTACCTAGTTAGCATGCTAATGAATATGTTTGGTTCTGGTGGTATAGGGTTTATTCATTCTAATGGACTCTTTGGTATTGGTTTTAGCCTATTTGTTGTGGCTATTGCCGCATTAAACCTTGTTCTAGACTTTGACTTTATCGAGCAGGGCTCAGAGATGGGCGCGCCTAAATATATGGAATGGTTTGGCGCATTTTCTCTAATGGTTACCCTGATATGGTTGTATCTTGAGATGCTTCGCCTATTAGCTAAGCTAAGAAGCCGTTAATGGACGCTAATACAATTATATTTGGCGGTATATCCATACTGTCCCTAGCGGTTTTTTTCTATCTAGGGCGCTTTAGAGCCTCAACAAAACAAAGAAATAGAGAAGACCGGATTGATTGGTCTTCTCGCAAGTTCTCACTGTGGAAGATATTTCTTTATAGCCTAGTGGCGGTTGGTGGCATAGTGCTGCTGACGCAGTTTTTTTGAGCAAGATCGTTTTTAAATACTCCTCTAATAAATAATCCTTTAAATCCAAGCCATAAAGAAACCTCCCGCAGGAGGTTTCTCTAATATGGCGGTGGGATAGGGATTGATGCTTATCAGCCTTGGGGCTGAACGCAGTCTTTCAGACCGCCTGTGGCGCCCAAAATGCAGTGCATTTTGTCGAACCCAGCTAGGCTTCTCACCCTAAATCCCAGCCATAAAAAAACCTCCCGAAGGAGGTTTCTCTAATATGGCGGTGGGATAGGGATTCGAACCCTAGATAGGCTATTAACCTATGCCAGTTTTCAAGACTGGTGCATTCAACCGCTCTGCCATCCCACCTTATTCTTTTATCAAGAGCTGATTTTGAATCAAGGCGCAGATTATACCGCGCCTTTCCTCGGTGACAAGCTAGAATTGCTATTCTGGTGCAATTTCTTTTGCTTTTTCTTCAGCTTTGCGTTTTTGTCGCGGATCATTGGATGCTCGCGCCACAGTTTCAGTCTTTTCTTTTACCTCAAGAGGGGCGTTTGATGTTGCTGGCGCACCTTTTTTGGAAGCTCGACCTTCTGAGCTGACTTCTACCTTAGCTGTTGCTTTGGGCTTCTTCCTTGGGTCATTACTGGCTCGGGCAACCGTCGAGTTGTCATTTTTTGAAGACACTGACTGTTCTGCTTTGGCTTCAGCAGGATTAGCCTTTGGCTCAGCTTTGGCTTTTGGCTTGGCTTTTGCCTTAGCTTTTGGCTTGGCTTTAGGTTTGGCCTCTGTTTCAACCTTAGTGCTTGTTACCTCGGGGCTGTTGCCTTCTGTTGCTACTGCTGGCTTTGGCTTGGTAGCTCGGCGTTTGCGTTTCGGCTTAGCTTCTGTGTCAGCTGCATCAGTTGATGCAGTTTCAGCGCTTGGCTTGCTTTCTACAGCCTTTGCTTCAGTATCGCTAGCAGCTGGTGCATTTTCATCAGTTTTAGCCGCAGCGGGACGTCTACGACGTTTTGGCGCTGCTTTAGGTTTAGCTTCTTCAGTTGCCGCAGCTTGAGGTGCTTTGTCTTCTGTTGGCTTAACTGGTGCATCAGAAGTGGCCGTATCAACTGCTTGCTGATCATTTTTATTTTCAACTAACTCTTGTGGAACATCCTGACGACGTCTGCGTCTTCGTGGGCCGCGCTTACGTTCATCTGGCCTACGTTGAATACCACTCTCATTATTACTGTTAACCGTGTTTTCAGCCGCTTCTGCAGGTTTGTTATTGCTGTCCTTTTTAACCTGATCATTTTTCTGATTACGCTGATTACGATTTTTAGAGCGATTATCATTCTGACGTTGATCATTGCGATTATCTTTGTTGTTAGAGTTTTCAGATTTACCCTGATCATTTCGATCACCACCACGACGTGACTGATTATCGTTGTTGCGGCGTTGATTGTTTTGCTTGCCGCGTCGCTGTTGCGAGCCGCGTCTGTTATTTGGGCGAGATTGCTTTTTAGGCGATTTCTCTTTGTCTTCTTCGCTATCACCAAACATGCTGTTCCATAAACGCTGAACAAGACCTGTTGGCTTTTTAGTCACCTCTATCTGTGGAGCAGGGACGTTGGGCACAATTGTCTTAACGGCCGGCGTAGGTAGGGTTTGTACAGTTTGAGTGCCTTCAGCTTCAACGGTTAAATCTGGCTTGCTAAGTTCATTGGCCATTTTATAGCTGAAATCTGAGTCATCATCGTCCTGTGCACGAATTCTAACCACTTCGAAGTTAGGAGTTTGCATCTCCGAATTGGGTAGCACGGTAATCTTAATAGTATTTCTAGTTTCAATACTGGTGATTTCACTGCGTTTTTCGTTGAGCAAGAAGGTGGCTACAGAAATTGGCACAATGGCTCTAATCTCGCGGCTGTATTCTTTTTGCGCTTCTTCTTCCACCAGTCTAAGAATAGAAAGGGCAAGTGATCTGGTACCACGAATAGTGCCTTGACCTTTACAGCGCGGGCAGACTTTAGACATGGTTTCTTCAAGTGATGGACGCAGTCTTTGACGAGACATCTCCATAAGACCAAAGCGCGATATACGACCCACCTGAACTCTTGCGCGATCAATTTCTAAGGCATCACGCATTTTGTTTTCAACAGCTTTTTGATGACGGTTATTCAACATATCAATAAAGTCGATAACAATAAGACCACCCACGTCACGCAGTCGTAATTGACGAGCAATCTCTTCTGCAGCTTCAAGGTTGATGTTATAGGCTGTCTCTTCAATATCACCGCCTTTAGTAGCGCGGGATGAGTTGATATCAACTGATACCATGGCTTCGGTTATATCGATAACGATAGAGCCGCCAGAGGGTAGTGATACTTCTCGTTCAAAGGCTGTTTGAATTTGATTTTCAATTTGGTAGCGATTGAATAGCGGAATTTCATCCTGGTAAAATTTAATCTTGCTTTTGAAGTCAGGCATTACAGTGCCGATAAAGGCTGCGGCTAATGCGTAAGCGTCTTCATTATCAATAATAACCTCGCCAACATCATGACGCAGGTAGTCGCGAATAGCGCGAACAATCACATTACTTTCTTGGAATAAAAAGTGGGGTGCTTTTTTATTCTTGGCTTCATCGGTAATGGTACCCCAAAGCTGTAATAGATAATCCAGATCCCACTGTAGTTCTTGAGCAGCGCGGCCAATACCGGCCGTTCTTACGATAGCGCCCATACCTTCTGGTATTTCAAGTGTTCGCATAGCTTCTCGCAACTCTGCGCGATCATCACCTTCAATACGTCTTGAGATACCACCAGCACGCGGGTTGTTAGGCATTAGGACTAAATAGCGTCCCGCTAAACTGATAAAAGTCGTAAGCGCCGCACCTTTTTGGCCGCGCTCTTCTTTTTCCACTTGGACTAATACTTCTTGGCCTTCTTTGATGGCATCAGCGATGCGAACACGCCCGCCGTCAGAGCTATTCTTTTTGAAATATTCTCTTGAGATTTCTTTTAGTGGAAGGAAACCGTGACGCTCAGCGCCGTAATCGACAAAGGCAGCTTCAAGGCTGGGTTCTACGCGGGTTATTTTGCCCTTGTAGATATTAGATTTTTTTTGTTCTCTAGTTCTGTTTTCAATATCTAGATCGTAAAGTCTTTGACCATCGACCATTGCAACACGCATTTCCTCAGTATGAGATGCGTTAATTAGCATACGTTTCATATAAACACCTTAATAATTAAAGCGATATAGCAACGACTGGGGGATAAGAGAGGGTAAGCCAGAAAAGGGCTTATAAGGGCTTTAGCGCCTATGGTAGGGCATTAAGCACTTGTTGGTGCTGTACTCAAAGCTACTGAAGTTAACTCTATCAGCGCTTTATTGAGTTTTATCTTGTTAAGATAAACTTATACCATATTCCGGCTAGGAGCCGACCTGAAAGGTTTTTTGCCAAATAAATAGATTGAGTCAAAACCTTTCATTAACATCTTGGTGACTGCCTAAGCTTAATCGCTTCTTAGTGGCGTCGTTTTCCGATGTTTTAAATCTCTTTTTCACCAGCTGAGCTTTATCAGCTTGTATTTAGGTTGTCTCCCAACTTGGTGGCAAACAACAATAATTCTTTCTTAAATTTACGTTAATCTTTCAGTGGTTTTAGCCATTTATGGACTTAAAAGTACTGAAATCAACGGCATAGTAGCAATGATAGGCCATATCTTCAATGAATCCTTACTATATTAGGGCTTTATTGGCCTGAAAGGCTGTTTTTAGTGGCTTTTCTTGGTTCAAACACTGTTTTTTGAGCAAATTGTTTAGGTTTATTTATGAATTATGCCCCAAGTGGCGGTATAATTTCGGCTTAATTCCCCAAAATAAGTCAAACCATTGCAAAACTCTGATAAAAACAATCCTTTTAGTGCGGTGACCTTTCATGAGGTTGACGCTGAATATGCTGGTCAGCGATTAGATAATTTTTTAATAAGACTGCTCAAGGGCGTTCCTAAGTCTCGTATCTATCGTTTATTGCGAAAAGGTGAGGTTCGGGTCAATAAGGGGCGTGTCAAAGCGGATACCCGCCTTGCTACTGGTGATGTGATTCGTGTAGCGCCGATCAGAGTTTCTGATAATTCCTCTCAGGGTATGCCAGGCCGTCAAATGCGAGTGCGTCTTAACGAAAGTATTATCTTTGAAGATGATGGTTTAATTGTTATTGATAAACCCAGTGGAATGGCGGTGCATGGCGGAAGTGGGGTTTCCTTTGGGGTTATTGAGGGTCTCCGCGCAGATCGTCCTGAGGCTAAATTTTTAGAGCTTGTGCATCGATTAGATCGTGATACCTCGGGTTGCTTAATGTTAGCCAAGAGTCGAGCAGGCCTGGTTGATTTGCAAAAACAGCTACAGCAAAACCATATCAAAAAATCTTATCAGGCGCTGGTGAAGGGAAAGTGGCCGAAGGGCAAATCTACCATTAACGCGCCACTCAAGAAGAATACGCTGGCCTCTGGTGAGCGAATGGTGCGTGTTGACGTAGAGGGAAAGGCATCAGTCACGCATTTCTCTGTTGCTAAGCTATACAAGCAGGCCTCATTGCTGAATATTCGCTTAGAAACCGGCAGAACTCATCAGATTCGTGTGCATTGTCAGTTTTCTGATCAAGCAATAGCAGGGGATCCAAAATACGGTGATCAGGAATTTAATCAGCTGGTAAAAGGCTTTGGTTTGAAGCGCCTTTTCCTTCATGCCAGCTGCCTCGAATTTAAGCATCCAATATCCAATGTAAGAATGAAGGTCGAAGCACCATTGCCCGGTGACCTACAAACTATTCTGGATAAGCTAGACTAATTAATATGAATCATAACTATAAGCTAATAATTTTCGACTGGGATGGCACATTGTGTGATTCTGTCACTACCATTTCGACCTGTATTCAATATGCAGCTAAGCAGCAAGGGCTTCCTGTGCCAAGTTTCGCTGAGGCCTCAAATATTATTGGATTAGGGCTTAAAGAGGCGGTATCTTTCTTATTTCCTGATGCTGATGAAAAGGTGGTTGCAGGGGTTGTGCAAAGTTACTCTGATTATTATCGTCAAAAAAATGCCGGCCCCACGGATTTCTTTCCTCATGTGCTCGACGTGCTGGATGAGCTTAAGCAGTCTGGCTATCTGATTGCCGTGGCTACGGGTAAAAGTCGTGCCGGACTGAATAGGGCGTTTGTTGCTTCGAATATTGAAGACCTGTTTGATGATTCTCGCTGTGCAGATGAAACTGCCTCAAAACCCAATCCGCTAATGCTTGCCGAACTGCTAGAAAAGTTCGAAGTGACTGCTGATCAGGCGCTTATGGTGGGTGATACGGAATTTGATTTGGATATGGCGCAACAGATTAATATGCCAAGATTGGGTGTTAGCTATGGTGCTCACGCTAAAGATAGGCTATTAAAGTTTGAACCAGTTGCCTGTATTGACTGCTTTTCTGATATTAAAAAATACATATAAAACAATTGATTAACATAGTTTTATAAACCTATATATTTAAATATTTATTTCTTGATTACTCAGCATTTTACGTACAAGTATAAGCGGCAGCCCAATTAAGCAGGTCGGATCGTTACTTTTAATTTGGTCAAATAAACTAATACCAAGACCTTCCGATTTAAAGCTGCCTGCACAGTCATAGGGCTGTTCTTTTTCTAAGTATGCCTTAATGTCTGTATCAGAAAGTTGTCTAAAAATAACCTCGGTAGTACTCATTTCAGTGATTTTTGTAATAGTGCCGTTAGATGATTGCTTTGCTAATGTAACGCCACAATGAAAATAAACGCTTTTCCCTGATTGAAACTGTAACTGTTGATATGCCTTTTCATAATTACCTGGTTTTTCTAATATCATGTTCTCTACTGAACCCACTTGATCAGCGCCTATAACCCATGAGTCAATGTTTAAAGTAGCTATTGCGAGTGCTTTTTGCTCAGAAAGCCGCTTCACTAATTGTATGGGTAATTCGCTGGCTAAGGGGGATTCATCAATGTTAGCTGATACAGCTGTAAACTCTATGCCTAGCCGTTCAAATAATGATTTTTTGTAGCTTGATGATGATGCCAGTATTAATTGTTCACTCATGGGTTACTTTCTCAGCAGATTTATTAATGTTGATGTGGCTATTTTAAGCAATTTTCTTTGACTATTCACAGCCTTAACCCTATTATGCGCGCCTAACTTAATACCGTCGAAGACTATGTCACTGCCGACTCAAATAGATCCTCGGAAATTAGCGTTGCAGGGAATCACCTTAGAAGGTGAATTTTTTGCAAAACATCTTCCAAGGTTAAGCGCATCAGTTGAAGCTGTTAACAGCTCCTTAAGTGCAACTTTAGAGTTTACCCGTGATCAGTCTAGGCAACCTTTAGTGAAGGGTGAGGCCAAGATTTCTGTTGATGTGATTTGTCAGCGTTGTCTAGACCCCATGAGTATTGAGATTAAAGCAGCTATTGCTTTACAGGTTATTTGGTCCGAGGACCGTATAGCTAATGTATCACCCGACTATGAGCCTTGGATTGTAGTTGATAAGATAGCTGATTTAGCGGTTGTGCTTGAGGACGAGCTGTTACTGGCTCTGCCCATTGTGAATTATCACAACCCAGGTGAATGTACAGGTAATGCCGTTGTTTCAAAGGCTACTAATACTAATGATGATGAGGAGGCTGTCGCTGATAGCCCCTTTAGTGTTTTAAAGCAGCTTAAGCACTAGCTGCTGTTTAATTGATAAGGAGAGTACCCCATGGCTGTTCAAAAAAGTCGAAAAACTCGTTCAAGACGTGGTATGCGTCGTTCGCACGATGCACTAACTTCAGCAACTGTTTCTACAGATGCTACTAGTGGTGAAAAGCATCTTCGTCACAATGTGACTGCCGATGGTTTTTATCGTGGTCGCAAAGTGGTTGAATCTGACGCTGAATAATTCTGCGGTCTTGTGACCATGGATGTAAAAATCTCCATAGATGCCATGGGCGGTGATTTCGGCCCTGAAGTCACTATGGAGAGCCTCAAGCAAGTTCTTGGCTCGAGCCTTGATGTTCGCGCCTCTGTCTTCGGTGATAGCGCTGTCCTTCGTTCTTTGATTGATGGCACTTTCCCTTCTGATCTTCAATCAAGAGTTGATATTGTCCACTGTGACACAGTTGTTGATTGCGACGAAAAACCTTCTACAGCTCTTCGTACCAAGCAGGATTCCTCTATGGGTCAAGCTCTGAGTGCTGTGGCCACGGGTAATTCACAGGCCTGTATTAGCGCGGGTAATACCGGTGCCCTAATGGCTTTAAGCCTTCTTTACTTAGGGTTGCTCCCTGGTATTTCTCGTCCTGCTATCTGTGCTGAGATTCCTACAGCCTTGGGTAATAAGCTTATGCTCGACCTGGGTGCCAATGTTGATTGCACTGCTGATCAATTACACCAGTTTGCGCTATTGGGGTCCTTAACTGCCAATTTAGCCCTTGATATCGATAATCCTAGCGTGCGTTTACTAAATGTTGGTTCTGAGTCAGGAAAGGGTAATAAGTTAGTTCAGGCAGTGTCTCAGTTACTTGAAGATGACAGTTCGATTAACTATCAGGGTTTTGTTGAGGGCGATGGTATTTTTCTTGGCCAAGCGGATGTTATCGTCTGTGATGGTTTTAGTGGCAATGTGGCCTTAAAAGTTGGCGAGGGCGTTGCTAAACAGCTAAGTCAGCAGTTTGCTCAAAAACCTGCTCAGGGTATTCAGTCCAGTTTTTTGCGATTCTTTTCAAATTTGCTTTCGTCAGGTTTTAATTCTTCGATACAGCCATCGCTATTTAATGGAGCCTATTTGCTGGGTGTGAATGGGGTTGTGGTTAAAAGTCATGGCGCTGCTGATGTGGAAGGTTTTACTGCTGCCTTAAACAGAGGTATCAATGCTGCGCGTCATCAGTTACCGAAAGCTTTAGCACCCATTTTAGAAAAACAACATCAATAAAATTTAATTATTTAGAGAATTTTACTTATGAGTCACATTGCATTTGTCTTCCCCGGTCAGGGTTCCCAAAAAATTGGTATGCTTTCTGAGCTAGCTCAAGATCATGCAATTATCAAACAGACGTTTGATGAGGCCTCGGATGTCCTAGGCTATGATATGTGGGAGCTTATTCAGCAGGGTGAACAGGAGCAAATTAACCTCACTGAGCGCACTCAGCCTATTCTGCTTGCATCTAGCGTTGCTATGTGGCGTTTATGGAACGAACATAATGGGGCGCAACCCAGTCAGATGGCTGGTCACAGTTTAGGTGAATGGTCAGCTTTGGTCTGTTCTGGTGTAGTTGATTTCGCTGATGCCTTAAAGATTGTTCGCGCACGCGGCCAGTATATGCAGCAGGCTGTGCCTGTGGGTGAGGGCGCAATGGCAGCTATTATTGGCCTTGAAGATCAGGCTATTTTAGATGCTTGCTCAGACGCTCAGAGCTTGGGTGTGGTTGATGCGGTGAATTTTAATGCTCCGGGTCAGGTGGTTATTGCTGGGTCTAATGGGGCGGTTGAAGCGGCAATGGATGCCTGTAAGGCTGCGGGGGCAAAACGTGCATTACCTCTGCCAGTAAGTGCGCCGTTTCATACCTCATTAATGAAGCCTGCAGCGGTCAACTTAGCCGATTTGGTGAATTCAGTGACTTTTAGCGCACCACAGGTGCCGGTTGTTCATAATGTTCATGCCCAGACAGAGTCTAATCCTGAAACCATTAAGGCATTAATGCTTGAGCAAATTTATAGCCCAGTGAAGTGGGTTGACTGTGTTAATCAATTAAAAAACAATGGAGCCACAACCCTGATAGAATGTGGCCCAGGAAAAGTATTAAGTGGCCTGTCAAAACGTATTGATCGAGAGATATCGTCTTTAGCCACGGATAACGTCGCTGATTTTACCGCTGCGTTAGAAACTAAATAGTCTTAAGGAGTCCTCATGACAAATGAAAATAAAGTATGCCTAGTGACTGGAGCAAGCCGAGGTATTGGTGCTGCTATTTCAGATCAGCTTGGTAACCAGGGTTATACAGTAATCGGTACTGCCACTTCGGCCTCAGGTGCGGAAAAAATTGATCAGCGCTTTAAGGATCAGGGTATAGAGGGTGCTGGAATGGTGCTTAATGTCACTGATAGCCAGTCTATTAGTGATCTGCTTGTGCAGGTGGGTGAAAAGTATGGTGCGCCTACCGTGCTTATTAATAATGCGGGTATTACCAAAGATAACCTTTTGCTGAGAATGAAAGATGATGAGTGGTTCGATGTTATTGATACCAATCTTTCTTCAATTTTCCGTCTTTCTAAGGCTTGCTTAAAGCCAATGACTAGAGCTCGTTGGGGACGTATTGTTAATATTAGCTCGGTAGTGGGTTCTATGGGTAATGGTGGTCAAACTAATTACTCTGCGACTAAAGCCGGTGTTGCTGGATTTGCTAGGTCCTTGGCTAAAGAAATTGGCTCTAGAGGAATTACCGTTAATACCGTAGCGCCTGGTTTTATTGCCACTGATATGACAAAAGATTTATCGGATGCCCATAAAGAGACTATGCTTAGTCAGGTGCCTTTAGGTAGATTGGGTGATCCCAATGAAATAGCTTCGGTTGTTACGTTTTTAGTCAGTGATTCAGCAGGCTATATTACCGGTGAAACTATCCATGTAAACGGTGGAATGTACATGGCTTAGTGACCAAATGTCGCTAAAATGTATTTTTTTTTGTTTTGTGCACTAGTATTTTAATATTTGTGAGGTAAAATGCGCGCGCTGAACATAACGAATTCTTAAATTAAGTGTTTTCTTAATTTTAACTTAAAGATTTTTGATTCCTTGATAGGAGAGATACAACGATGAGTAACATTGAAGAACGCGTAATTAAAATGGTCGCTGAACAGCTTGGCGTTAAAGAAGAAGATATCCAATCAACTTCATCTTTTGTAGAAGACCTAGGTGCGGATTCATTGGACACCGTAGAGTTGATTATGGCCCTTGAAGAGGAATTTGATGCTGAGATTCCGGATGAAGATGCCGAGAAGATTGGTACAGTTAAGGATGCAGTAGACTACATCCAAGCCAACGGTTAATTCCGAATACTAAAACCGCTCCCATTAGGGGGCGGTTTTTTTATGGGCGCAATATTTGTCATAATGCTCATATTTGGTATAGATTACTTGAGCTATGACGACACCTAATATTCTTTTCAACATAAATGGTCAGCCCCAACCTGTCGGCGATCTGACTTTTAGCCTGTTAGATGATCGTGGACTTGCCTATGGGCATGGTCTATTTGAGTCTGTGGTCTTAACTGACTCCAGCATTCCTTTACTGGATAGACATCTGTCGCGACTGATTCATGATAGCCAACTGATGGGTATTTCTGTGGGTAATGATGATATTGATCATTACCTTAAGGTTTTTCTTGAAACCCTATCAGCTCAAGCTATTACCTCTGGTATTGTTAAAATTATTCTCACTGCGGGTAGTGGAGGGCGTGGCTATGCTATGCCAACTAAAATCGTACCTACCCTTATTTATAGCTATACCCCGATGCCAGAGAATGTTGCCCATCAACGCGATCAGGGTGTTGATATCAGGCTATGCAGGCATTTACTAGGAACAGGCTCAACTTTAGCTGGGGTTAAGCACCTTAACCGTCTCGACCAGGTGATGGCGAGAAGTGAATGGTCTCATAATAGATACCAAGATGGATTAATGTTCACTGAGGCTGGTGTTGTTATCGAAGCTACATCCGCTAATGTTTTTGTTAAAACTCAGGATGGGCAATGGCTAACGCCTGATTTAGACCAGTCCGGTGTATCAGGTGTGATGCGCGGACTTTTAATTGAAGAAGTTTTCCCTGCCTGTGACATTAAAGTCTCTATTAAAGCGATTAACCGCGATACATTACTCAGCGCGCAGCAAATCCTGCTATGTAACTCGGTAAGAGGCATTCTAAGGGTTAATTCTGTGTACAGTAATGATGACCAATTATTAATGACTTTGCCCTTAGATCAACAAAGCCTTATGCTGAGCGAGACGTTAATTGAACTGTATCCTCAATATCAATGATTAAACACCTCGGTTGTCAATTTGTACGCATTTTTGCGTTACTCCCTTTAATACTCTGCGTTTTAGTTTCGTCTGTTTTTTATGTTTTAGATAGACCGCTGGACTATTTTGAGGTTCATGATAGCGACCAGTATATTTTTGAGGTTGCAAAGGGTAGTAATCTCAATCAAATCAGTGCTCACCTTGCAGATCAACATCTTATCGATCATCCAAGGTTACTAAAGGCTTGGGCGCTTGTTTCAAAGCAACAGAACATTAGGGTTGGTGAGTATCAGGTGGTTGTCGGTGACAGTGCGCTTACTATCTTAGATAAGCTCTCTCGGGGGCTGGTGGTCAGTCGTAGTATTACTTTTCCTGAGGGTTGGTCTTTTAAACAATGGATTAACCATTTGGCGAGCTTTGAACAATTCGCTTATTTGAAGGATCAATCTAGCGCTGACATTCTACATCAATCGGGGGTTGATCTTGCTCACCCTGAGGGTTGGTTTTATCCTGATACCTATAATTTTACTAAGCAGGATAAGCTCGCTGATATATTGGGCCAAGCTCATGCGCGCATGCAACTTGAGCTAAAGAATGCTTGGTGGCAAAGAAAACAGGAGCTCCCTTACCAGTCTCCCTATGAAGCACTTATTATGGCTTCTATTATTGAAAAGGAGACAGGTCGAGCGGATGAACGAAGAGCCATTGCAGGGGTGTTCGTTAGACGCCTTGAAAAGGGTATGCGCTTACAGACTGACCCTACAGTTATTTATGGCCTAGGTGATAATTACGATGGAGACTTGCGCAAAAAAGATCTTGTTCAATTAACTCCTTACAATACCTACAGGATAAGTGGTTTACCACCAACTCCGATTGCAATGCCTGGCTCTGCGGCCCTTAAAGCCGCGCTAAACCCTCTTCAGGGTAGCAGTTACTATTTTGTGGCCCGTGGCGATGGTAGTCATCAGTTTTCTGATACTATCGCTGAGCACGTAAAGGCGGTACGATATTACCAAATTGAAAAACGTGCATCGGACTATCAGTCTGCACCCCAATAATTCAAATAAGAGCTGGACGTTTATGAGAGGCAAGTTTATTACCATTGAGGGTACCGAAGGGGTAGGTAAAACCACCAATATTGAATTTATTAAGCAGTGGTTAAGTCAGCAATCGATTCCTTTTGTAAACACTCGTGAGCCTGGTGGTACACCGCTAGCCGAAGAAATAAGACAGTTGCTACTGGCTAACAGAGATGAAGCGGTTTGCAGCACAGCTGAATTATTGATGATGTTTGCCGGAAGAGCTCAGCACATAGAGCAGCTTATCGAGCCTCAGTTAGCTTCTGGACACTGGGTACTCTGTGACCGTTTTACAGATGCAACCTATGCCTATCAGGGCGCAGGCCGCCAGATGGGTAACCAATTGATCTCTACCCTTGAGACCATGGTACAGGGGGAAATGCGTCCCGACCTTACCTTAATCTTGGATATTTCTGTAGAACAGGGCCTTGAGCGCGCTGGTCAAAGAAGTGAGCCGGATCGTTTTGAATTAGAGCAGACCGATTTTTTTAATCGTGTTCGCCAAGCTTATTTGGCTATGGCCAACGATCAGCCTCAGCGCTATAAAATTATTGATGCTTCACTCCCTTTGGCAGAGGTTCAGCAACAGATTTCTGACGTACTTGAGCAGTTTATGCAACAGCAGAAAAAGGCTTAGCCCCATGGCATCTGCTGCATATTTACCCTTACCCTGGCAAACAGAATTTTGGTCGCTATTTGATCGACGTATTTCTGAGCAACGGTTACCTCATGCCTTAATGATCAATGCCCTAGATGGCATAGGTGCTAAGGAGCTGGCTAAGGCCATGGCCTATCGTTTACTCTGTTTAGATGTCGAACAGGGCAAGCCCTGTGGCCGCTGTAAGGCTTGCCAGTTAATTGCGGCGGGCACACATCCGGATCTTTTTGAAATTCAACCGGAGGAGCAGGGTAAACCCATAAAAATCGATCAGATTCGAAAACTCTGCGTTAATGTTGCCAAAACAGCACAACAGGGCGGTTGGAAAGTGGTTGTTATCGCTCCAGCTGAGGCTATGAATATAGCTGCCTCTAATGCCTTACTTAAGAGCTTAGAAGAACCAGAGGCTAATACCCTAATGATTTTGGTGTCTCATCGTCTTAGCCGCGTTCCAACCACGGTTCGAAGTCGTTGTCAGATTGAGTCTTTACTGCCACCCTCACATGACATGGCGCTTAGCTGGCTGTCTGATAATAATACCCATGGGGACATTGATATAAGCGAGGTGCTAACCATTGCCAATGGTCAGCCTATGTTGGCTCTGGACTACATTCAATCTGGCGGTCTCGAACATCTAAAACATGTTGAGGGTTTGCTTGATAAGCTTCGACAGTCAGCAGAAAGCCCCTTAGCGGCAGCGCAGGCCTGTCAGAAGTATCGTCCTGAGGATGTGATTACTTGGATGCTTGGCTATGCTCATCGTTTAATCGTTGGTGAGCTTAAGAATAACCCCAATCCTGCACTGTTTAATTTTACTGATAAATTAAT
>UPTG01001923.1_pt1 | contig 14863 bp, 10 predicted proteins | sample 2160121 | NCBI WGS metagenome assembly UPTG01 (sample SAMN06266255, study PRJEB28933) | marine metagenome | isolation source: Columbia River Estuary | place: USA:Columbia River Estuary, USA | collected 2014-07-27
TCACCCTTTAAAACTGAAAAAACGCCTTCATTTACAGTTAATGATGAAAAAGAATTTTATCATTGTTTTGCAACATCAGAACATGGAAATATTTTTGATTTTGTAATGAAAACTCAAAATTTGAAATTTGGAGAAGCAGTAAAATCATTAGCAAATCTTGCAGGTATGAGACCTTACACATTTTCAAAGCAAGATGAAGAACGTGAAAAAAATTGGCAAGAATATTGCTCAATCTACAATCAATATGTTCAATTTTATCATGATGAAATTTTAAAAAATGAAAGCTTAACTATTGCAAGAGATTATTTAAAAAAAAGAAACCTTAGTAAAGATGAGGTTAAAAATTTTAAAATAGGTTTTGTTGAAAGAAACTCAAATTTTTATGAAAAATTAAAAGATGAATTTAGTGAAAAAGTTTTAGTTGAAAGTGGTCTTTTTTATTTAGATGAAAAAAAGAATACATACGTTGAAAGATTTCGAGATAGAATAATATTTCCAATTAATAATATTTCAGGCCAACCTATTGGATTAGGAGGAAGAACCATCCAGGAAAATAGTTATTCAGCAAAATATATTAATTCTCCTGAAACACCTTTTTTTAAAAAGGGTTCTAACTTATATAATTTAGATTTAGCTAGAAGATTATCTAATAAAATAGATCATGTATATTTAGTTGAGGGATATATGGATGTAGTTGGTTTAAGTAAAAATGGAATTGAAAATGTTGTGGCAAATCTTGGAACTTCTTTAACAGATCGACAAATTTTAATGCTTAACCAATTCTTTGAAGATATCATTATTTGTTTTGATGGTGATGAAAGTGGATATAAGGCAGCGCTTAGAGCAGCAGAAAATTCAATTAAAGAGTTACAACCAGAAAAACAAATCTCGTTTCTTTTTTTACCAGATGGAGAAGACCCTGATAGTTATGCAAATAAAAATGGTAAAGCAAATTTTATTGATTTTACAAAACAGGCAAAAATTTCAATTCATCAGTTTATATTTAACCATTATAAACAACAAACTGATAACAATCCTTCATCAATGGCTATTTTTGAAAAAAAATTAAGAGCTATTGCTGCAACTATTAAAGATGATTTCATAAAAAAATATGTACTAGAGTTTTTCTTGGAGAAAATTTCATCTTTAACCCCACATAGCAATATTGGAAAAAAACAATTTTATACTAAAAAAGTTAAATCATTACAGTCCACTCAAAAACACTTTAATGAAAGTAAATCATTGAGTGGTGTTGAGCTTAAAGAATTTTCATTGCTTTATTTAATAATGAATAATTTAGATTTATTTCAAGAAAATATTCACATGATTGAAAATATAAAACTATTTAGCGAAGAAAATAAATTAATCCTTGAAACTTTGATAACTAAACTAAAGAGTGGAGAAAAACTTACCTTAGATCAAATTCCAATTGATCCTCAATTAACTGAAAAAATCTTTAAATTTGCCTCAATAAAACATATTCTAAATAATCACCAAAATGATCAGAATAAAATGTTTGAATTATTAGACGAAGTTTCTAGAGACCTCAAAAACTACGATTTAGAGTTTAGGATTGAAGAGCTCGAGTCGAAGTTCTCTAAAGATTTAAGTGAAAGCACTTTCAACGAAATAAGAGAGCTAAAAAAACAAAAAAACATCAATTAAATCCTTCAAAAAATACGTGGATTTTTCTCAAATTGGGCTTATATAAGTCTTCTCAAATATACTATTGTGGAAAGAATAATTACAAAATCATTTGCTAGACTTATGGGTCGTGGAACCCATAGAGGATTTATAACTTTTGATGAGCTAAATAAATCATTAGGTAAAAGAAATCTTTCAGACGAAAATTTAGAACAAGCCTTCATGCACATTCTTGATGAGAGTGTAGCATTGGTTGAAAAAAAATCTGACTTTAAAGTTTTAAGAAAAAAAGAAAATTCATCTAAAGAAGAAGGCAAGACAATTGAGAAAAGTGATGACCCTATAAGAATGTATTTAAGAGAGATGGGTGGAGTAGAACTCTTGTCTCGTGAAGGTGAAATTGCAATTGCAAAAAGAATAGAAGCTGGAAAAGATGTAATGCTTATCGCATTAGCACAAAGTCCAATTACTGCACAACAATTTGTAGAGTGGGATGAAAAACTTCAAAGTGATGAAATATTAGTTAGAGAAATTATTGATATTGATACTAACTACATGGAAGATGAAAATACAGGGCCAAGTGCTAAACAAAGAAATTCTGGGGAAACTGATAAAAATGAAGAGAATAATGGAGACGATGATGAGTTTAATCCAACGCTTGCAGCAATGGAAACTGAAATCAAACCAAAAGTTTTAAAAACTGTTAATACTTTAACAAAAGAATATGCAAAATTAATCAAGTATCAAAAAGAAAAACTTGATTGTATTTTAAATGCAGTAAGTTTCTCAGCTGCTAAAGAAAAAGGACATGATAAAATTGTAAGTGATATTTTAGAAAATATTAAATCATTACAATTGTCACCCTCTGTATTAGAGGAATTGGTTCAAAAACACTATGTGGAAAATAAAAAAATTGTTTCACTAGAAGGAAATCTTCTAAGGTTGGCAATGGATCAAAAAATTCCAAGAAATGAATTTATTAAGTTTTATATTGGCAATGAAATTAACCCAAATCTTAAAAAGTTCTTGGATACTAACCCCATGTGGAAACAGTTTTTTTCAAAAAATAAAGATGAATTTAAAAACATAAGAGAGAGATTAATTGAGATTAGTCATAAACTTGGAATTTCAGTAACTGATTATAAAAAAATAGTTAGCAGAGTTCAAAAAGGTGAAAAAGAATCTAGAATTGCAAAAAAAGAAATGGTTGAAGCAAACTTAAGATTGGTAATTTCAATTGCAAAAAAATATACAAATAGAGGACTTCAGTTTCTAGATCTTATTCAAGAAGGAAATATCGGTCTTATGAAAGCTGTAGATAAGTTTGAATACAGAAGGGGTTATAAATTTTCAACATATGCCACTTGGTGGATTAGACAAGCAATCACTAGATCTATTGCTGACCAAGCTCGAACGATTAGAATTCCAGTTCATATGATTGAAACTATAAATAAAATTGTAAGAACCCAAAGATTAATTTTAAGTGAGTTTGGTAGAGAGGCTACGCCTGAAGAACTAGCACAAAAATTAAGAATGCCTTTAGATAAAGTTAGAAAAGTTTTAAAAATATCAAAAGAACCAGTATCTCTTGAAAAACCAGTTGGAGATGAAGAGGATAGTAGTTTAGGTGATTTTATTGAAGATACAAAAGCATTAGCACCTTTAGAACAAGCTATTAAATCTAATCTAAGTGAAGCTACGACTAAAATTTTATCAACTTTAACACCAAGAGAAGAAAGAGTTCTTAGAATGAGATTTGGTGTTGGAATGAATACAGACCATACTCTTGAAGAAGTGGGTCTTCAGTTTTCTGTAACAAGAGAGCGTATTAGACAGATAGAAGCTAAAGCTTTAAGAAAATTAAAACACCCAAGCAGATCCAAACAGTTAAAAAGCTTTTTAGAAAGTTAAAATTCAAAGGGACTGTAGCTCAATAGTAGAGTACTGCATTGACATTGCAGGGGTAGTTGGAGCGTAACCAACCAGTCCCACCATTTTCATTATCTTTTACCTATGCTAGACATCGGTTACATTATAATATAATTAAAGTTTAATTTTTAGGGCCTGTAGCTCAGTTGGTTAGAGCAGTACACTCATAATGTATTGGTCCCAGGTTCGAGTCCTGGCGGGCCCACCAAAAATTATTTTTATAGATGATTATTTAATAAACTCTTTTAAAATAGAAAAAAGAGCGTTGATATCCCCATCATTACTTTGAATGATAGAAGAAAATTCTTCCTTTTGAGTTCTTGCTAGACTTAAGCCCTCAATAATTAAATCTCTGATTAAAGGATTTTCTGGATTTTTTGTATAAATTCTCCAATCAATTTTAACCTCAGGCCTTTGTTCTGTTCCAACTAAAATACTAGATACCATTGTATAATTTTCATTTAATTTCTCTTTAGATACAACTTCAATCTCTGGATTTGAGTATTCAGCCAGTCGACTAGAAAAACTTTTTAGAAAATATTGTTCAAAAAGCATCTCATATTGATTTATTTCATTGTCACTTATATTTTTTCTATAAGCTCCTAAAGTGTAATAACCAATACCATTGATATCAACTGTTTCACTTGCAATTTGTTTTAGCTTTTCTATTTTTTCTTCTTTTGAATATTTGTTATTTAAGGCCTCAGAGGCTCTATTCACAGTTGATTGAACAAATACATCTGGTTCAATTGAATATGATTGATTAATACCAACAAAGTTAATTATGACGAAGGTAAATATTAAAAACTTTTTTAATCTCATTAAGTTTTATAATTTATTGAGCTTCTATTTCTTCCCAATCACTATCGTTTTGGGTTTCAGTTATTGCATTAGAGTTAGCTATTTTTTGTTGTCTATCTTGCAAATATAAACTTCTAACTGAAGCATAAAAATCTATTGAATTTTTTTCCAAGTTTTCAAACGAGTCTATATTTTTTGCTCTAAAATCTATCCCAGAACTTGCTCTTGATGCATAATAATCAAAGTCAGAAAAATGCTGAGTATCATTAGCTACAGTAACGTTATACCAAGCATCTCCGCCTAATATATTTGCAAATGATCCAGCTGTGTCTCTAACAGTGGATGGTCCTAAAACAGGTAGAACAAGATAACATCCTGGACCAACACCCATTACACCAAGTGTTTGGCCATAATCTTCTTTTTCATACTCTGGAAAACCAATTTTTTCAGCCACATCAAATATTCCAACAACTCCAACTGTTGTATTAACAATAAATCTACCTGTGTTAACTCCAGCTTTTTTAAATTCTCCTTGGAGAATATTATTAGGTATTGTTACAAGTGTAGAGAGATTGTCTAGAGCATTACCTGTCCCAGCTCTAACTGGAGAGGGTAAAATTCTATAAGCTTTTGCAACAGGTTCAAAAATAACACCATCTAAAACTTGGTTAAATTTAAATGTCGCTCTGTTTACGCTTTCAAAACAGTCTTTAACTTCACCAGAATTTTTTTTAGATAAGTTGTTTTCACCATCTGTGCCAGCACTCACATTTGTTGCTAACATTAAACTTATTAGTGAAGTTATTAAAATTTTTTTCATTATCAATGATTATATAATGTATATAATATCAATGTAAATCTAGAATTAGCTCTAAATATGACGCAATAATGGCTTTAAAAACAATATTAAACTATTCCCCGAATTTTAATCCTAAAAAAAGAGCTACTAAGCAAATCAAATTCATTATCTTTCATTATACAGGAATGAAAAGCGAATCTGATGCTTTGAGGAGACTTACAGATATACAATCTGAGGTTAGCTGTCATTATTTTATCAAAAATAATGGAGAGATTATAAATATGGTACCAGATTTATATATTGCATGGCATGCAGGAAAATCTTCATGGAAAAATTATAAATTTTTAAATCAAAACTCTATTGGAATTGAAATTACAAATCCAGGACATGAGCATGGATATAAAAAATTCAAACAAAAACAAATATCTTCACTTTTAAAATTAACTAAATCATTAATAAAGAGATACAATATTCTTCCTAAAAATATTTTAGGACACTCAGATATAGCCCCACAAAGAAAGAAAGATCCTGGAGAAAAGTTTCCTTGGGAATATTTATCAAAAAAAAATATAGGGGCATGGCATACATTAAAGGACAAGCAAGAACTGATAAAAAATAGAAAACTTAAGATACAGAAGGAGGAAGAAACTTTTTTTTTATAAAAATTTATTCAAGATTGGGTATTCAAAAAAGAAACCGTTAAATATTAATAGAGTAAAATATTTAAGAGAATTAGCAAAGGCATTTCAAAGAAGGTTTAGACAAGAATTAGTTAATGGTAAAATCGATCGAGAATGCTTGCTTATTAGTAAAAATCTTGTTGGAGAATTTAAATAAATTTTTCTTGAAGTTTTTGAGTTTAGTAATAAATTATAAATGCTAGATGAACGACTTATCGCTTTAATTTTATTAAAGAGGAAAGTCCGGGCTCCGCAAAGACACAGTGCCAGGTAATACCTGGCGGGGGAAACCCTAGGGATAGTGCCACAGAAAATATACCGCCATAACATGGCAAGGGTGAAAAGGTGTGGTAAGAGCGCACCGGTTCTATTGGTAACAATGAACGCTGGAAAACCCCACTGGGAGCAAGACTAAGTAGAGATGACATTGTTGCAAAACTAAAAGCCGTCTTTGGCTAGTCATCAGGGTTAGTTGCATGAGCTTAAGAGTGATCTTAAGCCTAGAGAAATGATAGGTTTAAATGACAGAACCCGGCTTATAGTTTGTCTAGCAAACTTATCCACAGTTCAATTTTAATTAACTTTAGATGTTCACCTTTTGATTCATAATTGAATCATTTCTGTTCTTATTTTTAGTCTTAGAATTGTATTGAGTTAAAACTAAAAATTGATTTTTGACTTTATGTAGATACATAAAAGTTATCTACAATCATTGCCAAATAAGCCTAAAATGAACATATTGACTCTATCTTTAAAAACCCATATTGTCCCATATATTCCCAAATATGGAATTTATGAAATATAAAAAATATGTTTTTATCTACTTACGAGAACAAAATAGACAAAAAGGGAAGGGTATCTGTGCCTGCTAGTTTTAGATCTCACCTTTCTAACTTAGGATACAATGGTGTTATCTGTTATCCCTCATTTAATAATCAGTCTATAGAAGCTTGCTCACAAGATAGAATTGAAAAACTTTCTGCAAGTATAGATTCATTAAGTCCATTTGAAGAAAAAAGAGATTATTTTGCAACATCAATTTTATCTGAGAGTATGAATTTACAATTTGATAGTGAAGGTAGAATTTCATTATCAACAAAATTATTAAAACATGCAAAAATAAAAAATAGCATGTTGTTTGTTGGTCAAGGTCAAACATTCCAAATATGGGAACCAGCAGCATTTGAAAAATTTAAGATCAACGCAAGAAAAAAAGCAAATCTAAATCGTGCAAGTCTTAAATGGGAAAAACATTTTAATAACAATGAGGGGAAATAAAAATGACAATTAACTTTAAATCACCAGAAATAAAAGAATTACAACCAAGATTATTAGTAGTGGGAGTTGGCGGAGCAGGTGGAAATGCACTTAATGAAATGATTGATAATGGACTTCAAGGAGTAGAGTTCATAGCAGTAAATACAGATGCTCAAGATTTAAAGTTAAGTAAAGCTAAAGCAAGAATTCAAATTGGCCTAAGTTTAACAAAAGGTTTAGGTGCTGGAGCAAAACATGACATTGGTCAAGCAGCTGCAGATGAATCTTTAAATGAAATTGTAAATACTCTTCAGGGTGCAAACATGGTTTTTATAACTGCTGGTATGGGTGGTGGAACTGGCACAGGTGCTGCACACGTTATTGCAAGAGCTGCTAAAGAATTAAATATTTTAACAGTAGGTGTTGTAACACTTCCTTTTTTATATGAAGGGCCATCAAGAATGAGAAGAGCTCAGGTAGGCCTAGAAGAATTAAGAAAACATGTGGATACAATTATTGTAATTCCAAATCAAAACCTATTTAAGGTTGCAAATGAACAAACTACATTTGAAGAATCTTTTAATCTTTCAAATAATGTTTTAATGCAAGGTGTACAGAGTGTGACCGATCTTATGGTTAGACCAGGTATAGTTAATCTAGATTTTGCTGATGTTGAAACTGTAATGGCTTCAATGGGTAAAGCAATGATGGGAACTGGTGAAGCTGAAGGAGAAGGTAGAGCAGCTAAAGCAGCAGACATGGCAATTAGCAACCCATTGATTGATGATTATACGTTAAAAGGTGCGAAAGGATTACTAGTAAATATTACCGGTGGTAAGGATCTTAAACTTTTTGAGGTTGATGAAGTGGTTAATAAAATAAGAGCTGAAGTAGATCCTGAAGCAGAGGTGATTATTGGTGCTATTACATCTGGCGACCTTGATGGAAAAATTAGAGTATCAATAGTTGCAACGGCACTAGATGGACAACAACCAGAAAGTAAATCTGTAATCAATATGGTTCACAGAATACAAAATAGAAATCCTGGTTATTCAGATTTTAACAGTGCTAGTTCTGCTCAATCGTTTAATTTTTCACCTACAATGACTAGCCCTATTTCTCATGGAGCAAATGCATTAAAGTTAGAAAATGAAATAATTGCAGAACCAGTTACAAATACTACATCATCAGAAATGATGAATGAGCAAACTGTTAGCAATCAAGAAGTTGAAAGTATTGTTGAAAACAATCAATCAAATGATTATGAGCAATCTTTTTCAGAGGAGGCACTTACAACTGCAAAGCCTGAAGAAAATAGCCCAATGGAGGAGGAGCATGTTTCTAATGGACTTGAAAACTTTGGTGTAGAAGGTGAAGACGCGCCAGATCTATTTAGTTCGGATAGTGCAACTTCAGAGACAGAAGGATTTTTATCAACTGAAACTTCGGAAAATACCTCAGAAGATGATGATCTAGAAATTCCAGCATTTTTAAGAAGACAAAAGAATTAATGGTCTTCAAAAAAATAAATGATAGCCACCATAATACCAGATGTGAGAAATCATTATCCGGTATTGCTAAGTGAAATAATTAGCATTATTACCCCTCAATATGGTGGCACATTTATTGACTGTACGTTTGGTCAAGGCGGATACACAAAAAGAATATTAAACTTTCCTGAAACAAAAGTAATTGCATTAGATAGAGATTCTGAGAGCTCTATAAAAGCTCAAGAACTTCAAAATAGTTTTGAGGATAGGCTATTATTTAAAAATATAAAATTCAGTCAATTAAACAATCTAAAGTTAAAACATGAAAATATAAAAGCTGTAATTTTTGATTTAGGGTATTCCTTGAACCAGATTAAAGACCCAAAAAAAGGTCTTTCATTCGATAGCATTGGTGAACTTAATATGAAAATGGGTATAAATGAATTTTCAGCAAAAGAAGCAATTAATCAATTAGATGAAAAAGAACTTACCAAAATATTTAAATATTTTGGGGATGAAGCAGACAGTAAAAGAATAGCACACAATATTGTTGAAGACAGATCTAAAAGAGAGATCACAACAGAAGAGCTAGTTAGGATTATAGAATCTTCGAAAAGAAAAAGAAATTATAAGACACATAGTGCAACTAAAATTTTCCAAGCATTAAGAATATTTGTAAATAAAGAAATTAGTGAACTAATTTATGGATTAATTAATGCTGCTAAAGTTGTTAAAAAGGATGGAGTTATTGCAGTTGTAACATTTCATTCTTTAGAAGATAAAATTGTTAAATACTTTTTTAAAAGTTTATCTGAAAATAAAAGCATCTCAAGACATATGCCAAAAACAGAAGAAAAATTAAATTTATTTAAATCTGTTATAAAAAAACCAATAGTACCAAGTGATAAAGAAATTAGAGAAAATCCACCTTCTAGATCAGCCAAGTTACGTTATGTAATTAAAAAAGAAGATTTTTTCGATTTTGAAACAGATATCTTGGATAAATTTAAACATTTAATTGACATTGAAAATTTGTCAAAAAAACTATGAAACAATTAGTGGTAGCTGTTATTTTAGTATTAATATTAATTACATCACTTATTAAAAATTCTACAAAAGAAATAGAAGATCAAATTTTTATAGTTAAAGAAAATATAAGACCTTTAAAATCGGAACTTGAAGATGTATTGCTTGAGTTTAACTATTTGAGCTCTCCTGAAAAACTAGTTCAGTATCAAACGCAATATTTTGAAAAAGATTTAATCAAAATTGAAATTATGAATATTAAGGAAATCTTTAAAAATAATGAAACTTTAGAAATAAAAGACTTAATCAGCAAAAATGGAAATGAATAATAAAAAGAATATTATTCTAGAAGAATATGAAAATGAATTTTCATATAAAAAAAGTAAAACTAATTTAGACATACAATTTAATAGAATAGCGTTTATTTTTTTTGTTTTTTTGGTGATTTCAGTAATTTATTCAATACAATTGCTTCATTTAGGCTCGTTAAAAGAAGAAAATACCAAGGAATTCTCAACTATAAATAAAAACTATAGAGCAGACATACTTGATAGAAATGGAAATTATTTAGTTAAAACAGTTAAGTCGATAGATATTGGTATTAACCCTATTGAAGTAATTGATAAAAAAAAACTATTAATTAATTTACAGTTAATATTCCCAGATAAAAACTATGAAGAGATTACTAAGAAGCTTGAAAAAAATAAATTCTTTTATTTGGAAAAAAAAATATCTTCTGACAATTATGAAAAAATTATGTTACTTGGAGATAAATCAATTAAGTCAGAAGAAAAATTAACTAGAATTTATCCTCAAAAAAATCTCTTTAGTCATATTATTGGTCAAATAGATGATGACAATAAAGGTATATCAGGACTTGAAAAATCCTTTAATGAAAAATTAAAACAAACAAATAAACCACTTAAATTAACAGTAGATACTGACATACAATTTTTAATTAGAGAAGAGTTAGTAAAGTTTCAATCTATATTTAGAAGTAAAGGTAGTACAGCAATTTTGATGAATGTTAATAATGGAGAAATTATATCTATGGTTTCATATCCAGATTTTGATCTAAATAAAAGAGAGAAGATAGTTGATCTCAACTTTATTAATAGAGCAACAAAAGGAGTGTATGAGCTGGGCTCGGTATTTAAAACTTTTACAGTAGCAGCTGGATTAGAGGAAGGCTTAATTGATACTGACACAGAATTTTTAAATTTAGAAAAAAAACTACAATGTGGAAAAAGTAGTATTTCTGAATATGACAATAAAATACCATCAGATCTTACTGTAGAACAAATTTTAATTAGGTCTGGAAATATAGGATCTGTAAGAATTGGACAAAAATTAGAAATTATTAAATTAAAAGCTTTTTTAGAAAAAATTGGAATCTTAAGTAAAATAAATTTTGACATAGAGGAGGTTGGAGAGCCTATTCCATTTAAGTGGGGAAAATGTAAACTTGCGACAGTGTCTTTTGGACATGGAATAACTACCACTCCATTACAATTAGCAAAAGCTTATGCAATAATTTCAAATGGTGGTTTTGCTATTGAGCCCAGCTTAATAAAAAAAGAATTAAAAGATCCTGAAAAAGAAAGAAGAATAATCAAAGCTGGTATTTCAGAGAAGATAAATCCAATACTTAGAAAAATTGTAAATACTAAAGAAGGTACAGCAGGACTTGTAAACATTGAAGGTTATGAAGTTGGTGGAAAAACAGGAACTGCTCAAAAAACAATAGTAGGAGGTTATTCTAAAGCAAAAGTAAATACATTTGCAGGTATTTTCCCCACTTCTAAACCTAAATATGTGCTGATAGTTCTACTTGATGAGCCAAAAACTTCATCAGACTACGTATATGAATATAAAAATAAAAAAGGTTCATATAAAGGAACCCCATTTAATACAGCAGGGTGGACATCTGTTGAAGTAGCTGGAAAAATCATAGAAAAAATTGGGCCTATTTTGGCCACAAAACATATAGAAAATTAATACTTATATGTTGATTGGCAACTTCCTTAAAAATATTAAAAAAGAATTTAAAAATCATCAGTTTGCTGGTCTTAGTTTTAACAGTGAAGATTGTAAAAAGAATTATATTTTTTTTGCAATCCAGGGAACAAAATCAGATGGAACTAAATTCATAGACCATGCAATTAAAAAGGGTGCAACAGTTATTATTTCAGAGCAAAAATTTGAAGGTATTAAAAATAAAGTGTTATTTTTAAGATCAAAAAATGTAAGAAAAGTATTATCAGAATTATCATATAAGACAAAAAAAAATATACCTAAAAATTTAATTGCTGTAACAGGAACAAATGGAAAGTCATCAATTGCAGATTTTTATTTTCAGCTACTCAACTTAGGTAATAAAAAAGTAGCTTCTATTGGAACATTAGGAGTTAAGACAAAAAATAGTTTAAAGAAAGTTTCTAATACAACATTAGATCCAATTAAATTAAGCAAAATATTAAATGATTTAAAAAAACAAAAAATTGACAATGTTATAATGGAAGCTTCTAGTCATGGTCTTAAGCAAAATAGACTTGATGGTTTAAAATTTAATACTACAATTTTTACAAATTTGTCTCATGATCATTTAGATTATCACAAAACATTTAATGATTATCTCAAATCAAAGTTATATCTTTTTGAGAAGCTATTAAAACCTAGAGGAACTATCATCACCGATAGTAAAATTCCCGAATATAAAAATTTAAAAAGAATATCGCTAAATAATAAATTGGATCTTCAGGCTTTATCAAAAAGTAATAATGGAATAGATATTTATTCTCATCAATTTAGGGATGATAAACAAATAGTCGAAATTAAATATAATCAGAAACATTATAAATTAAAAATAAACTTAATTGGTAAAATTCAATTAAAAAACTTATTTATGGCAATGCTTGCTGCTAAAAAAAGTAATTTAAAATTTGATCAAATAGTAAAATTAGCTTCAAGAGTAAAATCAGTAATTGGTAGGTTTGAAAAAATTGGAACTTTAAAAAATAATTCAAAGGTTATTTTAGATTATGCTCATACACCTGATGCATTAAAAACTTGTTTGACTAATTTGAAAGAACAATTTGAAAATAAAAGAATTTTCATTGTATTTGGATGTGGTGGTAATAGAGATAAAGACAAGAGACCCATAATGGGAAAAATAGCCAATCAATATTGTGACAGAGTTTATTTAACTGACGACAATCCAAGAGACGAAAATCCAAAAAAAATAAGACTAGCTATTAAAAAAACTATTGATAAATCAAAAGTTTTTGAGATTTCAAGCAGGTCTAAAGCTATTCATAAGGCTATATTAGACTTAAAAACTGGTGATATCTTAGTTATTGCAGGCAAAGGTCATGAACAGACACAAGATTATGGAAATTTTGTAAACAAATTTTCTGACAGATTAGAAATACTTAAGAATATTAAATTAAAAAATAAAATTCTTTCAACTAATATTAAAATAAATATTTTAAAAGAAATCAGCAACTCTCCCCAAATTAATTCAAATATAAAAATAAAAAATGCATCAATTAATTCAAAAACAATAAAAAAAAATGACATATTTTTTGCAATAAAAGGAAATAATAAAGATGGAAATCTATATGTTAATGAAGCTTTCCAAAATGGTGCATCATTAGTAATAGCTAACAATCAAAAAAAATCTAAAAAAAAAATTGTAGTAGATGATACATTGCAACTTTTAACAGAGGCTTCATCAAAATTAAGAGAAAATTTATCTAGTAAAATTATATCTATAACAGGCAGTTGTGGAAAAACTTCTCTTAAAGAATTATTAGGAAAAACTTTAAGTAAGATTAGTAATGTAACTTATTCACCAAAATCTTTTAATAATAAATTTGGTGTACCATTAAGTTTATTTAATCTAAAAAAAAATGATGAATTTGGTATTTTTGAGATTGGAATGGATAAAAAAGGTGAGATTGATTATCTATCAAAAATTATCAAGCCTGATGTGGGTGTTATTACAAATATTTCCTACGCACATATTAAAAATTTTAAAAACATTCATCAAGTAGCTTTAGCAAAGTCAGAAATTATTAATAATATAAAAACAAATGGAATTCTTGTTTTAAACCAAGATGACAGATTTTATAATTTACATAAAAAAATTGCCAAGAAAAAAAACATAAATATTTTTACATTTAGTTTAAAAAATAAATCAGCAAATATTTATCTAGAAAAAATAGTTAAAGAAAAATCTAAATACAAAATATTTGTAAATGTTAATAAAAAACAAATTTATTTTTATGTAAGATTAATTTTTGAAAATAATTTAAAAAACTTATTAGCCACAATTGCAATTATATCAATTTTTAAAGATACACAAAAATTAGAAAAAAATATATTTCTTGATTATGAGATGACAAAAGGCCGTGGTGATATTATAAAAGTTAAATTAAAAAAAAAGAGTATTTACATTGTAGATGAGAGTTATAACTCTAATCCATTATCATTAAAGTCTGCTATAAAAAATTTTGATGAATTAAAAATTGATAATTCTAAAAAAAAATTAATACTGAGTGACATGTTGGAGTTAGGAAATTATTCAAAGAAACTACACTTAGAGGCTGGCAAAGAAATTAATAAAACTTCTCTTAAAAATATTAATGTAGTGGGTAAACATATTTTACATACTTATAAAAACCTTGATAAGCACCGAAGAGGGGTCATTTTGAAAGATAAGTCTAAAATAATTGATTTGATTAAAAATGATTTAAATAATAATGATTATTTAATGATTAAGGGTTCAAACTCTACCGGACTTAACAATCTAGTTAACAAATTAAAAACTGGAAAGTTTAATGCTTTATAGTCTTATTACTCAATTAATTGACCAATATAGTTTTCTAAATGTATTTAAGTATTTAACTTTTAGAACGGGCCTTTCGATGTTTACATCAATGTTTGTAGTTTTATTAATTGGCACTCCTTTTATTAAATTTTTTTCAGCAAGAAAAATATTAAATCCAATAAGAGATGATGGTCCTACTGAACATATCGTTAAGAAAATTGGAACACCAACAATGGGAGGTGTTTTAATTTTACTTGGACTTTTTTCAGGAATATTACTTTGGGGTGATTTATCAAATTACCATATATGGTTTTTGTTATTTATTGTTTCAGGGTTTGGGCTATTAGGTGCATATGATGATTATAAAAAAATTAAGTTTAAAAATTCATCTGGTGTTTCATTTAAA
>UPTG01001925.1_pt1 | contig 14861 bp, 17 predicted proteins | sample 2160121 | NCBI WGS metagenome assembly UPTG01 (sample SAMN06266255, study PRJEB28933) | marine metagenome | isolation source: Columbia River Estuary | place: USA:Columbia River Estuary, USA | collected 2014-07-27
ACCCCTAATATCCCCCGCCGTGTACATCAATGCTAGGTCATAGACGCCAACCACGCCGACCGCCGCTTTAAATAGATCCGGTGCGAGAATCGAACTCTGCAGACTGGAGTACCCCCCGAAACTTGCACCCATAATTCCAACTCGGTTCGGATCCAACGGATAATTCTTTAGCGCAAACTGAGCGCCATCGATGATATCAAACTGGATTTCTCGACCCCACTTCCGAAAACCTGCCATTTCAAAGCCCGAACCAAATCCCCCGGATCCTCGAAAATTGACTTGTAACACAGCATAACCCTGGCTCGCCAAAAACTGTGTCTCGGGGTTGTAGCCCCAAGTGTCAAAAGGACCGTGCGGCCCGCCATGTGGATTCACAATTAAGGGCGCTCGATTGTCGCTGGACGCCCCGTTCGGCAAGGTCAGATAACCCGTAATCGTGAGACCGTCTCGACTTACGAATTCAACCACTTCCATCGCTGCAGCAGAAGAGTCACCAGTGCCATCTCGGGCACCACCAAGATCGTTAACCACGACTTTAGCGCCACGTTCAGCCAGCGCCAATGCGTGAGAGCGACCCAAACCATTACCACCGCCAGTGACAATTGCAACGCGTCCTTCAAAATTAATACTCATACTTAATACCCTATCTCCACAAACTATTTGGACTAGTTAGCCATCTGAACGCTTAACCATTCTGCAACAAGTGCCGGCTTATCACCGCCTTCAATTTCGACCGAGACTTCAACTTTAAAGTCGTACTGGCCCGGACGTTTCTCAATAATTTCTTGTACCGTTGCATGGCAGCGAATTTTGCTACCAACACGAACTGGCGCAACAAAGCGAACCTTATCAAAGCCTTTATTCACGCCCATATAGATGCCTTCAATCAGCAGATTGTAGCTCTCGGAAAAGTAAGACAGCATGGACAATGTTAAAAAACCATGGGCAATGGTGCCGCCAAATGGCGTTTTAGCCGCGGCTTCTGGATCTATATGGATAAACTGACGATCCAGCGTACAGTCAGCAAATACATTGACCTGCTCTTGAGTCACCTTGAACCAATCTGTGGGCTCGCAGACATGGCCGATATACTGTTCAATTTCAGATTTCTTAATCACTTGTGGCATAGCTCTAATCCTCTGTTAATGTGACCTATGGGTCAAAATACAAATGCTTTTTCAATATGCTCCTTATCTCTATTCCAACAGGCAAGTCCGGAAGTTTGTTGAATGGTATAAGATAATAAATAATTACACTGTTCCTGATTTAGTTTTAATAAAGAACCTGCAGCCACAGCCGCTCCAAAAATAGTACCAATGCTGTGAGTTGCAAAAATAGTTGTCTTAGGTGTTTTGTAGCCCATGCTCATATTAATTCTAACTCCCACATCATAACCAAGAGCTATCGCTTTTAACAAATCGGAGTGAGAAGAATTTTCTTTTTCAGCTATAGCTAATGCAGCTGGCACAATGGCACAACCAGGATGAAATCTTCCATTAGTATGAGTATCATCGGTTTCATCGGCATGAGCTGCCATCCCATTTGATAAGCCTGCATGGATTGCGCTAACTTTTATATCATTTCCAATTAAAGTCCCATCCACCCTAATTTTTGCCTTATGTCGACCATTTAAACTCCATAAATCTTCACCAGGGTTAAGCATTCCACGCTCAACAAGCTGACCAAATGGAACTCTCGGCTCACTTCTCTTTGATAAAGTTACCTCTAAGGATGATCGATCAAATTTCCTTATGTTTTTTATCCGTTCTTTTGCCACTTTGATATATGCTGGTTCTCTTTCAATTCCAATAAAATCGCGGCCTAGTTTTTTAGCTACTGCACCAGTAGTCCCAGTTCCAAAGAAAGGATCAAGAACTACGTCATTAGGTTTTGTTGTTGCAACAATTATACGGTGTAACAAGCTTTCTGGTTTTTGAGTAGGGTGTGCTTTATCACCCTTTTCATCTTTTAATCTCTCATGCCCAGTACATATTGGTAAGACCCAGTCAGAACGCATCTGAATACCATCATTAAGTGATTCGAAATAAGAAATGGGAAAAACATTCAGCCTCCATTACATCCAACCACGGCTAGCGCCATATTTGTTGAAGATAATTCTGGTATCCTTATTAAAGATTGTTTTTTTGAAAACAATCAAGAGGGGTGTATAATGTTTGGTGATACGGAAACAAGTGGACCACAGAGTGGTGTTGAGAATTGTTTTTTTAGAAATAATCTAGGACAATGCGTTTATTCGGGAAAAAAATCATTTTATGCTGACAAATGTTTAATGATTTCGTCAAGACTTTTTCTGGCTTTGTGGATCTTGATCTCTGCCTCCTCATCGTTTGGGAGAATTGTAGCTACTGAGATTGGGTTAACAACCTTTGGATTTGAAATCATTACTGAAAAATCAAGGAGGTTTTCATTCCCTTTCAACTCATTGAGCTCAACGAGCAAATGTTGATCCCTTAACCTGATCGATTCCACCTGCTCCGTTTCGATTCCCTCAAGAAGAGATCTTTTACCCGCATTTTCGGTAGCAAAAGAGGCAGTCATACAAGTGATTAAGATCAACAAGATCGTCGCATTTACAATATTGATATCCAAAATTTTACCTTGCTAATTTATTTTTTTATCATTTAATATGAAAAGCTAAATGACCAAAAAAATTGTAATTTATTAAGCAATAAAATTAAACAAATATTTTTTGAATCCAATTGATTTGAGTGCAACTTTTTAAAACGAATTTCAAAAGATGAGGGTAGTTTTAACTACTTTCCTGTGGTAAAAAAAGGAAAACCCTGCAAATATTAAAATTTACAGGGTTATCATTCGCCATATAGGCTTGTCAGTCGGGGTGGCAGGATTCGAACCTGCGACCTCCTGCTCCCAAAGCAGGCGCGATGACCGGGCTACGCTACACCCCGAAAAGTGTGCGCAAATATAACATTTAATAAAAATACTACAAACCCTAACCCAGCTTTCTTACAACTTTATTTTCTTTTTATTGTTACCCCCTGATTATCAACGTTTAAGTTTAGCTTTTCATCCCCCGATTTATCCTGATATTTGATATTTAACTGTTGTTGATTACTAGAACAGTCTAAACATTCGAGTTTTTCCGTTCCCATCCTCCAATAATGGCCAGTAATTTGTCTTTTACTGTACCCTTGATCATTGCTCAAAATGGAATATAGAAGGTCTTTTGATCTATTGTTTATAAAAATTATTTGACCCTCCTGAATGTTTAGATTTATGTTTATTTTTTGGTTATAGAATGGGGTAGAGTTTACCGTTTTCCATAACGGATCTAGGTAGAGGATACTTTTATCTAGTTTCCAGTTATAGTCAATGTTTGTTGCGTTTATTTGTGCTTTTTCCTGTGTTGCACCGTTTGCTGAATATTTTAACTCGATAAAAGAAAACGATTTGTTGCTCTTGTATAGATTTATTTTTGCATTTTTTCTACTCTCGCTAAAATTTTCAAGTGCTATTTTGAATCTATTCGCCCTATTGTATTCCCAGCTTAGGTCATCACCCTGAATAAATTCAGAATTTAATTTCACAAATAAAGTATCTGTTTTTTTAATATTCAGTTCTTTAGTATCTGTTTTTGTAGCAGTAATATTCTGATTTTTAATTTCTTGTGACCCCATGATTATAATAAAAACAAGAGCGGCTATCCATACTATCAAAAGAACAATTCTACTAATTTTTCCAAAAGCATTTGATTGTGAGCTGATTAAGCGCATCCCCAGAGAAAAGGTGAAAAGAAAAGGAATTAATAGGAGTAAAAACAAGGCAATTGAAAAATAGATGCTTTGAAATACAGAAAAATTAAAAAAGTTAAAATGAAAGTCAATGGGCCAATGTATGCTCCCAAAAAATATAAAAACGAGTGATCCAATGAAAATTCCAAGTATTCCTACCCCTGAGAAAAAGGATAAAATAAGACCCAGTAGTTTAATTATTACTTGAGGAACCTGCTTCAGTAGTTGCTCTAAAAAAGTGAAGAAACTTTTGGATTTTTTTTTTAAAGACGCTGTAGTTTTTTGATAGTCTACATCTTTAATCTTTGAGGATACTTCATCAAATTCTTTTTTTATTTTTTTTTGAATAGTATCAATATTTACAGGCTCACCTTTCATTTTGAGTTTTTCAGCAGTAGTTTTTGCTTCGGGAACAATAGCCCATAAAATCAAATAAATCAGAAATAAAGACCCAACAGAAAATAGCGCAAAAAGTACCCAAATGAGTCGGATCCAACTCGCATCAATGCCGAAGTAATGTCCCAGACCGGAGGCAACACCTGCAATGTATCTATCTTCACGATCTCTAAATAGTTTTTTTTCAGATTTAGTGTCCCCTGTGTCTGTGGTTTCATCTTCATCTTCTAAGATGAAATCTTTAGGTTGTCCTAAAATATCAATGATTTCATTTACATCTGTTTCATTAATTACATAGTCAGAACTTGTTTTTCTTTCCTGGAAAAGCTCAGCAATTCGAGTTTCTATGTCCTGCAAAATCTCATCTTTGCCTAGCGTATTTTTAAATGCTGATTCAAGTTCGTTTAAGTAGGATTTTAAGATTGTGTATGCATTTTCATCCATGTAGAAGAAAGTGCTGGCTAGGTTTATGTTGATAGTCTTATTCATAAGATTTATTTTTGTGTGGTAATAATTTGTACCGCTTCATTTAGTTCATTCCAAACGGTTTTCAGTTTTGAGAGAAACTCTTCGCCCTCAGGAGTTATTGAGTAATACTTTCGAGGGGGACCAGAAGTTGACTCTTCCCAATGGTATTGTAATAAATTTGCATTTTTTAAGCGTGTAAGTAAAGGGTATATGGTGCCTTCTACAACCAACATCTTTCCTTTTTTAAGGGTGTCTAAAATCTCAGTAGTGTAAAGATCTTTCCCTGAAATAAGAGACAGTATGCAGAACTCCAAGATTCCTTTACGCATTTGAGCAGTTGTATTTTCTATCTTCATAATTAATATAATGTTATGCAAATATATAAATAAAAGATAGAACTATGTTATGCATAGTAATATTTTAACATTTCAACAACATTATAAAGTATATTTTAAATATACATTGTGGCTATAAAATTTACATTAGATGTCTAGAAATTTAAACTACTATAGAATGATTCTCCGAAAGGTAAGTTTTGATGGACAATTATTTAATAAAGAGTTAAGCAAGGCAAACCAATACTTAAGCCCCGAAGATTGTGATCGCTTGAAACAATGGTTGGTTGGTTTTTATAAAAAGAACAATCACTTAAAAGATCCTTCAAGTCAAGAAACTCCGATTAATTAGGGGTTACTACTTTTATGTTATCGAACTTAATTGCCCCACGCATTAAGCTTTCTATTGTTGCACTCAAAGATTCTATTATTGGTAATTTGAGTTGGCTTTTTGAGTATATTAAGCTAATCTCTCTGGCGGGTTCAGGACTTTCAAATGACCTAAGGTTTTTAGCATTTTGGGGGGTAAGATTTCGTGTTTGAAGATAGGGTAGTAGTGTCATGCCGAGTCCGTCATTTGCAAGATGAATAAGGGTTTCAAAACTACCGCTCTTCAAATTGAATGTATGTGAAAAATTGGGTGTCTGGCAAATTTTTAAGACGTGATCTCTGAAGCAATGGCCGTCCTCTAACACTAAAACATCCATTTTTTCCAAATCTGATAGGGCTAATGTTTTAAGTTTTGATAGAGGGTGAGGTTCTGGGATGTAGCCAACAAAAGGTTCGTAATAAAGCGGTTTTTCAATTATTTTAACATCATCTAATGGTGTTGCAGCAATCCCTGCATCTAGTTTTCCATTTTTAAGCTCTTCAATAATCGCAGCTGTATTGAGTTCTTCTATTTTTAAATTTACTTTAGGAAATTTTTTTATGAATGTATTAAGGAACATCGGAAGTAGTGTAGGCATTACTGTTGGTATGATGCCTAGTCTAAAGTTACCGCCAACAAATCCTTTTTCTGTGGAAACAATATCTTCCATGCGATTTGCTTCCTTAAGAATCATTTTTGCTTGATCAATTATTTTTTCACCAATTGTTGTCAAGGTTATAGGCTTGGTGTTTCTGTTGAATAGCTTGATTCCTAGCTCATCTTCTAGTTTTTGAACTTGCATACTCAATGTAGGTTGAGTTACAAAGCATTTTTCAGCAGCTTGGGTAAAGTTTCCTTCCTCTGCTACAGCAATTGTGTATTGGAGTTGAGTGAGTGTCATTATTAATTCTTATTATTAAATCAAAATTAATAATTTAATCTTATAATCAATGATTTTTACATCATTTTGTGCGAAAAAAACATCCTCTTTGACTAAAGTATCGATAAAATCTATTTTAAAATTGAAACTTCCATAAATATGTTTGTTAACGGGGTCTCCCTATCATCAATGTTTTGTTTGTTGATCTTGTCAACAACATCCATTCCACTGATAACTTCTCCAAAAACAGTGTATGAGCCATCAAGATGATAAGCGCCAGGGCTTTGTTGTACAATAAAGAATTCATATGGGGAAGCTAGCTTATATGGATTTTCAATTTCGCTACTGGGCATTGAAATAACGCCACGATGATGTTTATGTCCCTTTCTTGTATCAGGAGGAAGAAGATATTTACCTATTTCACCTCTTTTTTTTGAGGTCTCCATACGGTCTGAATTTCCACCCTGTATTATGAATTCAGGAACCACTCTGTGAAAGGTCGTACCATTGAAATACCCCCTTTTAGTTAAATAAATAAAATTAGATCGGTGGTAGGGTGTGTTTTCATAAAGTTTAATGTCAATATTTCCAAAGCGAGTACTTATACGCACTTTGTTTTCATGATTTTCTTTTTGGTACTCAAAGAAGAAAGGGATTGCATTTTCATCATTTAAAACTATAAACTCCTCTTTTTTGATGATTTCTTCTTTCAGTTGTTCTTTTTTAACTTCTTCTTTTTTTATTGCTTTATTGACACTTTGTTTTACGTTTTTTTTGGAGGTACACTGAGTTAGTGTAAACAGACCTATTAAGAAGAATATAAGTATTTTTGTTTTTGACATGGATTATAAAACCTTTATGGATTGTGTTTCAAATGTAAAAGATTTCTCTTTACCAGGAAAACAAGCTCACCTCCGCACAATGCCCAAAGAAAGAAAGAAGCAATTGGAAAACCTTTCCAAGGAACATCCTAATGCGAAATATGCTGCAGTCCTGATTTACTGTTACCCGAAAAATGGAATTATGCATATGTCATTAATTAAACGAACAACATATAAAGGTCCTCATTCTGGTCAAATAAGCTTACCCGGAGGAAAACCTGAGGCTGTAGATAAGAGTCTTTGGCATACCGCTTTGAGAGAATGCAAAGAAGAATTAGGGGTTTCTCTTTTAGGGTCAAAACCGCTTTTGAATTTATCTCCTATTTATATTCCACCAAGTAATTTTTTAGTGAGTCCTTTCGTTGTTGTTGACCCCAGTAGTCCAGTTTTCGCTCCTGACCCTCGTGAAGTAGCGCAACATATAGAAATACCATTGAGTGAACTTATTCAGTTAAAAGTTAAACAAAGCCTTCTATATGAGGGGGTCTTTAAAGGAACAACAGTTCCTAGCTATATCTATGAAGAGCATACGATATGGGGTGCCACCGCGATGATTTTATCAGAATTTAAATTTTTTTTGGAACACTGTGCTTTGATTTAATTCTATCTTTAGCCAGATTATAAAACCCTATATGTTCAAAAAAAATCCATTTGGTCATTACTTAATTTTAAAGAAATGGTTAATCCGTTATATGGGGTTTATGACGCATCGCCGCTATCGCGGTTTCAACCAGCTCGAAATTGAAGGTTCTGAAATCATAAAGAATTTACCTGATAAAAACGTACTTTTTATTTCTAATCACCAAACTTATTTTGCTGATGTTGTTGCTATGTTTCATGTGTTTAACGCAAGCTTGAGCGGACGCATAGATAGCATTAAAAATGTAGGGTATCTGTGGTCACCAAAATTAAACATCTATTATGTGGCTGCTAAAGAAACGATGAAAGCAGGATTATTACCTCGTGTATTGGCTTATGCAGGTTCGGTGTCTATCGAGCGAACATGGAGAGAAGGAGGCAAGGATATTAAACGTCAAGTCAAATTTAGTGATATTACGAATATCGGTATGGCACTTGATGACGGTTGGGTTATCACGTTTCCGCAAGGTACAACTAAGCCTTTTGGACCTGTAAGAAAAGGAACAGTTCACATTATTAAGAAATACAAACCAATTGTTATCCCTATTGTAATAGACGGCTTTAGGAGGTCTTTTGATAAAAAAGGCTTAATGATAAAAAAGCGTGGAATCCTCCAGTCTATGATAATCAAAAAGCCACTAGACATTGATTATGATAACGAAAGTATCGAAGATATAATTGAAAAAATCGAATATGCTATTGAGCAACACCCTTCTTTTTTAAAGGTTATTTCACAAGAAGAACTCGAAGCAAAAAGAAAGCTTGATGTTACCCGTCAATGGGAATTTTAATTATTCAATAATTCCCGCACAGCTTATTCTAGCACCTGCTGCACCAGAGGGCTGCGAAACCAAATCATCTTCTCCTTGATGCACAATAATAGCTTTTCCAACAATGTTTTTTGTGTCGTCATCACATCCAAGACACCATTGGTCTGTTGAAAACTGAATAGTTCCATTGCCTTCTTTATTTGCTTGAAAATTTCCAATATCGCCTCTATGGTAGCCTGTTTCTGCACCCCATGAACCGTGATTTTCAAAGGTAGGATTCCAATGTCCTCCAGTTGATTTGCCGTCCTCAGATGAACAGTCTGCCTTTTCATGGATATGTATCGCGTGCGTACCTTCACTTAGGCCGGATAAACTAGCTTCAAAAAGTACATTTCCATTTTCTTCTGTAAATGTGACTGTACCAGTGGTCTGACTTCCGCTTTTAGGGTTGAGCATAAAGCGAATTTTTTTAACCATTTTTCTTTCAACATCTTCAATTCCCTCAGAATCTTGAGTGATTAGATGGACTTTAGACATCACTTCCTCATGTGTTCCCTCAAACATTTGAACCTCCTCAGAAACTTTACCGTTAACGTTGCTGGTGATGGTTACTTTAGCCTTTGATACTGAATCGTTTTTTTCCACTTTAACTTCAACAGATTTTTGAGGTTTTGTTGTTGCTTTTTGATTTTGACAACTCGTCACTATTCCTATGGATATGGAAAATAAAAGGATGAAATATTTTTTCATTAGATTTTTTTTGTGGTTAAAGAATGATGCAAATAAAGATAATTATTCTTTTTTAATACTTTAATATAGTGTTTAAAATGTTTAAAATAGGCTATTGAAAAATGTTTTGTCTTAATCCTTATCTTAGTAAAAAATTAAACATTGAAAAACAAAATAGTTGTCCTTATTGGACTTTTCTTTATTTCATGTAAACCCATGTATATTACCTCAGATTTTGATATAAAAAATACACCAAAAACACCTGAATATAGTCAGCTTGAAAATTGGGCAGTACTCCCAGATCAATGGCCTATTGAGTTAGAAGGTGTTATTGAAAATTCAGGGACAAAGACAGCAGATGTGTTTTACATCTATCCTACTTTATTTACAAATAAAAAGAATCCACAATGGAATGCGGATATTTATAATAATGAAATTAGAAAAGAGGTATTGTCTAAAGCTGTAGCTTTTCAGGCTTCTGCATGGGCAGATGCTGCAAACTTATATGTTCCATTTTACCGCCAAGCACATTACAGGATTTTTGTAGATCCTTATGCAGCCCAAGGAAAAGAAGCAGGTGTTTTAGCATATCAAGATGTAAAGCGCGCTTTTCAATTTTATTTAGAAAATTACAATCAAGGAAAACCAATTATTATTGCTTCACATAGTCAAGGGTCTCTTCATGCCAAACGCTTATTACATGAATTTTTTGATGGAAAAGTATTGCAAGAAAAGTTAATTGCGGCTTATTTAGTAGGTGTTCGAATTTTACCAAATGAGTTTAAAAATATTCCTGTTTTAAATCAGCCCAATGAAACTGGAGGTTTTGTAAGTTGGAATACATATAAAAAGAATAAACTCCCAAAACGATATGATTATTGGTATAAAGGGGGGGTGGTAACCAATCCTATTTCTTGGGATGACCAACGAACAAGTAATAAAAAAGACCACCTTGGCGTTTTGAGTTCCGATAAAAAGATTTATCCACAAAGTCTAAAGGTTGAAAGAATCGATGGCATGCTTTGGTCAAGTGTCCCAAAAATACCCAAGCGTTTTTTCCTTTCTTTTATTAAAAATTATCATTTCGCCGACATCAATCTTTTTTGGGCAGACATTCAGAAAAACGCTAAAATAAGAGTTGAGAGTTGGATTGAGCAAAATAAATCAAACTTGTAATGTTAGATTCTTTATTACATAACTGCAAGACAGCATGGAGCGAGGTAAAGGATAACAAAAAGCATCCTTTCCGTTTTTTTTACTTAGCTACAATAGGAAATGATGGAAGACCAAGTCTTAGAACAGTAGTGCTTCGAGATTTTGACTCAGAAACTCTATTTTTTTCAATTTTTACCGACTTACGTTCCAAGAAAGTGAAAGAGCTGGGTCAGGATAGTAGGGCTCAGTTTTTGTTTTATGACGCTAAAAAGATGCTTCAGGTTACTGTTAATGTTAGTCTCGTTGAGTCAATCAACAATGATTTGATTTATAAATCTATTCCTGAGCAAAGTAAAAAAGATTATGCAACGAAAATGGGTCCGGGAAGTGAAATTAGTTCTCCTGGAAAAGTTGAATATGACTTTTCTAAGGGATACTTTACTCAACTTGTTTTTAAAGCCGAAACAATTGAATATTTGCAATTAAAGAGACCAAATCACATAAGGGCTTTTTTCACTTCAGAAACTAATTGGGAAGGAACTTTTTTAATTCCCTAAAAAAAAATGGCTACCGTTTTTTTTTTGTATTTTAATCTTTTATATAATATTAATTCTCATACAACATGTCTGACAAAAATTCAAAACAAAATATGGATAGTAGAAGATCCTTTATAAAGAAAGGGGTTGCTGCCTCTTCAATTTTCATCGTTCCTCGTCATGTTCTTGGTGGAGCAGGATATACTTCCCCAAGTGATCAACTAGTATTAGCTGGTATTGGAGTAGGAGGTAAAGGAGAAAGTGACTTAAGAAACGCATCCGTCAAGGGGAGAGAACGTGTAATTGCGCTCTGTGATGTAGATAGTTCAGGTGATGGTAGCGTGGGAAAATCTATCAAAAGATTTTCTGATGCAAAGCTTTACGATAATTTCAAGAAAATGTTGGATACTGAAAAGGATATTGATGCTGTCACTATTTCAACTCCAGATCACACTCATGCGGCAGCCGCTATTTATGCTATGGAGCGAGGTGTACACGTATATGTTCAAAAACCCCTTACTCATAATATCTATGAAGCACGATTATTAACTGAAATGGCACGTGAGAAAAAATTAGTAACTCAAATGGGGAACCAGGGAGCGTCAAACCCAGATCAATTACAAATTCAAAAATGGATAAGTGAAGGTTCTATAGGGGTTATCTCTAAAGTGAACGTCTGGACTAACCGTCCTGTATGGCCACAAGGTGTCGCTATGAAGCAGCCTGACGCTGCATTAAAACCAACAAGTTTAAATTGGGATCAATGGTTAGGACCTGCACCAGAGACGCCTTACATTCCTGAAATGCATCCTTTTAATTGGAGAGGTTGGTGGAATTTTGGTACAGGGGCTCTTGGGGATATGGGATGTCACTTAATTGATATTCCCTTCAAAGCATTAGGATTAAAATATCCAACAGATGTAGAGTGTAGTATAGGTACTGTTTTCACCAAAATGTGGAGTGCCGATTATTACCCAGAAGGCTGTCCACCTTCTTCATCTGTTTCTTTACATTTTGATGCAACAGAAAAGAACAACGGTCCAATTCAAATGACCTGGAGTGATGGAGGAATTCGCCCTTTCCATCCAGATTTGCTTCCAGCAGATGTTAGTATTGAAGATAATGGTGTTATAATGATTGGAGATAAAGGTGTAATTACATGTGATGCTTACGGAAATGATCCAAAATTATATCGTAAAGGAGAACCTGTGGTTATGGGTGAAAAGGTAAAGGTGTTAGAACCTGAATTTGGACATCAACGTCAATGGGTTGATGCATGTAAGGCAGGGTTTAACAGTGCAGAACACAAATCTCTTACTTCATCTTTTGATTATTCTGGTCCTTTAACTGAAACCGTTTTAATGGGTAATATCGCAATTCGAAGTTACATGTTAACAGAGGAAGGTGCTACTGGAAGACGTGCAAACTATATTGGCCGTAAAAAATTATTATGGGATGGAGAAAACATGAAGATTAAAAACCTTGATGCAGCTAATCAATTCGTTGGAAGAACATATCGAAAAGGATGGGAGTTAACTTAATTTTTGTGATATGAAAATACTTGTAACAGGAGGCCTAGGGTACATTGGATCTCACGTGACGGTACTTCTTTTACAGAAAGGCTACGAAGTAATTTCTGTTGATAATCTCGATAATTCTTCACTAAAAGTTTTAGACGGAATAGAGTCTATAACGGGTAATAGACCTTTTTTCGAAGCTTTTGACGTAAGGAATGAGGATCAAATGAGCCTATTGTTTGATAAATTTCCAGAAATTGACGGAGTAATTCATTTCGCTGCTCATAAAGCAGTAGGAGAGAGTGTTGAAAACCCACTTAAATATTACGAAAATAACATCAGTGGACTGGTTCAGATTCTGAAGCCAGTAATTCAAAAATCCATTCCTTTTATATTTAGTTCCTCCTGCACTGTTTATGGGCAAGCAGATCAAATGCCAATTGATGAGGAAGTATCTTTAAAAAAGGCATTTTCACCCTATGGTAACACCAAGCAAATAGGAGAACAAATCATTGCTGATTGTTGCTCAGCCCATGAAGCATTCAACGCTATAGTATTACGTTATTTTAATCCTATAGGTGCCCATCCTTCTTCTAAAATCGGTGAATTTCCTCAAGGAATTCCACAAAACCTTATTCCCTTTCTGACCCAAACTGTGATTGGAAAGCGTAAGATGCTAAAGGTCTTTGGATCAAATTATGAAACGCCGGATGGGACTTGTATTAGAGATTATATTCATGTAATGGATTTGGCTCAAGCACATATTGAGAGTCTAGATTACTTGATGGCTTCTAGAAATAGTAAATCTTGTGAAGTTTACAATGTAGGAACCGGAGAAGGAGTAAGTGTTTTGGAAGTGATTAATGCTTTTGAAAAAGTAACAGGTGAAAAAGTACCCTATGAATTAAGCGATCCTAGAAATGGAGATATTATTTCAGCCTATGCAGATCCAAATAAAATAAACACAAATATTGGTTGGAAAGCTAGATATACTCTGGAAGAATCTTTAATGAGCGCTTGGAATTGGGAAAAACAACTTAACGTAACGACTTAAAAAATCTAACTTATAAAACAATGAAGAACAAATTGAATATCAACCGTCGTGATGCAATCAAAACTATGGCTTTGGGATCAACTGCAATGGCAATACCAAGTTTAAATTCTGATTCGTTATCATCAAAAAACGAACCTTTAAAAGGAAATATCAATCATTCTGTTTGTCAATGGTGCTATGGAAATACACCGATAGAGGAACTTGCTCAAGAGGCAAAAAAGTTAGGCTTGGTAGGTATTGATTTAATTGGGCCTGAAAATTGGAATATTCTAAAAAAATACGATTTAGATTCTACTATGTGTAATGGGGCAGAATTGAATTTAGTAGATGGGTTTAACGATGTTAAATATCATGATAAACTAATACCTCGTTATTTAGAACATATTGATTTGGTCGCTAAAGCAGGGTATAAAAACCTAATATGCTTCAGTGGAAATAGACGTGGAATGGACGATGAATTAGGGTTGAAAAATTCAGTAAAAGGTTTAAAAGCCATTCTTTCATATGCAGAAAAAAGAGGTGTTGTTTTACATATGGAGCTTTTGAACTCTAAAGTAGATCACAGTGATTACATGTGTGACAATTCTAATTGGGGTGTCGCTCTGTGTAAAGAACTGGACTCTGATAATTTTAAATTACTCTATGATATATATCACATGCAAATCATGGAGGGTGACATAATTCACACTATAGAAGAAAATCATAAATATTATGGTCATTATCATACAGCGGGTGTTCCTGGACGAAATGAAATCGACGAATCACAAGAATTATACTATCCAGCAATAATGGAGGCCATCTTAAAAACCGGTTTTAAAGGTGTTGTCGCACAAGAATTCATTCCTCAAAACAGAACGAATAATGGATTTGATTCTTTAGCGGATAGTATTAGACGTTGTGACGTGTAAAATTGATTAATATTTTGCAGGCTTTCCCTTTGCAGCACTGTTTTCAATGAAAGTTCGGATGTCTTCATTTGCCTTAATAAGATCTTCATTACGCAAATACATCATGTGTCCACTACGATAACCTTCAAAGTAAAAACGGTCTTTCATTTTACCACTTGGATCAACTTGCCACATCGTATATTTTGCATTGAAATAAGTCGTTGCACCATCATAATAACCTGATTGGAAAAGTACTTTCATGTATGGGTTTTCTGCCATGGCACGACGCAAATCTTCTCTGGTATTATCATTGTCATTGTTCCAAGGACGCACCGGGCCAAACATATTATATTTAATATCTGTTTTAAACTTCAATTCTTTCTGGATGTAATGATTTATTGCTGGGGTAAACGAATGTAGCCATGAGGTTAGTTCTGCACTATAATCCGGACGACTTCAAGCGTCTTTACG
>UPTG01001929.1_pt1 | contig 14845 bp, 12 predicted proteins | sample 2160121 | NCBI WGS metagenome assembly UPTG01 (sample SAMN06266255, study PRJEB28933) | marine metagenome | isolation source: Columbia River Estuary | place: USA:Columbia River Estuary, USA | collected 2014-07-27
TATGTAATCATCAATAGCCATAGAGTCTGCACCTAATACTGTTAATGGGTTACTTGGCGAATCCGTGCCAATTCCAACATTGCCAGCATTTGTAACCGCTAGATGACTATTTCCTGTGCTTGAACCAACCCTTAAACCATAATAAGAATTTGAAGTTCCATTAACATCAATCAGCATTCCTGATACATTTGAATAAGATTGACCGCTTGAACCATTTCTAAGATAGAACTTTGCATTTCCTGCGGTGCTTGTAGCTCCGAGTAAAAGATTTTGACTGCTATCTATTCTGAGTGCTTCTACAGGAGCTGAAGCACTTGCAGATGTACCAAAACGTAAAGTGTGATTATTTGATGTGCTTTCAGCTACCGCATCAATAAATGTTCCACGGTCAGTGGTGTTTTTACCAGACATCCAAAGCCTAACACCTGTATTTGCAACTCCTACAGGGTTTACCAAACTAGCAACCTGCATTATATTGCCTGAAGAAGTTTTAGATACTGTCACGCTACTTGAGAATAAGGCGTTCCCTGAACCACCTTCTATCTTTAAAGCAGTTGGGTAATCTCTAACACCTATTTCGAGGGAGTTTGATGTTCCAGTAACTGCAATACGTCCTGCGGCAGCACTTGCAGCAATTGGGGAGGTAATTGTAATACCCCTGTTAGCGTTATCTGCAACTTTTAGTGTTGCTCCTGTTGCGTCAGTGGTGTTCTTAAAAGTTCCATCACCATCTACAGTTAGCTTTTCACTTGGCGAAGTTGTTCCGATTCCAATATTGCCTAATGTGTCTATGGTTAAATAATCGGTTGAGTCCGAATTAAAATGTAAAGCGTTACTTGCATCTGGAGAATATATTTTCCAAGGTTGACTGCTATTACTTGTTAAAGTTAATGATGCATCACCAGATGAGGGACTAACATCCAAACCATCACTTGTTACTGTACCTGTTACGTCTATGCCTGTGCTAGTGGTGGCTAGTTTTAGTGCATTATCTGAATATAGCTGAACAGCACCATTGCCAAAGAATTTTGCATAGTCTTCAGTTCCGTCACGGTTTCGCATTATAATGTTACTGCCTTCTAAGACTAGATAAGAAGACGAGCTATCTATTACGGTATTACCTGAGTCAGAAGCAACTTCAAGATTAGGTAAGGAAATAGCATCCATCGTGGCTGTGCCAGTAACGTCTATACCTGTTGAGGTTGTTTGGAGTTTGAGGGCATTGTTATAGAACAACTCAAGCCTGTCGCCAGTATACCCTTTAAGCCACTTAAACCCACCAAGGTTTGATAGCTCAACGTCAGCTCCTTGTATCTTCAGGGAGCCGCTACCATGCTCTGAGATTACACTGTTTCCATTAGCCACATCGTGATAAATTTGTAAATCTGAACCTGCTCCGAAGATAGCTTTGTCGTTATCGCCAAGATTTATATTACCTGTAGTAGTTAAGCCTGTAAGAGTTCCAACACTTGTAATATTTGGTTGAGCTGCTGTTTGAATAGTACCTGTAACATTACCTTCTAAATTAGCAACTAAAGTACCAAGTGAATTAAGAGTAATATTTCCTGTAGCACTACCATCTGCTGTAGTTAATCCTAGTGTGAACTTATCAACTGATTCATCCCACATAAAGATTCCATTGTCTAAATTACCTCTATTAATAAGCATACCTGAGTCATTTACAGGGCTTCCTGTAAGACCTGCATTGAGTTGGAATAGGTTATCTTCTATATCAAGATTCGTTGTGTCTAAGGACGTTAGAGTGCCATTAACAGTAAGATTACCTGCTACTGTTAAGCTATCTGCAATCTGAACATCATCAGGTAGTGTTAGCGTTATGTCTGCAGACTCACTACCACTTCCTGACACTGTAATCTTATTAGCTGTTCCTGTTACTGTTGCAATATAGTTGCCCACTGTATCAGCTCCAAGTGTTACTGAATTAGCATCTACACTTGCTGCTTGTATATTAAGAGCATCAACAAATGCTTTAGTAACTCTAGCATCTATAGCTGAATTAGCTCTTGTATCTGTGTAATATAAATTTGTATTTTCTGTTAAATCAGCAGTTGTTTTATTACCAAATGCAGAATCAAATCTTCCAGTTGTGTAATATAAATTAGTAGTACCTTCACTTAAATCATCTGTATCTTTAGATGTAAAAGCAGAATCAAATCTTGCTTGGGTATAATATAAATTAGTGCCTTCTGCTAAATTAGTTGTAGACTTAGTTGCAAGCCTAGTATCAAAATCTGAATTAACTCTAGCTGTTGTGTAATATAAGTTGCTACCTTCAGTTAAATCACCTGTATCTTTTGTAGCTAATCTTGTATCGAAATCTGTATTTGCTCTTGTTGTTGTATAGTAAAGATTAGTATTTTCAACAACTATAGAAGTATCAAGTGTTGAAGTGGTTGCTTGATTAGAACCATTACCTATAAATATCTTGCCATTATTTAGGTTTGGAACATCATTGCTTCTACCAGCACCACCTATTTTTATTGAACCAGCAGCAGCATGACTTCTAATAACCTTACCTATGTTTTGTATCTGAGATGATTCTCCTGTTGGTTTGGTTGTTGTATAAGCACCTGCTGTTGTAGAAGCATATAAAATTTGTCCTTCTGATACGCCTGAAGTATCTAATCCATCTAGCGTACCAAATGTTGCGATTTGTAATCCTGCATTATTATTAGCATCTGTTACAGCTAAACCAAATACAGGCATTTTAGAAGTATCATCAGCTTTTGCTTTTGACACAACTGGAACATCGCCTGAAACCCCTGAAACATAAACTAAATCGCCTTTTGTTAATGCTTCACCAGCTTTTGCACTAAATCTAACAGCACCATCTAAGTCTCCAACAAATTCATCTGTTGCAGTAACTAAGTTAAAAGTAACATTATCAGTTGTAGCTACAGGTTGACCTATAGCAATACTAGGAGTAGAACCTTCACCAGTTCCACCTGTTACTGTTACACCAGTTCCACCTGAAATAGATTGAACATAATCACCAGTTGTATCAGTACCTAAAGCAATAGAATTAATTTGTGCTGTAGTTGAAATAGTAATATCACCACTACCATCAAAAGAAGCCGAACCTACTACATCTCCTGATAAAGATATAGTTCTTGCAGTTGCAAGTGTTGTAGCTGTATCTGCATTACCTGTTAAATCTCCAGTAACATTACCAGTAACATTACCAGTAACATTACCTGTTACATCACCTGTTAAATCACCTGTTAATATATTAGATGTAGTAATACTAATGCCTGTAGTAATCCAATCACTATCAGCACCATTTCTTATTTTTAATACATTGCTTGATGTATCTACCCATAATTGATGAGCAAAAGTAGTTGATGGTTCAGTTGAACCGCTATTTGTAGTTGCAATAGCAGACAAAGCATTGTTTAAATCTGCTCTAAAGTCTGCACCTGATTGGTTTGCTAAGTTGTAATCGTGTTGTGCCATAATTATTCTCTATTGTTTATTAATTCTACTATTACCATGTGCTAATCGCTACCCTTTTCCATGTGTTTGTTGCGGTGCAAACATAAATATAATCTGCATCCCATGTAATAGTTCCTGTTGTACCTGTATCAGTTGCAGATGATGGTGCTGAACCTGCAGCCCCATTTACTATTAATCCCTGCCTATGATTTAATGAAATTTTATAGGTTGATAGTGAAATATCATCTCTTGCGATTGTTGTTTGTCTCCAACCTAACCCTGAGTCTTGAGGAAAAAACACAGCTTCAGTTTGGTCAAAATCTAAAACTAAATCCCCATTTGCCTGAACTTGGTCATAAGCTACATATTGCATTTGTATGCTACCAACCTTTAATTGATTTTTTGTATCAGCCCCAAGTGCTAATAATGTAGTACTACCAGTACCACTCGTTCCCACCACATTGCTTAATGTATTAGTACCTATTTTGACCTCTTCAGCTTTTACTGGGTCATCTGCAACAGTAAAGGTTAAATCAGTTGAATCAGATTCTACGCCTAAAGTATTAATAGATGTAACACTTGCAACATAGTCATTTGCTTTTGGTATGAACGCTAAATCAACAGAATTAGTATCTACTATCTTGCTTAATACAGGATTTGCAGAACTATCTACAACATCAACTCTAAATTCTTTTGATGGATAATCTGTTGGTGCATCCCAAGTTAATACAGGTCTATCTATATTAGAAGAATCTGTATCTATAAAAATAACATTGGCTGGCTTTTGAACTGCGTAAGCAGAAGGAATATTAGATAATTCTTCTAATGCTTCTTGGGGTGGTACTTCCCATGTATATACATCAAAGTATTCTATTAAACTAACTGAAACCAAGCCATCAGATTGCAGCTCAAGAGCTTCTACTCTACAAACCTTACCTGAGAATCCAAGACCTGCATAAGTTAAATCAACTATATCTCCTACATTTAATTTATACATCTCAGGAGTTCCTAAGAACTGCATAGTTGTCTGATTTCTACTTCTAACAAGTATTGCTTTAGCCATGTTATAGGCTATATAAGGGTCACTTACAAAAGGAAATTCAGCTTTTATTTCTAATATCTCATCACCATCATCTGAATAATATTCAGGAGAAGCATCATGTAAAACTGTTGCTGTATCTAATTCATATTTTTTATTACCATTAAAAAACTCAACGATAACTTTATTTGCTTTTTTATCTTTATTACCATAATCAACTGAGATACCAGCATCAGCAATAATATGATTATCTGTAATACTAAATGTAGAAGTACCTGTATCTTCTATAGTTAATTCATACTTACCATCAACATAAAGAAATATACCTCGCATATTTGCAAGTAATTCTTTTGAGTTTTCCATAACAGTCTTATTGCCATCAACATAACCATTACAATGAAATCTCTTTACTTTGTTTAAAGAAGTTCCTGTTTGTGAAGCATAAGTAGAACTTAGTGTTTGATTAAAAAAAATAAAATATGATATAGAACCACCATAAGGTCTATATCTCTGAACATCTATTATTTCTGCATTACTTAATACAGTATTACCACCTGAATCAGTAAGAGTAAGTGTTTCACCTATTTTATTACTCCACCAATGTAGACTTGAAGATGTTGTACTTATAAAATTTTGTCCTGCGTTACCACTCCAAGTAAATGCTTGAGCGGTTCCATTGTAAAAAGGATTATCAACTAAAGTATCTGCTGTATCAGCAGCAGTGCTAAATGTAGATAGGTTTAATTGTGATGCAGTTAAGCCTTTACCATATTCATTATTAGTAATGTAATCTAAAAAAGTTAAAGATGGATTATCTGAAAATGCATAAGTAGATGGAGTTCCAAGTCTTTGTGAACCACTACCACCAGCAGTAGAATCTAATCTAGGGTCATATACTTTTTTACCTCTTACTTGAACTGTTAATTGTGGAATACCTTTCCACATACCTCTAGTATCAAAATTATAATGAGCAGCTATATAACAGACTCCATCTAATCTATGTGCAGAAGTCCAGTTAGACATAGAAGCAACAAGCATAGGGTCTGCTGTTTGTGATGCAGCTCCGTGATGTAAATTCATTACATACATATATCTATCGGTAGGGTCAGTACCAAAACCACCAGCAGTAACTTCTACAGGGTCTCCATTTTGTGAAACTGTATTAAGTGAGCCTGAACCTGAAGGTATTTTGTCTGAACCTATATAACCACCGATTCTAAATCTAGCAGAATCAGTTAAAGGATTGCCATCAAGTTCAATAGTTCTTCCAAGTATTTCATCACATTCACCAACTGATAAAGCATAAACTACATATAGTTCTTGCGAATTATTAGCATTTACATCCATGTAAATAACCTGTGCTCCAACCCTTCTATTTCCATATATGATTGGTAGCTTTCCACCAGCAGCAGTTTTGTTGGCTAGTATGTCTTGACCTTTTGCAAGCATTTGTCTTGCTTGTTGATATCCTTTAACACCAACTGCTAATGTAGCAACGCTTAATGCTTGCGACCAAGTAAATTTTAAAGTTCCGTAACCTATAGCTTGTATAGTATTCCAAATAGCATTACCAATAGATGCAAAAAAACTAAACATTACGAACCCCACCTAACATCTGATTTGACCTGAGTAGCGAATTCAAAACCTTTATCGCCTGTACTAAATGCCTGTTGTGATTCATCAGAATAATGTCTACCTTTTGTAAGATTCCAATTTGCCCAATGAGAAGCCACTGTTATACTTAAACTTGAATTATCAATACTTTCTGAAATACCAACGCTTCTAATAACACCAGTAAAATAATTTATAGCACCAATTATAGTTTCATCAGAATCAAAATAAGCTAAATATATTTCTACTGTTTTATCTGTAAAAGAGCCATCTTGAATTAAAGACCTAACTTGATTTGTAATGTTTGAACAAATTATGTTTAATTCATCAACTTGCAATTGTCCTGTTTCTGTAACTGAATCAACGCTTAAAAAAGAACCACCAGCTTCATAGCTGTTAGAATCATAAGTAACATTAGAATACCAATCAGTTAATCTGATAGTAGATGATAAATTAAGCTCAACTAAGAAAGCTGTTTTAGTTGCTGTTGATGATACTTGAGTTTGTAAAGCAGCAGATAAACTTCTAGGCATTAGGTTATAACCTCTCTAACATCAAATGAAATACTGTAAAAACCACTAGCGTCTGTTGTATATAAAACATCTGATTCAAGATAAACAGTAAAACTTGGCTTGTTTACAGTAACAGCTTCATTATCTGATAGAGATGCTACTAGATTTGGTGATATAGTAACTGTAACCGCACCACCTGATGCATTAGCATCTTCAGAAACCATATATACTTTAGAATGATTTGCAAACTTAATTAAATCGCCAGCTTTTAAAGCACCTGTTGTTTGTGAAAATCCATCCATAGCTATTGTATTATCGCCTGCTGAATGAACACCATTAACTAATATATCTGTTTCTGATTTACTTGCACCTAAATTATCTATTGGTGCTTGTATAGTAAAGTCCTCAAAAGAACCTTTTTGTTTTTGTATAAATGCAAATACTTCTTGAAATTTATCTTGCTGTAAAGGTGGCATTTGCACTGTAAAAGAAAAATATTGACTACCTATTTGTCTGACTTGTTTTTTACCTGATAAAGTCTGATTTAATAATATAGGTCTATTATCTTTAAAATTTAAACTTCTAAAATTAGGAGATGTTGGAAATTGTCCTGACATTATACGACTCCCATTTTGCCTTGATTATTCATGGCATTATTTATGATTGATGTTATCAATCCTTTTCTTGATGCTAATAACTGGTCAAATCCAGCAGCATCTACTGTTGATATATTAAAGTTAACTGTAGGAGCTGATTGAGTTGTTCCCATTTGTTTTAAATCTTGATTGCTTACTATTTGACCTGCTTGATTTGGTATAAATAATTCTCTACCTGATTCACCAACCATATATGGTTTACCTGCGTTTACTGAGCCACCAAGAGCCTTCTTACCAAATACACCTTGAAAAAAGGACTCAACACCACCTGTAAATGGTTTTAGTATTGCTTCTTGTAAAGCTATTCTAATGATTTGTTCTATTGCATAATCTGCAAAATCTTTGAAAGCAAGTTTTCCATTCTTTAATCCTTCAACTAAAGTGTCTTCAAACTTTTTAGTTGTATTTATAGCTAAATTAGATATTGCATCCTCTGTAGCACCTAAACCATCTCTAAATGCAGCAACTTTTTCAGAAAGTGTTGTAGTTACTTTGTCTTTAGGTGTTTCTTGTAATTCTAATTTAAAATCTTGAACTTTTGCTATAGCTGCATTAAATGCTTTTACTATTGGGTTATTTTCAGGGTCTTCACCAAAAACTTCTGTATTCATTTGCATTAACTTAGCTTTAACTTTTTCCATTTCAGCTATTAATGCTTCGCCACCAATTATTGTGTCTTTACCACCAAATATATCCATAAATACTTGGTCTTCAGACATAAATGCCTTAATTAAGTCATTGTAATATTTTTGTGTAGAAGTAAATTCTGCTCTTAACTTTTCATTTTCAGAAAACATATCACCAAAAAGTTGTTTTCCAATATTGGTTTGTGAAAATTCAATTATTTTTTGCTTTATACCATCTAGAAAATTTATAAAACCTATAAAGGTAGTTTTCATAAATTCAAGAATACTTACAGCCAAACTCTTGCCAAAGTTTTCAAATGTTTTATCACCACCTTTCATTTCAGAAAGTATAGTTTCAAGATTTGTTGCTACATCTTCTAAAACAGGAATAAATGCAGCACTTACATTTGCTGTAATTGCTTGTATTTGTTTTTTAAGAACATTTAAAGAATCAGCAAACATTTCAGCTTTAGCTATACTTTGCTTACTTATAATAATACCAAGATTTTCTGCTTGTTGCTCAAATGCTCTTAAGCCATCAGCACCCTCTTTTAAGGTTGATACTAAAGAGACACCCTCAGAATCAAAGAATTTAAAAGCTAATCTAACTCTTTCACCTGAATCTTTAGTGCTTTCTAAACCATCAGCAACATCAAATAAAATATCCCTGACATCTCTTAAGTTGCCATCATTATCTTTTAATTGTATGCCTAATTGTTCAAATGCTCTTTTAGATTCACCAGTACCTTTAGCAGCTTCAGCAGCTCTTCTTATAAATCTTTGCAGACCCATATCAAGAGCTTCTACTTTTACACCAGTTTGTTCAGCAGCAAACCTCATAGCTTGTAAGAACTCAACCTCAATACCTAGCTTGTTAGCTGTTTTACCAAGTTTGTCCATAAAGTCTACATTAACTTTAACTAATGCAGCTAAAGCAGTTGCAGCACCAGTGGCAGCCAAACCAACTTTAGCTACTCCTTTAGTTACACCACCAGCGACACTACCAACACCTTTAAGACCTTTAGTAACTTTATCAAAAGCTGCTTTAGTCTTATCTACTGCTGTTAATGTAAATTTTACTTTCTTATTTGCCATTGTTTCGTTTCTCTTCAGCTAACTCTAAGTAAGCTATCCATCCTTGATATTCTTGGACACTAATTTGCTGTATTTCTTGTAAGGTTTTACCCAGTTTTTCAGCTAATGCATATTGCACATATAAATTAGTATCCTTTATTAGTTTTTTTTCGTGTCCTCAATGGGTTCTTGACCCATAATTTGAGTTGCAACGCCAACTAATATCTCTCTATCAACATTGTTTAATAAAGCATTTTTATCTGCTAAATCAAAAAGTTTATCTCCATTTTCATCTAGTGCTTTGTAAATAAGAACATAAGCCATCATTGTTAGGTCATCCTCTTTACTCATTTTATAGAGCTTAGAAGTTTCAGCTAGCGTTAATGGCTTACTATATATTTTTAAGGCTTTATCATCTTCGCCCCATTCAGGCACTTCGATTACTTTTACATCTTGCTCTGCAAAATGCTTTTTTGCGTTATCTATTGCTGACATCTTCTTATACTGTTGTTGATGTTAAAGCACCATTGCCTTGCACTGAAATACTAGCTTCAACCAATCCATCAAATGATGCACTTCTTGAAACTCCAGTAACAATAGCTGAACCAGTGTAATAAGTATCACCTGCTGTATCTCCTTCAGGATATACATTAAGAGTTACTTCTGAACCAATGGTTAAAGCACCTTGACCACTAGAATCAGTCTCATCCCAAAATACATCTAAACTTCCTGAGAAAGAAGTCAATGATGGTTTATACGTTCTAGCAGCATCACCCATTGAAGTATCTTCTAAAGTATCAGCAGATTCTTCGATTGAGTAAGACCTTATTTCAGCTACAGCATTAGAACCGACTTTTACAGTTCCTTCACTTCCTTTATGTGTTGCCATTTTCTACCTCGTCTTTCGACTTTTTCTTAGAAGAAGGTTTAATTTTATCTTGCGAATGGACTGCTTCTTCTTTCCAGCCCTTTTCTTTCATTGACTCAACCTGAGTAGGATGAGCTATTACAGAACTTTTACCATTTGGACTAATTAATTTCATAATTGTCTCCTTATACTGCTACATCAGGATTAGTTTCCTGAACATAGTAATTTGTTAAAAAGGTTAAACTCACATATCCTAGTGGTTTCTCACCTTCACCATTAAACTCTATTTCAGTTGATTCTAAATAGCAATCTTTAGCTAATCCATCTAAAGTTCTATCTGCTGCTATTGCTTCTTCAACTTCTTTGCTTATTGTATCAATAGTATCATCAAAGTCACTAGTAGCTTTTGCATATCCTTCTACCACAACTGACAATTCTCTACTCATAACTCTATCAGTACCTATAACTATAGGCTCAGATGTTTCTGACTTAGTATAGATAACTAATGCTGGTACTGTTTCTAATGGATAAACCCTAGACTCATAGACTCTTGAACCAGTTGTAGTTAAACCAGTTAAAGTAGTACCAATTTTTTCTCTTATTTGTTGTCTTATATGGTTTGCCATTATATTTCCTCTAACATTAATGCACTAAAACCTGTTCTATCTGATTGTATATTAACAACAGTATAATTTTGTGCTGCTTTGAGTATATTACCATTTGTATCTTTTATTGCAGATACATCTAAAGTATTTCCAAATGCAATATTAGGAACATCTATAGTTCTGCAATAGGCTACTGGTTTTAATGCTTCTACACCAATACCCTCTTCTTGTTCTACATATTCATTATTTAAGATTACATTAATTGTTGTAGAAGTACCTGAATTTGTATAAACAGCAGATACACCATGACCAAAATTTATATCTAAATATCCAGCCATATCTAATTCAGTTTCTAATCTAAATTGGGACATTATTGCTCCTCTAAAACCAATGAAACCAAACCTGTATTATCAGGTTCTACTGTTTTTACTAGGAATGTAGTTTCAGGTTTAAGAACACTACCTTTATCAGTTGTTATTGCATCAACAACTAATCTATCTTCTTGAGATATATAGGGTACATCAGATGATTTTATAATTGCTCTAGGCTGATAACCAGCAACAGGAACACTACCGCCTTCTATATTAAAATATTCTTGGTCAATAATGATGTTTACACTATAGGCATCTCCTGAATCAATATCAAACCAAGTATCAATTAATCCTTGTCTTGAATCCCATAGTGAAGATTGCACTTCAAAGAATGTAGCAGTAACACCATGACCTGTTGTTGTATCAACATAGGCGTTAAAATCTAATGCACTCTCTAAAGGCATGATTTATTTTTTAGCTCTAGTCTTAGGAGCTTTTACTTTTGAAGTTTCTAAACCTACACTTCTATCTTGTTTTTCAGCTTTAGGTTTAGCTGTATGAACTTCAGCTTTGCCATAACCACATAAAGCATGACCTTCATGCTCAGGTAGTTCAACTATATCACCAGCATGTACTTTAGAACCGCCAGCCATTGTATCTGTTAAGATTTTATATTTTTTCATATTTAAGTTGGGGGTATTACTACCCCCATTCCATTTAAGCATCAGTTAATTAGTCAGATGATTTACAGAAAGATACTGCATGTCTTACAGCAACATCAACAGTTTGTAGAGCAACAATTCTTACTCCACCTGAAGTTGATAATGCATAAGGGTCAACAGTAATATCTAGTCCACCATACATACCAATTAATAGGTCTGCAAAATTACCAAAGTAGAAATCACCACTTGTTACTTGATTACTTCTGATTACATTATAGCCATTCATGCTATTGTCAGGAGAAACAACAAATTGAGCAGTATTAGTTGCTTTTTCAGTTGTTTTCAAAGTACCAAAGTCAGCAGGTCTACAGATGTAACCTAAAGAACCATTTAAAGCATTGTCATTAGCAACAGCACTTTCCATAGCTACTATTTCAGCCCAAGTTGGGTTAGCAGCAGCAAAAGTAGTAGTGTTAATACCTGAAGTATTAGAAATACCTGTAGGCTGACCACTTGAACCTGAACCAGCTAAAGCACCTAAATCAATAGCAGTAGCTATAGATTGTGTTAGGTCATCTCTGATTAAGTTCTCAACATCTAATGATGATTGTTGTAGTAATAGTCTAGTAGCATCAGTGAAAGCACCAATTACTTTAGGAGACATAGTTACTGAACCTGAAGTGAATTCACTTTCAGCAGCAGCAGCTCCTTCAGTTGCTATCCAACCACCGCTTGAAGCAGCAGTTTTCTTAGGTATTACAACATTTCCTTGTAATCCTCTAAGCATAGTTGCACCAGCTTGCATTACTGAAGATGAGTTTCTTAATACATCAATAAAATCTCCACCTCTGTAATCTTCAGCGATTAGAGTTGAATCATCAGATGAATTAATATCTCTTTGCTTCCAAGTTCTTAGAACTTCAGCAGGCAACATGATGCCTTGAGCATCTTTACCATACTGTCTTGCAGCTTCAGCAGAACATTCAAATTCAAATGCTGCATCTTCTTGAGCTTTTCTATCAGCAGGATTAGCCATAGCTCTGATTGCTCTTACTAGGCTAAATTCTCTTACTTCTTCTTTAGTCATGCCGATGTCTGAAGGAGTTTCTAAAGGAGTATTGTTAGAAATTTTTTCTAATAATATTCCTCTAAATTCTTCAACAGATCTACCATCAGCAATTGCTTTATGAGCTAAATCTCTTTCGTTGTGTAAGCCACCTAAATCCATAATCTCTTTTGAGTTTCTTTTGAATTCAGCTTTAGCTTCGTCAACAGTCTGAGTTCTAACTTCATCTATATTTATGTCTTGTTTATTTTCTGACATTGTTATCTCCGTAAAGTTAATATTGTTTTTATCTTTAGAACGACCAACTCCAACAAGTCTTGACTGGTCAGCAGGCACAGATACGGAGGATACCTCCATCGGTGTCCATTTTGCCTTATAGTAAGTCTCATCTTTATCTTGATATCGTTCCAGTTTATCAATGCGATACCCGACCGATATATTCATGCGTATCCCATCTTTTACATCTTCAAACACCTCAGAAGCTAGTTGGCTCTTACCGAACCTTACTACTGCAATTGTTCTTTTAGCAGTTTCGTCTAGTTTGAATTCTTCAATTACACCTATTTGCTTTGTATGGTCATGATCCAAAAGCAAAGGTGCTCTTCCTGAATTTATAAATTCCATATTTATATCATCAGCAGAATGTCCTAGGACTTCCATCCCAAAACTTCTTTCAACAGGTTCCTCACTAGAAACACCAACTCTTACCTTTCTTGAGTCCTCATCTACAAATCTTGATTCAGATAAATCAATAGTTCTATACCTCATAGGCATATCTACTACTTTTCTATCTTCTTCATCATTGTGGTAAGGTCTTTCAGAATCAAGAGCTTCCATCTCTACTGTTTCACCCTCATGTTCGACATCCTCATGCTTCGCAAATTCAACGATAACTTTATCATCAGTTTCGCTAACATTAAGGATATGTCTATCTTCTTTATTTTCCATAGCTTTCTCCTTGTTTTTGGTTGATAAAGGATGTCCTTCAGGTAGCAGATCAGTGTCATGCTTCCCTGACTTGTATTTACCAGTCCTTAAGACTCGTAAAAAATTATTAACTCGTGCCATTGCCCATTGTTCTTTTGATGTAACATTAGGTCTAACACTTGAAGGGTTTGTGTTATAAGCACCAATCCCTCTATTGTAAACTTTTTGTAATGTTGAGTAGCTTGTTCTTTTTGCTGGATTATCACCAACATCTTCATTATGTTCTTTAGCTTTCTCTCTTAATGTATCTTCAGTACCTCTTTCCTCAAGGCTTCTATCATCTTTCATTTGATTCACTAATTTCTTAGACCAACTAAATCCAGCATCTCCTCCCCATAAAGCCCACGCTATTCTTCCGTTTGATGGATAACCTTTCTCACCCTGTCTAAATCCTTCAGCCTTTTTATCTACTTCATGTCTGCTAAAAAAACTATACATCCTTTTAATAGTTTCATCGGAAAGATTTTCGTTATTAAGGATTTGGTTTGCCCTTTCAGCTCCAATCCTTGTCCCACCCCTACCATGTTCTTTACGCCAGTCTAAACCCTTACGAGCTTCTACCTTCATTCCTTCAGTTGGTCTAGCCATCGTCCTCATCCTCTCCGCCTTGTATTTTTGCATCTACAGGATTTTTCTGACCAAATGGCTGATAAGCTAATTCAATATCATACTGTTTAGCTAATTCAATTTCTTTTTGATGTTGTTCAAAAAGTTCTTCAGTGTCTCTTCCGTAACTACCTGATATATCAGCATAAGTTAAAGTTCCGTTTTGCAGACCTATTACATTTGCTTGCATTTCTTTTAATGGATCAATCCAAGCAAAACTTCTTGGTATGTAATTTACAGAACTAGCAAATTTATCAAATTTACCAGCAGGAAGATTTAAATAACCTGAACTAATTGCATTTCTTAACCAAGATTTGAATACTGGGTCTATAAAATGGTCAATTACAAATTGCTGATATAACTGATACATACTTCTATCTTCTAAAGCACCTTGTCTTATTGAAGAATAATTAACTGAAGTTAAATCATTAGATAGTGAATGATAAGAAATATTTAAACCTGATGCGATACTTCTTAAAACACTAGTTGTAAAAGAATCAAAAGCGGTTGTTGGATGGCTAGGATCACATGAACGAAAATACATTCCAGCAGGCAATTGTTCAAATACACCAGCCTGTGCGTTCATTGTTGGATTGAAGGTATCTTCATATTCACCATCGCCAACATAGCCATCACCATCAGGGCTTACGAAAAACCCCATTTTGCTTGCACTAACGCGTGCTGCGACAATTTCCGCTTCTAAATAACCATTTAGCATTTTTACATTAGCCATTGCTGTAGCAATCAAAGAAACACCTCTAGTTTGTTC
>UPTG01001932.1_pt1 | contig 14806 bp, 10 predicted proteins | sample 2160121 | NCBI WGS metagenome assembly UPTG01 (sample SAMN06266255, study PRJEB28933) | marine metagenome | isolation source: Columbia River Estuary | place: USA:Columbia River Estuary, USA | collected 2014-07-27
CCAATCACCGAGCATCTTTTGCAGAACATCTGTTTTACCTGCCTCGCGTGCTGCCTTTAATCCAGATCCCACACCAAACCAGCCAGGAACAATCTGGCGTGATTGTGTCCATCCAAATACCCATGGGATAGCGCGAAGTGAACCAAGGCCACTGCTTGCATCAGGTCGACGTGATGGACGTGAACCTAAGAAGAGATTTCCAAGTTGTTCCACTGGAGTGGATGCGTAGAAATAAGCAGGTAGATCTGGGTGATCAACAAGTGCGCGGTAAGCAGTAAATGAGCGATCACTGTCGTAGACCTCGTCTCGTGCATCGTATTCTACCGCAACCGACACGCTGCCTCGATCAGACGACGCTCCTATTTGCAATGACAAGCTCTCTTCAACACCACCATCACGGTCCCGATCACCGTAGCGAGCATTGAGCCTAAAACCATCATAGCCTTTTCGCATAATGATATTGATAACGCCCGTTACCGCATCCGACCCGTAAACGGCCGACGCTCCATCTGCGATTAATTCTATTCGATCCACTGCGCTGAACGGAATCATGTTCAAGTTGACAGAACCACCACCGCCGAGAGAAGGCGAACCTGTAATGCGTTTGCCATTCACAAGAACCAGTGCACGAGACGCGCCCAAACCGCGAAGATTGAATGTTGCATTTGACTGCGCGCTGTTACCAGATGATTCCCGAAAAGAGCCAAAGGAGTTCAAGTTGGACGATCTCAATGCATCCGCAACCGAAATATCACCGGTGATACGCATATCTTCAGCAGTAATCGTGATCACTTCTTGAGAGGCCGAATTCAGAGTTCGCTTGATCCGTGAACCGGTTACAACCACCTCTTCCAAAGCATCAGCATCGTCTCCCTCCTCAGCGAGGACGAGACCGCTATGCCCCATTGCAAAACCCGTTGAAAGGCCTAGTGCCAGTCGAACGCATGTCCTAAGACTATCTTTTCTAAACATAAGACTTACTCTCTTTAACGTTACTTCCCATTTTTTTATCCATCAACCCTTTTAACCGCTCTCTATTCCTGCCTGATAATTTCAGAACAAAGTTCCGGTTGATAGCCACTTTTTGTGCTCAGCCTGCTAGGACTACTTCCCCCGTCCAGCAAATGGAGCAGCACCCTGAGATTTTATCGTCACTAATCTGCCAAATTCAATCTTTATTTGCGGCTTTTGAATCTTTTCAAAAGGATCGTTCCCCAATACTCAAGCGGCTTTTTCAGTGAACGACGGATTCAGGCGCTTGGCAGGAGATCAAATGCAATCACCATTCGCTCTCCATCCCCAACAAAAGCTATGGTTTCATGCCACAAGTAACTCGGGAATACGACTAATCTTCCAGGCTTTGGCTGAACAAACACGCTGGGCGAAAAATCAATCGGCAGCGCCACTCCGGGCCGGCCCAACGCTAAGAACCCAGCACTCTCGACATCGCGCTGCTCTATCGCTCCCGGAACACTGACATAATAGACGCAACTCAACCAGCCTTTACTATGAACATGGGGCACATGAAGCCCCCCTTCAGCAACCTTAATTGACCATGACGATTCAAGTTTTACGCCTCCAGCTTTCCTAGCATCAAAATAAACACCGCCGAACCCCGGTGTTGATTGTATAAAACTTAAGATTTCTTGCTCAAGCACACGCCACAACCGATTCAAAGGGGAGAAACTTTGATCAAAAAGATTCCCGGCAGTCTGTGTGCCCGCCAAAACACTTTGTCCCAATGGCGCTCTTTGGAAGCAATGCTGATCTTGCAGCCAAGCTTCGATTAGCGTGTTCAGCCGAAAAAGCTCAGCATCACCAACACTACTAGCAAGATCTATCACGTGAAAGGGCACGCTATCAAAAAACAGCCTCTGATGCTTTTCCGCATCAACAACTCTTAACGCTGTTTCCAACAGCGCCAACCAGTATTGCTGATTCGCATCTTGGTCAAGCAACTGATCAATAACCCTGACTGCCGCAGTAAAATCACCTTGCCCCATCAGCGCAACCGCCAGCCATTCTCCATAATCGCCTGATTGCGGTTCAATCAGCGCAACCATCTCAGCAAAGCAACCAGTGCTATGCCACAAATTGAGTTGTGCGAGCGTTAAATCTCGCGAATTGGCGAACCCTTCTTTTGAAATCAGATTAATCAACTGCTCCGCGCGCGCATAATCCCCCGTCGAAACTAAGAAATTGAGATAATCTGCTTGCAGCCCTTGAGGCAACTTCAAGAAGTCGACGCGCTCATAGGGCGCAAGAAAGGTATCGGAACCTAACTCATAAGACAGACTCGCGAAGAGCTTACACAGCGCCCTATCGAACATGCCTCGACCCAAGGACGCCGTCAGCCAAGCTTCCGCTTCCTCCACTCGCCCTAGCGCTAAGAACAATCGGGCAGATTCGACGACAATGCCGGCGTCTTCCGGCGACAAATTTCTCGTTTTTCGCAAGGACTCAATCGCTTTTTCAGATTGATTGATCTTGAACTGGATGCGAGCCAACCTAAACCAAACAACTGGATCACTTAACCGGTCTACCAGCATTGAGTCTAAGACAAGCGCCGCGCCAATATAATCATGCTGAGCTTCTAGCGCATTGGTCAGGCCGAATGCTGCTTTTGCATAATTGCTTTTTAAAACCAGGGCTTGACGGTAAATCCCCTCAGCCCTGCTAAACTGGCCCAAGTCCATCATGTACAAGCCCAAATTGTAGAAAAATGCCGGCCGATCTGGCGCCTGCTCAACACTCTTAATCAAGAAAGGGTACGCAGCTTCAAACGCTCCGGCGCGCCGATAAAGATCCCCTAAAGCCCCATTTACTTCTGGGTCTTGCGGCCTCAGCACTGCCAGATACTCAAGCGCTTCAATGGCCACCTTGGAATCACCGCCTCGTGAAGCAGAAGCCGCTAGTAATTTCAAGAACTGCTGATCCGATTTAAACTGCGCGACCAATGGCTTCAGTGTTTCGATCACAATTTTATCATTGCCAATTACATACGCATCCTGAGCTTGCTTGAGGCTCAAGCCAACGTCACTTTTCTTCATATCACACCCAACCCATCATCGCGTTTGTAATCAATGGCTATTCAGCCAAATACCTATCATCGAGGACACACCCTTTTGCCTGTTCGCGACTTTATAGACCCTAACCGACAATTTGCCTATCTAATCTTCGCAGCACACAGATCAGCCAAGCGCTTTTGGGTAACGCCTTGCAACGCATGATCCTTCATCGACCGTGGCCCAAAACATTATCCCGGCCCCTCTAACGCTGCCAATAAGATCATCTCTTTTACCTGAGCCAAGATGCCAAGGCGTTTGTCCAAATCCTCGCCAGAAATTCTCGGCGTGTGGATATGTCCCATTGGCAGCGCAACACCCAGTTCATTCGCCAACCGAATCGACCGATACGAGATTTCGTTCGACAAATAGCCGCCCCCACTACCCTGCACCGCAGTCTGGCCGTGCAATGCCGCCAAACTCACGGCCTCGAAGGCACCACCTTCAAGTGTGCTGACGCGATGATTGTCTCGAATTTCAAACTCGCCCTGTGCCTGCTGCATCACCGCGGCCGGCAGTGAGAACTCGACAAATTCAGGACCTTGCAAAGGCTTGCCATCTAGCAAGCCGGGCTTGGGTGACGCGGCGCTGCCGCCCGTATGCTCCTGCAAATTGCCCAGTGCACTCGAACTCCGCCGCCGTCCTGGAAAGCGCTCCAAATCGAATTGATCACGCCCCATCGAAACGGATACAAACAGATCAAGCCCGCCGCTGGTGAGGTGCGGCGTGAGCCATTGCTCTAAAACCCCCGCGTCGAAGTCCGGGTAGCGCACGGGAAATACCGCAGCATTGATCTCAACCATCACCCCATCGACCGCAAAGACCTGTCCATCCAATGCCAAAGCAACCGCGCCGGACGGATTGCTTTGAGAAATTTGCTTATCCAGCGAAAACGGATCAAAACCGGTAATCAAGACTCGGCGCGCCTTCGGGGCTGTCCACAGGACATCCATCTGGCCACGGCTGGCCTGTTCGAATGCCGCCATCACTTGGGCGATGACCGACGGTTTGCAGCCGAGCTGCATGGCGCGCGCCCGAATCATCGGCGCAACAACTAACCGCTGCCAATACAACGGCCGATCATCTAGCACCGCGCCTGCCTGAAAACCCTGCCGCGCCTGCGCCCAAAGGTTAAGACCCGTGGCCAATGCCAGTTGCCGGAGCGCCGCCGGATCCTTAACCGTCTTTATTTTCAGAGAAAAGCGTTCACCCACTGACGTTAGCTGTTGCGCAATACCCGGCTCGGCCAGCTTGAAGGCCGGCACTCTCGCCTCTTCTACCGTTTTTTCAAAACTGTCATCACGCATCGATTGCGCCCCCGCCTCACTGGCAAAAAAAATGCTTTGGACGCAGAGTAAGCTGACCACACCCACCACGCGCAAGCCATTGACAACCGGTCTCTCCCAGCCCTTGTGATTTAAATTCATCATCCTATTCATGCTCTGCGTTGTCTTTGGTCATATTACTTGAGGCCTCGCCGCAACGCTTGTTCCAACGCGCCGTTTGTGGGATAACCGGGATCTTATTTTTCAATCAGGATTGTCCATGCCCGCCTTACAACTGACAAAATCCGCCATCGATCTTGGCATCGTCGCACAGTCCATTGAACCCATGCTGCAATTCTACGCAGAGACCCTGGGCCTCACCCTCGACGCAACGCTTGACATGCCAGGCGGCACAACCATGTATCGACTGGCTTGCGGCGACACTGTGATCAAAATCCTAACGCATGCAAAAACGCCTGAGACTCGGTCAGCACCTGGCGGGCCTCGTGGCGCAACCGGCATCCGATACCTAACGATCAGTATCAGCAACCTCGCAGAGATGGTTGCGGCCTGTCAATCAGCGGGCTACACCGTCCCGCTTGGGCCCATCCAGATTCGGCCTGGCGTTGAGATTGCGATGATCGAAGATCCCGAGGGTAATTGGGTGGAGCTGCTGCAAACCAGCTAGCACAACCTGCGGCCTTACGGGCGAGCATATGGGCATGGATTTGTTTCAGACCCATGCCAGGCCTATAATCGTGCCACCCAATCGACCCCAACGCAGGACGCTAACTTGGACTTCTTCGGCAAACGACTCTCCGGGCCCTTTACCATTCCTTCCGGAATCGTGACGACCGCCACCTCGATCATTCAGCACTTTTTCGATGAAGTGCCTGAAGTTGGGGTCATGACCACCAAAAGCATCGGCCCGGATCCGAGACAAGGTAATCGAGAACCGATATTGAGTCAGTATGCCCCCGGCAACTTTGTGAACGCGGTCGGCCTCACCAATCCCGGCATGCGTGCCAGCGCTGAATTATTGTCGACCTTAACCATCCCAGATGATCGGTTTTTGCTGACCTCTATCTTCGGCGGCAGCCTCGAAGAGTATGTTGCTGTCGCCAAATGTCTGGCGCCCTTCTCTGACGGCTTAGAGCTCAATCTGTCTTGCCCGCACGCCAAAGGTTTCGGGATGGCCATGGGCCAAGACCCCGAACTCGTCTTCGAGATTATTAAAGCGGTTAAGGCGGCGGTCGATATTCCCGTCATCCCCAAACTTACGCCGAACACCGACCGCTTTGGGGATATCGTGCGCGCGGCCTGTGACGCGGGCGCCGATGCGCTCTGCGCGGTTAACACCGTCGGGCCAGGCTACACCAGCGCCTATGGTCACCCGATTTTAAGTAATGGCGCCGGCGGCATGTCGGGCAAAGGCATCCTGCCCATTGCCTTAAAATGTGTGCGCGAAATTCGCGCAGTTTGCGAGCTGCCCATCATTGGTTGCGGCGGCGTGAGCTCATCACATGACGTCCTTGCGATGCAAGATGCTGGCGCGTCGATCATCGGTGTTGGCTCAGCGCTGACTGGGATGACAACCACCGATATCAAAGATTATTTCAAGGTGCTCGCAAGCCCTGAGCCTAGTGTCGCCAACACGGCTGAAAGTAAAATTCGATATGACCTTGATATGGCATTCAAACCGGTGACCCTCATCGAGAATCAAACGGTATGCGATGACATCGTACTGCTAACCTTCGCAGAGGATTTTCAAATCAAGCCAGGTGAATTTGTGTTTCTTTGGGTCCCGGGCGTAGGCGAAAAGCCATTTTCAGTGTTGTGTGACAAACCGCTGCAACTCGTGGCCATCAATGTTGGTGAATTTACCGAGGCCTTAATGGGCCTTGAACCGGGCCATGAGACCTACCTTCGCGGCCCCTATGGACAGGCCGTCGCACCCCTAACCCAGCAAAAAGTTATTGCCGTTGCCGGCGGCACGGGTCTGGCTGCGGTCTATCAAATCGCGCGCGACAACCCGGGCTCGCAAGTCTTCACCGGGGCTCGAACCGCCGAACGCCTGTATTACCTCAACGAATGCCGCGATATCGCCTCGGTTCACGTTGCAACCGATGACGGCACGGCTGGATTTTCAGGCCGGGTAACAGAGCTGTTAGAGGAGTACCTAAAGACCTTGCCGAGCGCAGAGCTTAAAGATCTCGTTTTTTACAATTGCGGACCAGAACCCATGGTTCATGCCGCCGTTGCCGTGCAAACTCGCTACGCACAACCCCATCAGATTTTCAGCGCCATCGACTACTTAACCAAATGCGGCGTTGGAATCTGCGGTGCCTGCGCAACCCCTGATGGTCAAAGGCTGTGTGTGGACGGCCCCTTTTTAACCCCCCCAGAGACTGCCTCGACCCTATGACCCAATGGGCGGCTTTCAAGGCATCTGCGGACTGGCCTTTTTATTGCGACGGCTGGCTAGACTAACTTGCGTCAAAGTCTGCCCAGTTTTACCCTGGCTGCGACGAGCGTTGCGGTATTGTTTGCTTGGCTTGTGGCCGGTTTATTTATCTTGGAAGCGGGTTTACATGGGCTTTTGCTCACCGCGCTCATCGGTTTAATCGGTCTTGGATTGTCGTTGGGCGCGCCCTATCACACCCTCCGGAAATTCGTTTTTGATGGATTAGCCGCGTCCATGCCGGCACTCATCATTTTCATTTTGATCGGGGTCGTGATTGCGTCTTTTATTCAATCCGGGACCGTTGGAACCTTGGTTTACTATGGCTTACAACTGCTTCGCCCAGAGTTTTTCTTACCGGCTGGTTTACTACTGTGCAGTTTTATGTCCTTCGCAACAGGCACCTCCTGGGGCACGGTCGCAACCTGCGGCATCGTTTTAATGAGTGTTGGCCAATCCCTAGGCTTTCCGCTGCCACTCACTGCTGGGATGGTGATCGCGGGGGCCAGTTTTGGCGATAAAATGTCCCCGGTGTCTGACACCACGAATTTAGCTGCAATGTCTGCCGGCACAAACCTGTACCGCCACATTCATGCGATGAGCCTGACGACCGGGCCATGCTATCTCATCGCACTCGTTATTTTTGCGGTACTCGGCAGCGCCTATGGCGCCGCACCTGCCGACCCAACAGCAGCGTCCGCACTGCTTGCGGCGCTTGACGCAACCTTTACCGTTCACTGGATCACCCTCATACCCATTGCGCTCATGTTGATCCTGGGCTGGCGGCGCGTCCCCCCGGAGGCGGTGTTGATTGCAGCGTCGTGCTCTGCCCTGATGATCGCTTGGGGCCTTCAAGGCGTGACCCTCGCGACATTGTTAACCAGTCTATACGCCGGCGTTTCAAGAGAAACCGCCTCGCCACTGCTGGATACCCTCATCAACCGCGGCGGGATCGGCGCCATGGCTTGGACCTTAACCCTTGCGATCCTTGCCATTGGTATGGGGGCATTGTTGAGCCAACTTAATTTACTCAAAGCCCTGATTACGCCAATCACCCAGCGCATTAAACGTCCCGCACAATTGCTAACAGCATCAACCGCCGCGGCCGTGGCCAGCAATGCCGCTTTAACAGAGCCCTATGCTGCCATCATCCTCAACGGTCAAGTCTTTCAAGACGTCTATGACCGACATAACATCGACCGGGCCATGCTGTCACGTACCCTTGAAGAAGGCAGCACGCTGACCGCCGCGCTCATCCCTTGGACCACCACTGCCATTTTTTACGGCGCCATTCTTGGCGTAAGCAGCACAGACTATGCGCCGTTCGCGCTGCTCAACTGGATGAACCCCCTCTTTGGCATTGCCATGGCATGGCTGGGCCTTGGCTATCTGACATCAAATGTGAATGTCGCAAGCACCGACTGACTCGCTGACCCATGATATGCTTCGACGACTAATCGATTAATCCAGTGGAGTCCTCACCATGGTAAATCCCAAGCAAGCCAGCATTGATCCCGAGGCGAAAGCGGCGCTACGAGAAAAATACCTGCTCGAGCGAGACAAACGTTTGCGCACCGATGGCAATAATCAATATGTCGAGATCAAGCATGGCTTCGAGCAGTTCTTAACCGACCCACATACCCCGATAACCGAGCGAGCAAGCGTTACCGATCATGTGACCTTCACCTTTATCGGCGGCGGATTTGCCGGCCTGGTCACCGGAGCACGGCTCAAGGAGCAAGGGATCACGGATGTTCGGATCGTTGAGAAAGGGGGCGACTTTGGTGGCACTTGGTATTGGAATCGATACCCTGGCGCCCAATGCGATACAGCCTCGTTTGTCTACATGCCATTGCTCGAAGAAACCGGTCATATGCCAACCGAAAAATATGCCCACGGCCCCGAGATCCTCGCCCACTGCCAGCGCATTGGGCAGCAATATGCGCTCTATGACCAAGCGTTGTTTCATACCGAGGTCACTGATTTAAAATGGCTTGATCAAACGCAATGCTGGCAGATCACAACCCAGCGCGGCGATTGCTTTACCAGCCAATTCGTTGGCATGGGGACCGGGCCGTTGCATGTTCCTAAATTACCCGGCATTCCGGGGTTAGGCGATTTCAAAGGCAAGGCTTTTCATACCAGTCGGTGGGATTATCACTATACCGGCGGCGATGCCAATGGCGCTCCCATGACCAACCTGCAAAACAAACGCGTTGCGATCATCGGCACCGGCGCAACCAGCGTCCAATGCGTCCCCCATCTCGCAAAAAGCTGTGAAACGCTTTATGTTTTTCAACGCACCCCCTCCTCGGTGGATGTGCGCAACAATCAGCCCACCGATGCGGAATGGTTCAAAACGATCGCCACGCCCGGTTGGCAACAACGCTGGCTTGAAAATTTTACCGCCAACCAGACAGGCGGCATGGCCAGCGAGGACCTCGTCATGGATGGCTGGACGGATCTGTCGCGACGCATACAAGCTCGCATCCGCAGCCTGCCTGAGACCGAGCGAACACCCCAAGGCATGATGGCGGCTTGGGAGGACTCGGACTATGAAAAAATGAATGAAATCAGAGCGCGTGTTGACGAGATTGTGACCGATCCCAAAACCGCCGAAGGCCTCAAAGCTTGGTACCGGCAATTGTGTAAACGGCCCTGCTTTCATGATGACTACCTCGACAGTTTCAACGAACCTGGCACCCATCTGATCGATACCGATGGCACGGGCGTTGAGCGCATCACCGAAACCGGACTGATCGTTAATGGCGTCGCCTATGACGTGGACTGCATTATTTATGCGTCTGGCTTTGAAGTCGGCACGGAACACAAGCGACGAGCGGGCTTCGACTTAACCGGCAGAGATGGCGAAAAGCTATCCGATCACTGGGCCGATGGCATGAAAACCTTACACGGCACACATGTCCACGGCTTTCCCAATGCTTTTATTGTCCAACCGACCCAAGGCGCAAATTTGATCTCAAACGTCCCACATAATTTGACCGAGTCGGGCCAAACCATTGCCCTCACCGTTCGACACACGCTCGATCAAGGTCAGCAGGAAGTCGAAGTAACGGAGGCGGCCGAGGCCGCTTGGATCGAGATCCTGTTGTCCGGACCCGGCCGCATGATTGGCTCCCAAGACTGCACGCCTGGGTATTACAACAATGAAGGCAGTGACCCTGGCCCCGGCGCCAAATTCCATGTTGGCTATCCGCAAGGCGCCTTAGCGTATTTTGAATACCTCAAAAAATGGCGCTCTGACGGTCAATTTAGCGGCCTTTGCTTTCGCGGCAAACGAGACGACGTTAAAGCAAACTAAGCGGTTCTCATAAGCGGCTTAAACCGGCTTTAAGACAAGGGTTAAGACCGGGGTTAAGACCGGGGTTTAGATCGAGGCGCGCTGGGCACGCTTTGCTCAGTTGTTGCGCCGGCTATCAAGGAGCAGGCCATGGCTTCTTTTAACCGTCTGCGGCGGATCACAGCCAGCTGCTTTGAGGTGAGGCAAAAAGTCCCAGATCGCTCAAGGCTCAGGCTACAGTATTGATCCATTGCCCAAGGGCCTAGATTTTGCCCAACCTCAGCTAAGCCGCAGATTCGTCGTCAACTTCAGGTCCCGAGCTGAAGCCCCTACCTGGATGGTGCACTCGCCGGCCTCCAACTGAAAAGTTTTCGCGTCGGTATCCCAATACTGAAACCGAGCAAGCGGCAGGGAAAGCGTGACAAGCGTCGCGGCACCGGGCGCGATCGTGACCTTGGTAAAGCCGGCTAAGCTCAGTGCCGGCCGAGCGACTTGGCTCTCTGGAAAACACACGTAAACCTGCACGACTTCTTGTCCAGCCACCTTCCCGGTGTTCGTGACCCTTAAAGAGACCGACACCAATGCCTCGGCATCATTCACCTCGGCCTGCACGTCAGAATAGTCGAACTGGGTGTAAGCAAGCCCGTGTCCAAAGGCAAACAAGGGTTCGGTGTTGGCGGCATAAAAGCCGCGATACCCAATATTTAAACCCTCCTCATAACGGACCTTTCCCTCACGACCCGGATAATGCGCGAACGCAGGCACATCTTCGATTTGCTTCGGGAAGGTGAGCGGCAAGCGGCCCGACGGACTCACCTCACCGAAGAGTAGGTCCATGAGCGCACGCCCAAATTCCTGACCAGGAAACCAACACTGTAAAATGGCTGGCGCTTCATCGACCCAAGGCATTGAGATGGGCGCCCCGCTATTATTGACCACCACCGTATTCGGGTTGACCGCCAGCACCCTTGCAATCAGTTCATCCTGAGCACCCGGCAGGCTCAAAGTGGCTCGATCGTTGCCTTCGGTTTCCCAGTCATCGTTGGTCCCAACCATCAAAATACACGCGTCCGACGTACTCGCAAGCGTTACCGCTTCTGAAATCGGGTCCGCGAACTGAGGTTCCAAAATCCCGTATCGGAGCCCTTTAAACATCGTGTCGGCGCTCACCTCAAATTCAATCTCGACGCGAATACGCCTGCCCGCCTCAAAGAACCGCGAGCCGCGAACCTCGGTTGAACCCTGCATGAAAAAGGCGTCTCCTGGCTGCGGCGCAGTCCAGTTATCGATCAGGATCTCGTCATCCACCCGCATCTTTGCCCGACCTGTTGAGAGCAGCCCAAAAGTATAGTCGCCGGCCGTTTCACACAGATACTCACCGTCGAGCGTCATCGCATTGGCCGCGCCTGCCAGAAGCGAGGCATGCACGGTTGATTGACTGATAATCCGCTGCCGAATCAACTGCGTCCGCTCAACATCCTCATAAAACCGGACCCGTAACCCACGCGCGGCATCATCAAGGGCCTCGCCGGCGTCAACAGCCGGCGTCAATAGATCGCGTTCGGGCTCGGGAATATATTTAAACGTTGGACAACCCGTCTGCGCAGACACATCCATACCGGGATAGCGCTCGCGCAACGCACTCAAAGGAGCGCTGATGTAATGGGGCTTGAGCGCAGAAGACCCGCCCCCCATGACGCGAAAATGGCGCACGTTCGGCCCAATCACCGCTAATTTTTGGATACTGCCTCTAGTCAACGGCAGCACTCCCTCATTTTTTAACAAGACCATGCCCTCAACTGCCGTCTGATACGCAACGGCTCGGTGCTCGGCGATATCGACACTGCGCTCAGGCGCGTCAGTCGGGGAATCAAGTCGGCCGCTCCATTGGAGCACCCGCAATAGGCGGCGAACCTTATCATCGAGCACCGACTCAGGCACAAGACCATCCGTTACCGCCTGTCGTAGCGCGTCACCCCAAACTCGGCTCGGCCCCGGCATTTCAAGGTCCAGACCACCCAGCGCATTCTTGAGTGTTTCTTTCGCGGCAAACCAATCCGAGATCACCAAACCCTCAAACCCCCACTCTCTTTTCAAAACTTGATTCAGCAACTCATCATGAGAGCAGGCGTAAACCCCATTGACGCGATTGTAGGCCGCCATAATGGTCCAAGGATCGCTTTTTTCAATCGCAATTTGGAACGGTAGCAGGTAGACCTCGCGCAGCGTCTGCTCATCAACCTCAACCGAAATCGTGTGCCGTTCGAACTCAGAGTCGTTACAAACGAAATGTTTTAAACAGGCCCCAACGCCTTGGCTCTGCACCCCATGAGTAAAGGCCGCTGCCAGTTCTCCAGACAACACGGGATCCTCTGCGTAACACTCAAAATTTCGACCGCCAAGCGGGGTTCGATGCAGATTAATCGTCGGCCCAAGCACCACTTGGACCTCTTTGGTTTTCGCTTCTTCGGCAATCGCGACCCCTAAGGTTTTGATCAAGTCTGGATTCCAGGTTGCGCCCATACAGATCCCAACGGGAAAAGACGCGGCGCTTGCGCCGCCGTCCCCGCGAACCCCATTAGGGCCGTCACTCACTTTTAAGACGGGAATACCAAGCTCAGGGATGGGATTGGTTCGCCACAAGCTCGCGCCGCTCACGAGCCGAACCTTCTGATCCAACGTTAATCGTTCTACCAACGCTGCAATGCTTGACGGCTCTGTTTTCATAGAATGAATTCCTTCTTCAACCGGGCTTAAAACACAATACTTTAGGCCCCGCGCTTGCTCAACAATGCCTCTTTAACGAATTTGAACATCACCGAAAACCCGAATAAAGATGATCCCTGCACTCACTCGCCTTCATTCAACGTGCTGCCTTTACCCCGCGCTAAAACCAGCGAGGACCCTAAAACTGGTTTTTTCCAAATTGCCCTCAAGCTCCCACATCCGGTGAACTCTCGTTTGGTTTAACGTAAAACCCGCTGACAACAACACCGTACCACTTTTGGTTTTAATATCCTCTGCCAACTGCATGTCGGGTCGCAATTGAAACAGTGACACCACAGTGTACTTTTCGCGTCGCTCCAACGGGATATGCTGCGCCTGATGCGTCGTTGGCTTTGGTTGATAGTGGGCACCAAGCTGAAGCCGATCGACATCAATGACCACATCGCTATAAAGATGATCAAGGGATTCAGAAACGGTTTCGGACAACGCGATTAATAACCGCTTGATCAGGATCGGCGCCTTGAAGGGCTTTTGAACAAACCCGTTCACATCCAACGCCAAAGCCGTTGCAAGGGTCGCCTCGTCATCCAGCTTGAGACCACAATACACGGCAGACTCGCAGCCGCGCTGGACTGACCTGAACGAATCTTCTTCAAAAGCGAGAGACCATCTAAATTGGGCATTAAGACATCGGTAATCAGCAAATCGACGGCAGTGTCCTTTAAAAGCGCTAAAGCCTGCTCTCCATCTCCCGCTTGCAAGATCGTCTCGAGTCCCAGCAAGCCCAATAACTTCTCAAGCACACCCAGAATAAAGGGGTCATCATCAACCAACAAAATACGCTTTCGTTCAAAGGAATCTAAGAACTCGAAGTCAATGGTCATAAAAAAGCCTCTGCTATCAACGGCCGTTACGGAAAAGTAATGTCCGCATTGTACTATGCCTACAACGCCCTTTGTGCGAGCCTAAACTGGCACCCGACGCCATCTAAAAAGGAACGCTTATGAAACTCGGCATTAATGGAACCGGCCTCGTTCAAAGGGCCTCAGTCGCCGCGGTTGAAGCCGATGCAAAACAAGCCGAGCAGGACGGGTTCCATAGCTATTGGCTGGCGGAGCACCCAACCGGCGGCTTCGATGCCCTCACGGTGCTGAGCCTTGTTGGGCAAAGCGTTCAGGCGATAGAGCTGGGCACCGCCATCATTCCAAGCTTTCCACGTCACCCAATGACATTGGCAGGTCAAGCGCTCACGGTTGCGAGTGCGTGCAAAAGCCCCTTAACACTTGGCATTGGCTTATCCCATGCCTCGATGATGGCCGCGCTCGGCATTGCCTTTGACAAGCCCATCGGGCATCTCCGCGACTACCTGTCAGTTCTGATGCCGCTCATCAACACTGGCGCCGTGGATTTTGACGGTGACTTTTATTCTAGCCATGGCCGGTTTTTTAAAGCGCCGGAGGTGCCCCCCAGCGTTTTAGTGGCCGCCCTTGGCCCCCAAGCCCTCAAAGTCGCCGGCCATCGTTGTGACGGCACGACGCTTGCGTGGGTGGGCCCGAAAACCATCGCAGCACACATTAAGCCAAGACTTTTCGAAGCCGCCGCAAAGGCCGGGCGCGGTGAGCCTAGAATCCTTGCGACACTCCCAATCTGCGTGACCGATAACGAACGCATGATTCGTACCTTAATCAGCAAAAACCTTGCGTTCTATGCAACGCTGCCCTCATACAAAGCCATGTTCGTGCGCGAGGGCATCAGCGCGCCGGGCGACTTGGCACTCGTTGGCAGTGCTGCCAAAGTTGAGGATGGCCTCGAAGCACTCGCCGCCGCTGGCGTCAGTGATTATGCGGCCTCGGCCTTTACAACCAATGAAGTTGAAGCATCGGCAACTGCCGATTTATTATCTAAAAAGCTGATCGATTGGGGATCGCGCGACCCGCATTAAATGACAACCTTTTCGATTCTGTTTAGGCAAACAGCAGGTTTTGAG
>UPTG01001938.1_pt1 | contig 14781 bp, 12 predicted proteins | sample 2160121 | NCBI WGS metagenome assembly UPTG01 (sample SAMN06266255, study PRJEB28933) | marine metagenome | isolation source: Columbia River Estuary | place: USA:Columbia River Estuary, USA | collected 2014-07-27
CGCCCTGCACATGCGCAATGAAATCCGTGATGGCAACCAAATGCTCAGCGGGCAGTAAGCGGGACTCTCATAGGCGCGAGGCTTGGCCACTTTGTGGCCGATGAGCGATGAGCGATGAAGGATAGCCGCGATGCGGCAAGGGAGCGCGGGCATCCTGCCCGCTTTCGGAGTGCCCGCTACTGCGGGGGGAAAGATCATGACCGGGACGGTCATGCCACTGATCTTGTATCTTGAAATCTTGTATCTTCAAGTCTCCGCCGGCCGGCCTGCGGCCGGCGGCCTCCTAAAAAATGGGGATAGGAAGAATGACAGAAGCTGATACAGTTCGCGTTTTAAAGGAGATGATTCACATGAGCGGAACCATGAAAAACAGAAAGGTAAAAAAACAAATTACGAGCATTGGCAGCATGGGGATCTTGCTCCTTTGTACTGCGGGCTCAGTAGCTGCTCAAGAACAGCCCGCTGCCACGGAAGCACGCTACGATGGCACCTGGGAATCATTGCAAGAAATGTCGGTTCCCGCTTGGTTTGATGACGGCAAGATTGGCCTTTTTATTCATTGGGGTCCCTACAGCGCGATTGGCTATCGCAAAGGCGGACGCGGCTACGCCGAACATGTGCCAAAATCGATCTATAAAGATACCAAGTATTATTACCCCTACCTCAAAGAACGCTGGGGAGCTCACCCGCCCGAGTTTGGCTACAAGGACATCATCCCGGAATTTAAAGCCGAGAATTGGAACCCTGACAAGTGGGCTACTCTCTTTAAAGAAGTAGGTGTGAAGTATGTGGTATTAACCGCCGAGCACCATGACGGCTGGGCCAACTGGGATTCCGATCTCACCCCATGGAACGCGGTCGACAAAGGCCCCAAGCGCGACCTCGTCGGTGATCTCGGCAAGGCACTGCGCAAAGAAGGTCTCAAGTATGCGCCCTCCTATCACCGCGAGCGTCACACCGGCTTTTTTGCCAAGAAACAATACGCCGTCCATAGCGAGCCTCATGCGGATATCGCCGAGGAGATCAAACGTGTTCCAGAAGCCGCCATGCTTTACGGCCCTGACTTCAGCTACAATAAGAACTATGTTGATGACTACGTCGCACGCTGGAAAGAAATCCAAGAGAAGTATAACCCAGACATGCTGTGGATGGATGACTTCCCGATCTACACCCGCGACGGCAACAATGTGCGCCAAGGCAAAGCAACACCTGAGGTCCAGTATTTTGACGATGCACTACGCGGCATGATCACCAGCTTCATGAACCATGGTGCGGCACGCGGCCAAGCCGTCTACGTCAACAACAAGGGAGGGCAACGTAACTGGCCCGATGGCGTCGGTTGCCTTGAGAAGGATAACCTGAAAATGAAAGTCATCGGCCCCAAGTGGCAGAGCTGCACGACCTTCGGCACTTCCTTTGGCTACCTAGAGGGCGACGCCTACAAGAGCATCGAAGATGTCATCCACGAGATGGTCGAGGTCATCAGCCGTAACGGTAACTTCCTCATTAATATTGGACCGAAAGCCGACGGCACCATTCCTGCCCCGCAGATGGAACGCCTGCAAGCCATGGGCAAATGGCTCAAAACCAACAGTAACGCGATCTATGGCAGCCGCTACTGGAGAGTTTGCGATCAAGAGAACGAACATCTCGCCTTCACCACCAAAGGGAAAAACCTCTACGCCATCAAACTGGCCAAACCCACCCAGCCATTCACCATCGAGGCAACAGCCGGATGGAGTGCCGACACGGTCAAGTCCGTGAGGCTGCTTGGCAGTCCTGGCGATGTTCAATGGCAGATGACTCCCGCTGGCCTGCAAATCACGCCACCGGCACAGCTAGGTGAAAGCAACCACGCCTGGTCGTTTGAGATTGTCACCGATCAAGAGCAGCACTCTCCCAATGTCATCGTCAAGGATGCCGATCAAGCTCTGAAAAACACCAACAAGGTCGACCTCGAGGGCAATGCCCGTAAAACCAAACCCAACCATTAAAAAATCATGATACACAAAACAATCGCTATTGCCCTGATAGGCCTCACATCACTGACCATCGGGCAGGCTACTGCCAAAGAGAATACCAGCTGGCAAATCAACAGCGCGGAAGACTGGAACAAGAACAGCCGCGAGCACAATGGCCTCGAGGGCCTAGCGGTCGAGAATGACACCATTGCGCCTACGGGCAAAGAGGGCACGTATCACAGTAAGCTGCAGCGCTTCGACTCAAAACGCACAGCGCAAGCCATCACACTCACCGCATCCACAAAGTGGGATAACTGGGAGCCGACCAAGAAAAAGGCCTGCCCCCCTACCCTCGGAGATGCTCCCATTTTTCTCGCCAAGGGGCCTAATGACTACTGGATACTTGGGCGAAACAAAGCTCCGAACAGAGCGCAGCCACAGACATCCAAGCCTGCAAAAACCAAAAAGACTGAAAAATCTGACTCCAAACCAGCAAACAAAAAACAGCGCAATAAATTCACTCCCGAACCTGCCAAACTGGACGGCTTCGATATTGAGCTGCAGACCACAAAATATCCCAACCTCTTCAATGCTCCCGGCGGGTTAAAGAAGAGCGCTGGCGGTTACCACGCCTGGCAGAGCCGCGACATGGTGAACTGGGTGCACCACGGCTGCGTTACCGCTCAACATGCCAAATGGTCCACCACCGCAGAGTTTGTCGACGGCAAGGCTTACATTTATTATGACTTCCCCAATGACCAAGATCCTCATCTCTATATCGACGATGACCTGACCGACGGCAAGCCGGGCAAAGATGTAGGACTCGCCTTCAAGGACCCCTCCGACGGCTCAGACTGCGTCATCATTCGTGACCTCGATGGCAAGTTTCATCTGATCTATGAAGACTGGAGCCCGATCAATGCCGGCAAGCATTCCTGGGATTCACCATTGGCGGGACATGCCGTTAGTGATGATGGCATCAGTGGCTTTAAAATCCTGGCCCCTGCCGTGGATGAACGCACCAAGCCGACCGGCAAGTTCATAGAATACCCCCATCCACACTGGCACCTGGAAGACCCCGAAAACTTTCCTGCAAGAGTCACCGCCAAGGGTAAAGCCAAGGATGACGCCAAGACTGAAATTAAAGCAGGCAACAAACGGGCTTTTGCCAAATACGAAGTCCATGAGCCCGAGCAGCACGCCTACGGCGACTGGGCGGCCATCGCCATTGGCGGGCAATACTACCTCACGGCAGACTACCATCCTATTCACGACAAGATTCGCATCGGATTGTTTACCTCCCCTAGCCTGGAGGAAAAGTTCGAGTTCATCGGTGAACTCGGCAGCGGCCACCCGGACCCCGACATCGGCTTTGCCGAAGGCCAATTCTATCTCATCAATCAAACCAAGCATGACTACGTCAGCCCCGGACCATGGGTCGAGAAAGTAGAAGCCCGCGTCGGAGTGGACACCACCAATGATGGTAAGGCCGACACCTGGGGTGACTGGGCAGAGCTCAAAGAAAGCTACGACCACATCGAAGGTTTCTCCAAACAAATTCAGCGCATCCCAGCATCGATGGATCTGAGCAAGTTGCCTGCAGGTTACGGCTTCTGCTTTGAGCTAAAACTACAGGACACCACCGAGAACGCATCCAAGCCCATACTCGAAAGTGTTGAGATCAGTTTTAAATAGTCGAACGCGGCACAAACGATAAAGGACACCTTAAGACCCTCATGAATACATCCAGGCTCATTTTACTTCCGCTCATTTTGGCAAGTGGCGTGACGTTGCGTGCGGAGCCTGCCTCGGACAACGCACCGATTCATCTGAAAGCGGACATCGTCTACAAGACGAAGGCTGAAAAGGATTTGCACTTGGACCTATTCTATCCAGCGACTGAGCTTGTGGGTGCCTATCCCTTGGTGGTCTACACCCACGGCGGAGGCTGGGCGGCGGGCAGCAAGAACAAGGCAAAGGGGCGATCAAACATTGCCCAGACGGTGCGTGGTTTGACCGAAGCGGGCTTTTGTGTGGCAGCCGTGCAATATCGGCTTTGCAAGAACGGGGACACCAGCATCCGCGATTGTGTGACCGACTCCATGGACGCCGTGCGCTATCTTGCCAAGCATGGTGAGGCGCTGCATCTCGATTCAACCCGCGTCTTTACCTATGGCGACTCTGCGGGCGGCCAACTCGCCCAGATGTTACTGCTGACGCAGCCAGATGACTTTCCCGGTGACGCAGAGCTTGCCAGTCAGCGCTTCACCATGCTTGGCGGTGTATCGTGGTATGGCCCCTGTGACTTTGAAAAAACTGACCTGTTCAATCACGATGGCCGCGCAAAATTCCGCGATCGGTTCGGAGCACGTGTGCTCAAGTCTGGAACCCCACCCGCTGATAAACTGCGCCTCTACCGAGAAGTCAGCCCGGTCAATTACCTGCGCAAAGAGAGCCCACCACTGCTCATGATCCAGGGCGACGGAGACACCACCATTCCCGTCCACCACGCTTATTACATGCAGAAAAAGGCGAAGGCCTGCGCTGCCCCTGTCGAGATTTTCATTATCAAGAACGCCGGCCACAACTGGCGCAAGGCCGATGGCTCCACCCCCATCGATCCGTCGATCGACGATATCGTCCAGCGCTCCGTCGACTTTTTGGCTGCGGAGTTGAGCCGGAGCAAGGCCTTGAAATGAAGTCTCACACACAGAGACCGAGCCACCACAGTAAATACAAACTTCCACAGGAAATACAAACTTCCACAGGAAATACAAACGATGACGATAACAAATACCCTAAGAAATTCTCTAACAAATTCTTTGCGCAGCGCTTTTGCCGCGATGATGATTGCTGGCGGCACCACTGGCATCGCTGCTGAGAACCCAGCCCCCGAATTAAAACCCAACATTGTCCTCATCATGTGTGACGACCTCGGCTACGGGGACGTGCAATGCCTCAACCCCGAGAACGGCAAAATCAAAACCCCCTGCGTCGATAAGCTCGCCAAGCAAGGCATGATCTTTACCGATGCCCATTCAGGCTCCGCGGTCTGCACCCCCACCCGCTACGGCCTTCTCACTGGCCGCTACAGCTGGCGCACAAGACTGCAGAATGGGGTGGCCACTGGCTTCAGACCCTGCCTGATCGCACCAGACCGCCTCACCGTGGCGGGCTTACTCAAGAAACAAGGATACGCCACCGGGATCATCGGCAAATGGCATCTGGATTGCCAGTATCAGGATCCCAAGACAGGCGAGATACTAGCCAAGGGTCAAACCAAGAAAGGTCGTGCACCGATCGGAGCAACCATCCCCGATGGACCGACCACACGCGGCTTTGACTACTTTCATGGCATCCATCATGCCGGACACATGGACACCATCATCGAGAATGACAAGGTTATCGAAAAGCTGGAGGAAATTCACAACCTGCCTCGCCTGACCGAAAAGTCAGTGGCCTATATTGAAGAGCGCGCCAAGTCGCCCGAGCAGCCTTTTTTCCTCTACGTGCCACTCGGCTCACCGCACACCCCAATTGTGCCCACTAAAGAATGGCAGGGTAAAAGTGGCTTAGGTGCCTATGCGGACTTCGTCATGCAGACAGATGCCACCGTCGGCGCCATCGCTGCTGCCATTGAGGAAAACGGCTTTGCAGAAAACACCCTACTGATTTTTACCAGCGACAATGGCTGCTCGAAGGCAGCGGGGATACCTGCACTACGCAAGCAAGGCCACCATGTCAGCGCGCACTTCCGCGGATCCAAGGCCGACATCTGGGACGGCGGTCACCGGGTGCCGTTTGTGGTCCGCTGGCCGGGCAAGGTCGAGGCGGGCTCTCGTTGTGACCAGCTCATCACCTTGGTGGATTTCTTCGCAACCGCTTCCGAGATCACCGGAGAAAAAGCACCAGAAGCCGCTGAAGACAGCGTGAGCTTTCTGCCTGCTCTATCTGGCAAACCCATTGTATCCACCCGCAAAGGCGTGATCCATCATTCGGTATCCGGCCACTTCGCCTATCGTCAGGGTAAATGGAAGCTCTGCTTGGCCAAAGCATCCGGCGGTTGGACAGCCCCCAAGGAAAACCAGGCCGAAGCCGATGCACCTAAGGCGCAGCTCTACGACATGGAAAAAGACCCGAGTGAGCAAAACAACCTCTACCTCACCCAACCCAAAATCGCTGAACGATTGCTGGCAGACCTGACTGCAGATGTGGGGAACGGTCGCAGCACCGACGGCCCGGAGGCCAAGAATGATGTGGAAGACATCATCCTCTGGAAGAGCGGCAGAGGAACGCTGCGCAAGAGGTCCAAGCAATAAAAAACCCTACTGAAAACATCATCTTCTGGATACACCATTCCGAACTGCCTTAATCAATAACCAACCCAGCCAATGAAACGCTACCGCCTTGGAGTCACTCTCTTCATTCTTACTTCACTATTCACTATTCACTATTCTGCGGCAAAGCCGCAGCCGCCCAACATCATCTTCATCATGGTCGATGACCTGGGCAAGGAATGGGTCAGCTGCTACGGAGCGGAAGACATCAAGACCCCGAATATCGACGCACTCGCGGAGGGCGGGATGAAGTTTCACAATGCCTACTCGATGGGATCATGCACCCCCTCGCGCACGACCCTGCTGACCGGCAAATACCCCTCACGCAACGGCTGGGTCAGTCACTGGGATGTGCCACGCTGGGGAATCGGATACTTTGATTGGAAAAAGAAAGAGAACACCACCTTCGCCCGCCTGATGAAGGATCAAGGTTATGCCACCTGTGCCGCAGGCAAATGGCAGATCAACGACTTCCGCGTCGAACCACATGCCTTGAAGAAACACGGCTTTGATGACTGGGCGATGTGGACCGGCTTTGAGACCGGCAATCCGCCGAGCGGGGAGCGTTATCAAGACCCCTACATCAACACCCCCGAGGACGGCAGCAAAACCTACGCCGGCAAATTCGGACCCGATATTTACACCGAGCGCCTGATCCAATTCATGCGCAAGCACAAGGACGAGCCGATGTGCCTCTATTACCCGATACCCTTACTCCATTCTCCTTTTGTAACCACTCCGGATGACCCGAATGCAAAAAGCCGCACTGATAGATTCAAGGCCATGCTCCTCTACGTGGACAAGATGGTGGGCCAACTGGTCAGCGAAGTGGACCAACTCGGAATCCGCGAGCGCACCATCATCATCTTTACTTCTGACAACGGAACCGACAAAAAGATCACTGGCACGCGCAACCAGCAGACAGTAGTGGGCGGAAAGGGCTCGCAGAGCGAAGCCGGAGTCATTGCCCCGTTTATCGTCAACGGCCCCGGCCTAGTTCCCGCCGGTGTCGAAACCGATGCCCTGACCGATTTGTCCAATATGTTGCCGACCTTTGTCGAACTGGGTGGCGGAAAGGTGCCGGAGGATCTCGTCATCGACGGGACTTCCATTGCACCACTGATCCTTGGCAAAGAGAAAGACTCCAAGCGTGATTGGATCATGGCCTTGAGCTTTGGTAAGGCAAAGCTGGATGGGAAGGGTATCCGACCCGGCGAAGATTTTGGTGGACGGGTCATCCGCGACAAGCGCTACAAGGTATGGGTCAACACCAGCAAACAGATCGATCGCTTACACGATTTATCAAAGGACCCCGCGGAAGAAACCAACCTGATCGACAGCGAGGAAGAGGACGACAGGCAAGCCCTCGCTAAATTCCAACAAGTCGTCAATACCCTGCCCGACAAAGACGCCCGGCCTTCCTACGAACCCCGGGCAGCAAACGCATGGGACCGGAAGAAGTAGAAGCAAGCGATATGCTACTGATTTTTTCCCGTATCGACCACCGTCCGCTCAATCAATATCGCCACCCTTCGAAAAAGCTGCCGAATACCTAACACAATGACAAAAGACAACGAGAGCAATCCAAGCCGACGTGACTTTTTAGCCATGACCTCGATGGGCGCCGCCTCACTTGCCACCTCACTTACCGCCACAGGCCTGGCTGGCTCTGCCCATGCACAAGATGGCAAACCACAAGGCGAATCCAAGCAGGCCGACAGCTCACCCTCGAAACAGCTGGAACTGCTCTTTCTTGGAACGGGTGCGGCGAACTGGCCACGCAAGTACCCCTTTAAGGATAAGCATCATTCAAGGGCACAGGTGCGGGCCATGTCCTCGATGCTGGTCAATGGGCATATCCTCATTGATTGCGGTCCGACCGTGCTCGATGTCATGAAATGTTACGACGTGCACCCGGCAGGGGTCACCGACATCCTGCTGACTCATACGCACTCGGACCACTTACACCCAGGCAACATCATGGCCATCGCGAATGCAAGGGATGCTGGTCTTGGACCTTTGAAGTTTTGGGGAGACCCGGAAGCACTGAAAAAGGTACCTGACTCAGATCGCATTGAGAAGAGGCCCGTTGAGCTTGGCAAAAGCTTCCAGGTGCATGGACTCACAATGACAGGCCTTGCCGCCAATCACGATGTTCACGGATCCAAAGAGCAATGCCTGCTCTATCTGATTGAGGGCGCTACCAAGAGAGCTCTTTACGCAACTGACACGGGCTGGTTGCCGACAACGACCTGGCTACACATTGAGCGCAAGCAACTCGATGCGATCATCTGGGATGCCACCTGCGGTGAGGGCAATGGAGACCCACGAATTTTCAGCCATAACGACCTGACCATGATTCGCCACATGAACCAAACCCTCATGCAACGAAAGGCACTTAAGCCGGATGCAAAAATCCTTCTCACGCACATTGCGGACAGGCTGCATCCGCCTCACGACGTGCTGGAGAAAAAGCTCATCCCTGAAGGTCTCATTCCTGCCTATGAAGGCATGTCAGTAGTGCTGGATAAGGGCTAAGCAATTGGCACAAGAAATATTAGACATGATCAAACATAACATTCGCAAAATTACACGTATAGGAGCGCTAATCGCTGCAGCGGCCTTTGTGATCACAGCCCTACACGCAGAGCCCCAAAAGCCGGGGGAAAAGCCCGACAGAGACTCCACCGTACGGGTCATGAGCTATAATGCCTGTCGTGGCGGCACCTATCTGGGGCAGCCCTTATCCCAATCGGCCAAGATGATCCAGATGGCACAGGCCGATATCGTTGGCCTGCAGGAGATCGGCGAGAATGTTCCCAAGCTGGCGAAGCTGTTGGGTTGGAATCACAGCGGTCCCTTCTTAACGCGTTATGAAATCGTAGAGCATGTTAAGGGTATGGGCAAAAGACCGTGGGATGGCATTAAAGTCAAACTGCCATCGGGGCAGCATGCTTATGTCTTCAACGCTCACCTTCCCAACCCTCCCAATCAGGCTTACCAATTAATGGGCCTTAAAGGAGGCTACCGCAGCTATCCCAAAATTGATACCGAAGAGGAAGCGATTGCTGGGGCTAAGAAAACACGAGGGAAATACATCGCCCGCCTCCTTAAGCTCATCAAAAGTTTCGCTGTTACCGATGCACCTATCTTTGTGGTCGGGGATTTCAATGAACCATCCCACCTGGACTGGACGGAAGCGGCGGCCCAGGCCGGTCACCATCCCATAAAGGTGGAGTTCCCCACTTCCTTGATGATGGCTCAGGCTGGCTTTACCGATTCCTACCGCACAGTTCATACAGACGAGGTGGAAAAGCCGGGCCTTACCTGGTCACCAGTGTACGAACCCGATCACCCCGATCACCATCACATGCGTATTGATTATGTTTACTTCAAGGGCAAGGGTCTGAAGGTTGCGGACGCAAGGGTCGTGGGTGAAGACAAAGAGCATGCGGATATTGTGGTTTCTCCTTATCCCTCTGATCATCGTGCTGTGGTGTCAACGATCACCCTGCCTAATTAAAAAAGCCATGGTTCGAATAAAAGGATTAAATCTACTTATTTTTTTGCTTGTTCCAGCTTGCTTCTTCTTAAATGCGGGTGCTAATGAAAAACAAAAACCCAATATCGTCATCATTCTAACGGATGATCTAGGCTACGGGGATGTTTCGTTTCTCAATCCGCAATCCAAAGTAAAGACACCACAAATGGACGCTCTTGCGAAGGAAGGTGTGTGGGCAACGGATGCCCATTCTCCAAGCACGGTGTGTAGCCCTAGTCGATACTCCATGCTTACCGGCCGGTATTCATGGCGCAGAAAGATAAGTCGCCTCAACCCGTGGAAAGAATCCTACATTGATCAAGATCGCGTCACGCTACCCAAGATGCTCAAGAGTAAGGGCTATTACTCGGCTTGTGTTGGTAAGTGGCATCTCGGGTTTGACTGGCCCTGGAAGGGTGGGGTGAAACCACCCACTTCGGTGATTGGTTCAGGAACGAGCAAGGCAACCTGCGACCTGTTTGATTGGTCGGAGCCCATCCAGGGGGGACCCTTGGGGGCTGGGTTTGATTATTACTTTGGGGATGATGTGCCCAATATGCCCCCCTATGCCTTTATTGAAAATGACCGCCTTACCTGTGACCCCATTGATGTGGATGGGGGAAAACTCAGAAAACAGCAGGTAATGTCAGGTGGTTATATCCATGGGGTCGGCCCGGGGCAAAAGGATTGGCAACTCGATCAGGTAATGCCGATGATTACCGCCAAGGCAGTTGAGACCATTAAAGAACAAAGTAAGAGCACGAATCCTTTCTTCCTTTATTTCTCCACCACTTCCCCTCATTCCCCCATCGTTCCATTGGATGAGTTTCAGGGTAAGACCCAGGCCGGGTCCTATGGAGATTTTGTGGCCCAGACGGATCAGGCGGTCGGGGAAATTGTGGCCGCACTAAAAGAGGCGGGCATTTATGAGAATACTTTTCTGATTGTTTCCAGTGATAACGGCCCGGCCCCCTTCATGCGTGATTTAATCCAGAAGCATCAGCACAATTCGTCCGGATCCCTGCGTGGATTGAAGCGGGACCTGCTCGAGGGTGGACATCGTGTTCCTTTCATCGCCTCCTGGCCCAGGGGAGGAATTAAGGACGGTCGCCAGCTTGATGCAACCCTGTCGCTCACTGATCTCTTTGCGACCATTGCAGGTATCCTCGATGTACCTCTAGCGGACGCAGTGGCAGAGGATAGCCTAAATATTCTACCAACCCTTCTTTCGGACAAATCTGTACGCAAAGAATTGGTCTACCATGCGGCTAATGGTAAATTGGGACTCCGTCAGGGTGACTGGGCTTATTTAAGACCTGGTGGTATAACCGAGGAACCTTTGTGGTTTCAGAAATATTGGCAGGGTGATACGATTAAAGCTACCGCTTTGCTCTTTAACCTCTCCACGGACTTGGCACAAAAGACCAACTTGTTTACTCGAGGTTTCAAACGAATAAAGAGGATGGAACAACGACTTTCGATTATTGAGAAAGGAAAATCCACCCGTTAGCCTGCAAATTCAATCTGCCACCAATGTCCGTTCTGTGGTTGCTAGTGTTTCCCTACCCAATCAAGATAATATTCCCTTTAAATAATTTAAATCTCCCAATAATTTATGAAAGTACTGCTTTGTGTTTCTCTCTTTCTCTCTCTTTCCTTACTTCATGCGAATACTCCTGAAATTGCCGGGCCACTCTCTGGTGATGTTCGCGCCAATCAAGTGACCCTGTGGATGTATGCCCCGATCAAATCGAAATGTACCTTCAGTTATCGTGCGGAAGGTTCGTCCAAGGCAGATGCAAAGACGGGAGAACTTACTGCCCTATCCAACCAAGCAGCAAAGGTCCCCGGGCAAATATTAAAATCAACCGTGGTAGGTCTGTCACCTGATACCCGTTACCAGTATCAAGTTACCATAGATGGAAAGGCTGACCCAAGTTGGAAAGGGTCATTCAAGACTGCACCCCTAGAGGGCACACCCACTGCATTCAGAATGGCCATTACTTCCTGTATGCATATCAAAAGGGCACAACGGTCCTGGAATCTTCTCCTTGCGGAGCAACCGGACCTACACCTCACTGTGGGCGATACCCATTATGCCGATACCACCGATCCTACGATACAGTTGCAACACCATGTGGCGTACCGTCGTAAGAAGGAATTTGCCAATGTACTTCGTCAGGTGCCCACTTATGCGATCTGGGACGATCATGATTACGGACCCAATAATTCGGATGGTACCGCCGAAGGAAAAGAATTTTCTTTGGCTGGCTGGAAGCAGGCTTGGCCCAACCCAGCATCCGGAACTCCCGATACCCCAGGTGCCTTTTTTAAATTCTCCCGGGGCGATGTTGATTTTTTTGTGGTCGATGGCCGCTACCATCGATCGCCCAATGAATTACCAGATAATGATAAAAAACGCATGCTGGGTGATGCTCAATTTGAATGGCTTTTGAACGGACTGAAAAACTCCAAGGCGAAGTTTAAGATCATTGCCTCCGGTAGTGTGCTCCATCACAGCAAGGTGGATGGGTGGCGCATTTTTACCTTTTCCCGCCACCGTCTTTTTGATGCCATCAAAAAACATAAGATCTCGGGAGTTATGTATATCGGTGGGGACATGCACCAATCCTTGGTCTGGCAGCACCACGAGTCCGATCGGGTAGGGTACCCTATGATCGAGATCATGTCTTCCGGGATTACAAACGGTAAAGACTTGAGCTTTGCCACCATTGATTTCGATACCAACGTGGACGATCCCACTGCCCGAGTCCGTATCATCTATGGCAAAGGCAAGAAGGTGAATACCGATAAGACTTGGAAACTTTCCCAATTAAAACATGCCGACTAGTCTTTAAAAAGTAAGCAATGAAACCTCCCATTCATTTGATTTTTACTTCATCTTCAATTTGGTCTTTGAGCTTGTTTTTTCAGTGTATACTGAAAAAAGGCAAATCCTTCTGCCGAATTCGCACACACTAAAGGGATGAACAACAGAGTACCTATGCGTAACCTAATCGTTTTATTGGTGATGGCACTATCCACCCTCGCTGATGCTTCAGAATCGAGAGAAATTAGGTACCAAAGCTCGGCAGACCAATCCGAGCAACCCGCGATGTTTTATGCTCCCGCCTCAGAATCACCGGTGCCCCTGGTTGTTGCTCTCCATACCTGGTCTGGAAACTACAAGCAGAGAAGCCACAAAGCCATTGAGCAATGGTGCATCAAGCATGGGTGGGCGTACATTCACCCAGACTTCCGAGGGGCCAATAATCGCCCTGAAGCCACCGGGTCGGAATTGGTAGTGGCAGATATTGTAAGTGCGGTGGAGTATGCCAGGGAAACCACTCAAGTTGATCACTCCGCGATCTATCTTGTTGGCACTTCCGGGGGTGGCTACACAGCATTGGTCATGGCGGGACATCATCCTGAGATATGGGCCGGAGTTTCTGCCTGGGTACCAATCTCGGACTTGGCGGCCTGGCACGCGCAGGGAAAGCATGTCGAAGCATTGGAAAAGTCATGCGGCGGAGCCCCGGGAGACAGCCCGGCGGTTGATGCGGAGTATGCAAAACGCTCCCCCATTACATTTCTGAGCAATGCCAAGGGGACGACCCTGCATCTCCACGCGGGGATTAAGGAGAAGATCGTCCCCATCAGTCATTCACTGCTCGCCTTTAATGAACTGGCGGCAGCGAAAGACAGGATACCTAAGGAGGATATTACCTACTTTGTGAAGAAGAGAAAAGTTCCCCAAAATCTGCAAACCGCCCCCCCAGATCCAAACTATGGCAAGAACCAACCTCTCTTTACCAGAAAGTCAGGTAATGCAACGGTCACCATTTTTGATGGGGGGCATAAGCTGGTGCCCACCGCCGCCACAGCCTGGATCCAGCAAGTTTACAACGAAAAGAAAAACTAATGAATAAAACCAACTTACCAAAAACCATACTCTTGGCGGGGCTCCTGATTTCAGGGTTTTCCTTCAGCTTGTTTGCGAATTCCGCAAAGGGAGACCCAAGCAATCCCACCAAACTTCGGGTGATTGCTTACAATGTTGCCTGTGGTCAATGGGCCACGCCTGAACGAATTGCTCAAGAATTAGAGGCACTCAAGCCCGATATCGTTTTACTCAGCGAAGTACCCAAAGTGAACCGTGGGAAAAAAGTGAAGGACTGGTCCCGACGCATGGCCGATGCACTCAATTTGGACTATGTCCATGTCGGTACCGTGTCATCGGCGGGTCATAAGTCTCCCAAGTGGGGAGATCCAACCGGCAATTATGGGGGCAAGTATAAATCCATTCTGTGCCGAACTCCTCTCACGGGGGGGCAGGACATCTCGGTGGAAGGAAGCGGTTGGAAACGTGCCAGTGCGGTGCGTGCCGAAACAGAAATCGGAGGAAGGAAGCTCGCTTTGTATTCCCTCCATCTTCCTGGATTTGCACACCATAACAAAGCACCCACCTCATCCGTTGCCTGGAAAGGATCCAAACATAAAGCCCTCGCAGATCATATAAATGCGGAAAAGGAATCCTGTGATGTAATCGTCGGAGGAGATTTTAACGAATGGACCGAGGGACTGGTCATGCAATCTATGTTGAAGGAGACCAAGATGAAAAATTCGACCCAAGAAAAATCCATCGACCATATTCTCTACAGTACCAAAAATAAGATGAAACTTTTGCAAGCTGGTAGAGACTGGGGACCCAAAAATCAAAACAAGGGTAATGTAAAATCGGATGGATGTTTATCCGACCACCCATGGGTATGGTGTGAATTGGAAATCCCAAGGATCAACTGAATTATGAAAAACAGAATTTACCAAACAGTAACCGGAACACTTTTCCTGCTGAGTTTTTACATTGGCTCTCCTTTGCATCTCCGAGCTGAAGATTCCACCCTAAGGGTGATGTCCTACAATATCCACAGGGGTGGGGTGG
>UPTG01001942.1_pt1 | contig 14761 bp, 16 predicted proteins | sample 2160121 | NCBI WGS metagenome assembly UPTG01 (sample SAMN06266255, study PRJEB28933) | marine metagenome | isolation source: Columbia River Estuary | place: USA:Columbia River Estuary, USA | collected 2014-07-27
CCTTTCTCACACCGCCCGCACCAGGCCCTTGGGCCCAGGCGAAGGCCTTGCTTGTTCAGCTTGGCGCGCTGTCAGACTGTCGCCTCACGCCCCATGGGGCGGCGCTTGCCAAGTTGCCGCTGCATCCGCGCTTGGCGCAAATGCTGCTGCAAGCGGGACCCCGCGCCGCGCCGCTGGCCGCACTTCTATCGGATCGAGACATTCTCTCGACCCAAAATTGCGATCTCACACCTGCCCTTACAGCGCTGACCAGGCCCACCGGCAACAAAGAACAGGCCGGCCCCATTCGCGATCACAGCGCGCTCGACCGGATCAAGCAGGAGGCCAAACGCCTCAGCAGACTGGCGCCGAAAGGCACGCGCGAGATCGCGTTAAGCCCAGCGCAATGCTTGGCGCTGGCCTATCCCGAACGTGTCGCCCAGCGTCGCCCCGGCCCGCAGCCACGCTACATCATGGCCGGGGGGAAGGGCGCAGTTTTGGCCAGAGATGATTCCTTGGCCAATGCGCGATATTTGGTCATTTCAGATTTGGGAAATCCGCATTTTAGCACGGGTCTAGACCCTAAAATCCGCAGGGCCCTGGCGCTGGGTGAGGCAGAGCTGCGGGAGGTTTTTGCCGATCAAATCACATGGGAGACCCTTTGCCACTGGTCCAAACGCCACCGCCGGGTCATTGCTAATCGCAGTGAAATGCTTGGTGCCCTGTCACTTACGCAAGAGGTTTGGCGGGATGCACCCAGCGAAGCACTGGCGGCGGCTATGGTGGAGGGCGTGCAACAGATGGGTCTGCGCCTGCCGAAAGCCGCCCGGCTCTTACAAGCCCGCGTGGCGGCCGCGCCACCCGGGCAATTTCCCGATTTGTCAGATACAGCCCTTCTCGCGGCCGCACCAGAATGGCTGGCCCCCTATCTGACGGGGCTGACAACAGAGCAAGACTGGAAAGCGTTTGACCCGCTGCCAGCCCTAGAAGCCTATATTGGCTGGGCGGCTTTGCGCCAGCTTGAAAAAATTGCGCCGGCGCATTTCACCACGCCGCTGGGCCGGAAAATCGCGATTGATTACAGTGGTGACAGCCCGGCAATTGAACTGCGTATTCAAGAAATATTTGGCCAAACCCGCCATCCTATGATCGGCGATCACCCGCTAAAGGTGACCTTGCTGTCTCCGGCACATCGACCAATCCAAGTGACCACAGATATCCCTGGCTTTTGGACCGGAAGCTATGCAGATGTGCGCAAAGATATGCGGGCGCAATATCCCAAACACCCCTGGCCCGAAGATCCCACCCAAGCGGACCCGACTCTACGCGCCAAGCCCCGCAAGCGCTGAGCTGTCAGCCCGAATGCCACGGACCATGATGCGACCCGTCTGCATCAACACGTTCAAAGGAATGAGCCCCGAAGTAATCGCGTTGTGCTTGGATCAAATCCGAGGTTCCGCGTTCTTGGCGGATCATGTCAAACCAACTCAAAGCCGCTGCCAATGCCGGCACAGGCAGCCCTTTGAGCGCAGCAGCAGAGACCACCCGGCGCAGCCCTGCGATATGGGTGGTCAGAAGCGGGGTGAAATGGTCGGACAGCACCAAATGCCCCGCCGGGCGCGGACTGCGGAATGCTGTGGCAATGTCGTCCAACATGGCCGAACGGATGATACAGCCAGCCCGCCAAATCTCTGCGATGCGGGCAAAATCTAATGACCAATTGAATTCTTTGGATCCGGCGGCCAAAATTTCGAACCCCTGCGCATAGGCCAAAACGCGCCCAACGATTAAGGCAGATTGCAAATCATGCTCTGCGACTGGACTCATCGTATCCGTGCCCGCCGGCACCAGTACTCTGGCGGCGCGCTTGCGGATGGATTTTTGCGCGCTCATGACCCGGGCGCCAACCGCCGCCTCAATGATGCTCACCGCTTGCCCCATACGCAGCGCTTCAATCACGGTCCAACGGCCGGTGCCTTTTTGCCCGGCTTGGTCCACGATTAAATCCACCATGTCCTCACCAGTCTGCGGATCTTTGGTCCCCAAGACCTCTGCGGTGACTTCGATAAGATAGCTTTCCAGCGGGCCACGGTTCCAGCTGCGAAAGACCGGCGCGATATCGCTGGCTGCCAGACCTTCGCCATCGCGCATCATGCCGTAAACCTCGGCGATCATCTGCATATCGGCGTATTCGATCCCGTTATGAACCGTTTTTACAAAATGCCCAGCCCCGTCTGGTCCCAAATGCGCCACGCAGGGATCCCCGTCATAGCGAGCTGCAATTGCCTCCAGAATGGGCGCGATACGGCTATAGCTAGAGCTTGTACCTCCCACCATCATGGAAGGCCCCCGCCGTGCGCCCTCAGCGCCGCCAGACACACCAATCCCCAAATAGGACAGCCCCGCTTTTTCCAGAGTTGTCGTTCGGATCATCGTATCGCGAAAATCTGAATTGCCGCCATCAATGATGGTATCGCCCGCAGATAACAAAGGCCGAAGCGCAGCAATCGTTTGATCCACCGGCGCGCCCGCCGGGATCATTAGGACAATGGCGCGCGGCGCAGGCAGAGCCGCCACCAGATCGGCCAGGGTCTCGCAGCGCTGCAAACGAGCGGCCAGATCCCCAGCGGAGGCGATCATGCGATCAACCGCGCTCAGCTCAAGGTTCCAAAGAGCGACATCTTGGCCCTTCTCGGCGAAGTTCAACGCCAGTGCCGAACCCATCGTTCCAACCCCAATCACACCAATATGTGCCTGTGTCATCTTCACCTCCAGCGCCGAAGCACTTGTGTTATTTATCCGCGGTCAATTCAATCACGAGGCAGGGGCCCCGCAGCATTGGATGATTGAGCGTAAACTCACTCAACCCGACGCCACACCAGGCGCGGCTCAAATGATCTTGCATCGCGGCAAACAGATCCCCTTGCCGCCAATAGCGCGGCCAACCACCGGGGGGGTCAACCGCCTCAAATAAAGTTCCAGTTGGCAAAAAATTTGAATAATCAATTTGTTGATAAGTCTTCCCATCAGACCCCATCACCGCCAAGACCCAATCTTGCATCTGCCCATGCCATGCAATGCCACAAGCCGCATCCTCGCCCTGTGCTGTCGCGCAGGCTTCGATGACTGAGACCCGCGCGCCCAAAAGATCTGCAACCGAGGCGATAGCCTTGGCGCGCTGGGGGCTTGCGGTCCTGTCTGAGGCAGGGCGCATCCACATGCTGGCCGGCGCAGTTGTCACCTGCGCGCCCCAACCGGCCTCGCCCTGTGCAAACTCCTGAAGGCCGTAATAGCCATGCGCATCATCCGCGACCATGGCAACACCCTCACCTAAGCCCTTAAGATCTTGGGATTGGCACAGTTTATTGAAAAGATGACTCACACCGAGACCCAGCCAAATCTCTTGGCTCTTCTGTGAGAATACAACCATGTGATGAGAGTCTTGGAAGTAATCGGGGTGCGCCTCATCAACCTGTTCGGACTGGGCAGAAAACCCTTGGCGCTCCAACCAATCCAGAGGCGCTGGCGCGCGCCATCGCCCCATCCAATCAAATCTTCGAACCAAACATCCAATATTTAAGGACATGATAGATCACTCTATGAGAAACGTCCCTCTCTCCTTAACCCTTAATCTGCAAACAACCAGAGCCAAGCAGGGAATTTACCTAAAATCATGCCCCAAGCGGCCTGTTTAGTCTAGACACCAGCGCATAATCGCTTTTTGCGCATGCAACCGGTTTTCCGCCTCATCGAAGACCACAGAATGCGGCCCATCCATGACAGAGCTGGTAACCTCTTCGTTGCGGTGTGCGGGCAAGCAATGCATGAAAAGAGCATCCGGCTTGGCCTGCGCCATCAACGCATCATCAACCTGATAGGGGCGCAATTGATTGTGGCGCCGCTCGCGTGCGGTTTGGCTGTCGTGCATAGAGATCCAAGTGTCCGTCACCAACAGATCCGCGCCGCGCACCGCTTCTTTAACGTCCCGCTGGATCTCGATCTTCACACCTTTGGCCCGCGCCTTCTCAACAAATTCCGCCTCGGGATCCAGCGTCGCTGGGCCGGCAAAAACGAAATCAAAGCCAAATTGCCCGGCCGCATGGATGAAGCTCGCACAAACGTTGTTGCCATCACCCGTCCAGACCACGCGCTTGCCCCGAATAGAGCCGCGATGCTCTTCAAACGTCAAGATATCGGCCATGATTTGGCATGGATGGCTGCGGTTGGTCAGCCCATTGATCACCGGAACACTGGCATAATCGGCCATTTCCAGCAGGGTTGCCTCCTCAAAAGTGCGGATCATGATCATGTCCACATAGCGGCTCAAAACCCGCGCCGTATCCGCGATGGTTTCCCCATGGCCCAGCTGCATTTCGCTGCCGGACAAAACCATGGTCTGCCCACCCATCTGCCGCACGCCAAGATCAAAGCTCACGCGGGTGCGCGTGGATGGCTTTTCGAAAATCAACGCCACCATCTTGCCCTCAAGTGGGCGTTCAGCATCCAACATGCCTTTGGACAGGCCGGCACGCGCCGTCTTGATCCGCGCGGCCTCATCCAAAATGCCACGCAAATTTTGGGGATCAACCTGATCAATATCGAGAAAATTCTGCATCGTTAAACTGTCCTATAGGCTGGCGGCGTGCCATGCTGCACCATCCGCCGAAATGTGAAAAGCCGCGCTGGTCATTGCGCAGATTGAACCGTTTGCGCCACCGTCTCCAAGCGCTCCAGCGCCTGAGCAATCTCCGCGTTTGAAATAGTCAACGCCGGAAGCACACGCACGACGTTTTCGGCCGCAGGGACGGTCAACACCTCGCAGTCATATCCGGCTGTGACCACATCCATATTGCTCGCCTTGCATTTCAGACCCAGCATCAACCCCGCGCCCGTCACACCCTCAAACACATCAGGATATTGCGCGACCAACCCTTCAAGACCTTGGCGCAGCGCCCCAGATTTGCGGCTCACCTCTGCCAGAAATTCAGGAGCAGCCACCTCATCCAAGACAGCACTTGCCACCGCACAACCCAAGGGATTGCCACCATAGGTCGAGCCATGTGTCCCTGCCCCCATTCCGCTTGCGGCCTCTTCATTCGCCAAAACCGCCCCGATGGGGAAGCCCCCACCAAGACCCTTGGCCACCATCATAATATCGGGATCAATCCCTGCCCACTCATGGGCAAACAACTTCCCAGTCCGTCCCACACCGCATTGCACCTCATCAAAAATCAGCAAGATCCCGTGGCTGTCACAAAAATCACGCAGGCCTTTCAAACAATGATCCGGCACAGGGCGGATACCGCCCTCCCCCTGGATCGGCTCGATCAATATGGCAGCGGTCTTTTCATTGACTGCCGCATGCAGCGCGCCGTGATCTGCAAATGGCAATTGCACGAAACCGGGCAGCAAGGGCCCAAAGCCTTTCGTCAGCTTCTCCGCACCAGCAGCTGCAATCCCTGCGGAGGAGCGCCCATGAAACGCCCCCTCAAAGGCAATAATTTCCACGCGCTCTGGCTGACCCTTATCGTAGAAATATTTGCGCGCCATTTTCACGGCCAATTCACAGGACTCGGTCCCAGAGTTGGTAAAAAACACCGTATCGGCAAAGGTCAGATCCACCAGCTGATCGGCGAGTTTTTGTTGCGCGGGAATATGGTACAAATTGGACGTATGCCACAATTGACCCGCTTGCGCCGTCAGCGCCGCCACCAGTTTCGGATGCGCATGCCCCAGGCTGTTGACCGCAATCCCAGCACCCAGATCCAAAAATCGCCGACCGTCATCGCTGGTCAACCAGCTGCCTGTGCCAGAGACAAACGAAAACGGAGCGCGATTATAGGTGGGCAGAATCGAAGGGATCATCGGAAAGCCTTTCTAACGAGGAGGGAGTGAGAAAACCAAAATTGAGAAACACTCATGGGAGCGCAAAAACACGAGGGGCCGGCCGCGGTGCAGCGGTCATATCAGCGACGTCGGCGTCGCAAGGTGATTTCAATCATCGTTTTCATGCCCTTACCATACCAAAGCCCCCCGCCCATGGAAAGTCCAAATATCCGCTGCGGCAAATCCCTTTAAGATTTCAACCGATAGCCTCGCGCCAACCAAAACCAGGCCAAGCCAACCGCACAGATATTGGCCCCGCAAATCACGGCCAAAGCCATCCATGGGCTGCCATCGGAAACCCCCAAAACACCGTAACGGCCACCGTCGATGATATAGAACATCGGGTTCACATGGATCAGTGGCTGCATCATTGAGGGCAAAGCTTGGATCGAATAGAAGGTCCCCGACAAGAAGGCCAAGGGTGTGATCACAAAATTTGAAATCGCGGCCATCTGGTCAAACTTATAGGCATAGATGCTGCCCAAAAGCCCCAGCGCGCCCATGAACATCCCGCCCAAAACCACAAAAGCCAATGTCCAAAGCGGGTGGGCAACCCAAATGCCGAGGCTCAGCCCCATCGACAGACAGAGCACCGCGCCAATCACCAATCCGCGACCAATTCCGCCCGCCAAGAATCCCACGGTCATCTCCAAAGGCGACAGGGGCGGCATCAGCGTGTCGACAATGGAGCCCATGACTTTCGCCGAAAGCATGGAAGAGGACGTATTGGCAAAAGAATTTTGTATCACCGTCATCATCAACAAACCCGGCGCCAGAAAGCTGACATAATCAAACCCCATCACATCCGAGCGACCCGGTCCGATGGCAATGGAAAAAACCAATAGAAACAAACCTGCCGTGATCAATGGCGCAAAAATTGTCTGCTGCCAAATCGCCAAATAGCGCATATTTTCGCGGCGAATGAGCGTCCAAAGGCCCAGCCAATTGACCCGTCCAAAGCGTCTGACGCCGAATTGAGAAACATTTGCCACAGTTTATCTCCACTTGGGTGGTTGTCCTTAGCCTCAGTTGAGCCTAAAGTAGGACGCTGCATGGGTATCACCCGTTATTGCTACGAAATTCAAGGGGGGGCGTGATGTCCTGGACTGATGAACGCGTCGAAGTTCTGAAAAAAATGTGGGGCGAGGGCCAATCGGCCAGTGTGATCGCCAAGGAATTGGGCGGCGTGACCCGCAATGCGGTGATCGGAAAAGTGCACCGTTTGGGCCTGTCCAACCGTGTGACCTCGACCACGGCCAAGCCGGCCGCCAAGGAAAAGGCCAAGACGCAGGCCAAGGCAAAGCCCGCCGCGCCCGCAACACCAACCGCGCCGCCAAAACCGGCCGCGCCTGCGCCCGAAACCATGCGGGTCACCCCGCCGGCGGTGCGCAAGATCATTCCTGCCGGCCAGCCTCTGCCGCCGCAGCCTTCGGCCAATGAGATCAGCCCGGAGGCTCTGGCCAAGGTCAGTGAAGTGGAAAAGACCGCCAAGAAGATCAGCTTGATGGAATTGACCGAAAAAACCTGCAAATGGCCGGTCGGTGATCCTGCGACAGAGGATTTTTGGTTCTGCGGTCTGGCGGTGAAGGCCGGCAAACCCTATTGCGAAGCACATGTCGGGGTGGCCTTCCAACCCATGTCCAGCCGCCGCGACCGCCGCCGGTAAGCCAGCCCACTTGAAATCCACCAGCCTCTTGATATTCTGAAAAGAAAATTTTGAGCGCGGGGATGCCGTGGAAATTGTTTTAAAGCTGTTGGATTGGAGCCTGCGCCAAAATTGGGCGCTCGGCTGGCCGATTGTCTGTTTCATCGCTTTGATGTGCGTACCGGCACTACGCAACACCGCAGTTACCCAAGTGATCGCGCATATTGGTGTGATCTGCTGCGCCATGATCGCCCGGCGGAACGCTACCGTTCGGTGATGCGCAAAGGGTTGGATTGGCTCGACTCCCGGCTCTCCTCCCGCGAGGCGCAGCAAGGCCCGGCGCAAAGGGCTTGGAGCTTTGGCCTGCTCAACATCACCATGGCCCTCGCCTTTGCCTATCCCATTTTGGCCATCACAATCCAATGGCTCTGCGGCCATGCGATTGATTTTGGCGGCCAGGAGGTGATTGCCGCCAGCCCGCCACAGGCGCGAATATTTACCGAGGTCTGGCTCGGATCTTCGTTATTCTTTTACCTTTTTGCCGGAGCGTCAAAATCCCGGTGGCGCTGGACATTGGTTATCCTCGCCACCGGGATTTTGGCCTTGGGATCAATTTTCGCCGATCGCTTTGCTGTGCCAAGGAATGTCGCAGTCGCAGTCGCGGTCGCAGAGGTGCGCTCTTCCCGCCCGATGGCCTGACGCTTACTCGATTGCGGCGTTTTGGTGGCCCTTTTGATCGTGGCGATCAAAATGCCGGATGATTTTGGTGCAGGCCAGCGTAGCCGGGTGGTTTTCGTCATGCTGACCTTTTGCCTCCTGCCGCTGGTCAACGCGGTTTTTGATTTCGCCTCTGTTGGTTTGACCCGCTACCTGCTCCGCCTGGGGCTTGAGCAAAAGCGGGCGGCTTGGCGGGCGGTGTTAGATGGGCTGGGCGGGATTGCCATTTTCTTTGCCTTGGGATGCACGCTCATCGCCTTTGTCACCTTTGTTGTCCCGGCCGATGGGGTGCCACTTGTGGATTTGACGCAGCTTTTTGCCGATATGCGCAGGGCGCCCGGCGATTATATTTGGTTGATGGTGACGCTGTTTTCCACGCTCCTACCCACCCTATTGCATCTCTCTGTCGCGGTGCTCACCCTAGGGTTGCAATACCCTGCAGGGGTGCGCAATTTTGTGGCCGGTCTTTTGGAGCGCGGAGAGCATAGCGGGCAAGCGGCCCTCCTCTCTGGCATATGTATTTGCGCCATGATCACCATCGCGCTTTGGTGTCCGATCTGGATCTTTACCTTCGTCATCACCCATGACCATGGCGCAATCGTCAACGCCGTGCTTTGGGGTTTTGAAGCCTTCGCCTGGGCCATTGGCGGGATATAGGCTCGGCAATCTGCCATCTACACATCTGTGCAATCTCTGCTATAGCGGCGCTATGGCACAGAATCCTCCCCACCTCCGCCCTGACCTCGCGCCCAAAGCGCGGATTGAAACCCCGCGCCCGGGCCAGCCGACCATCGGCATGGTATCGCTGGGCTGTCCCAAGGCTTTGGTCGACAGCGAGCGCATTTTGACCCGCCTACGCGCGGAGGGCTATGCCATCAGCCCCGATTACGCCGGCGCAGAGGCGGTCATTGTCAACACCTGCGGCTTTCTTGACAGCGCCAAGGCGGAAAGTCTTGAGGCGATTGGTGAGGCGCTGCATCAAAACGGCAAGGTGATTGTCACCGGCTGTTTGGGGGCCAATCCGGAGTATATCACCGGCGCGCATCCACGCGTTTTGGCCGTCACCGGCCCGCATCAATATGAGCAGGTTTTGGATGCCGTCCATGCCGCCGTGCCGCCCGCGCCTGATCCTTTCATGGATCTACTGCCCGCCTCCGGCGTCTCTCTCACGCCGCGCCACTACAGCTATTTGAAAATCTCCGAGGGCTGCAATCATAAGTGCAAATTTTGCATCATTCCCGATATGCGCGGCAAATTGGTCAGCCGCCCGCCGCGTGCGATCCTACGGGAGGCGGAAAAATTGGTTGAGGCTGGGGTGCGCGAGCTATTGGTGATCTCACAAGACACCAGCGCCTATGGCATTGATATTAAAACGACAGCCGAGGGCGATCTGCGCCCGCATATCACCGATCTGGCCCGCGAACTGGGGCAATTGGGCGCTTGGGTGCGGCTGCATTATGTCTACCCCTACCCGCATGTGCGCCATTTGATCCCGCTGATGGCCGAGGGGTTGATCCTGCCCTATCTCGACATTCCCTTTCAACACGCCCATCCCGATGTGCTCAAACGCATGGCCCGCCCCGCCGCAGCGTCCAAAACGCTCGATGAGATTGCCGCCTGGCGCAAAGATTGCCCAGAGATCACCCTGCGGTCGACCTTCATTGTCGGTTACCCCGGCGAGACTGAAGCCGAATTCCAAACCCTGCTTGATTGGATGGATGAGGCGCAGCTCGACCGCGTTGGGTGTTTTCAATATGAGAATGTCGCCGGTGCCCGCTCCAATGATCTGCCCGATCATGTCTCCGAGGAGGTCAAGCAGGACCGCTGGGACCGGTTTATGGAAAAGGCACAGGCCATTTCCGAGGCCAAACTGGCGGCCAAACTGGGCCAACATATGGAGGTTATCGTCGATGAGCTGGACGCGGAGGGCATCGCCACCTGCCGCACCAAGGCCGACGCGCCCGAGATCGACGGCAATCTGTTTATCGACGAAGGCACCGAAGCCCTGACGCCCGGCGACATTGTGACGGTCGAGGTTGACGAGGCGGGCGCCTATGACCTCTGGGGCCGAATTGTTTCTTAAACATAGCCTCTGCATAACCCGACCGCCAAGCCAAAAGCACTTTGCCCGGTGGCAACACCGGGCAGCGCCTGCCCGCCCAGGCAGGCGCTGCCCTCATTTCATGTTGACATGGCATTGTGCAGAGGTCTTTAAAACATGCAAATTTTGCCAAAGCCTTTGCGCTAAATTTCCAAAAGAACCGTCCCGATCATTCCTCTGAAAGACCTTTCCATAACCCAGCCGCCAAGCCTTAAGATGCGGGATGATCTGGGTAGAGACGCGTTGCCTCTTGCACATGGCGGAAGCGGTCGCCGCCGAGGTGTTTGCCGCCGTACCAGCGGGTCACGATGATCAGCTCACCGCTTCGCTCGGCCCGCTCCAACATGCGCAGAATGACCATCCCGGCGCCGCTTTCTCCGTCATCTGACTTCAGCGGCACCCCATCGAGCAGAACGCCCCAGCTGTTATGGGTCGCCTTGGCATATTTCTTGTCCCGCTTGAGATCTCGGAGCGCCGCATCAACCTGTGCCCGATCTGCAACCCGGCAGCCTGAGACCGCATATTTTGAGCCGCGGTCGCTGAGGATCACGCCCAATTTCCTCACAATCGCGCCCCTGGGGCAAGGGTCAGGGCGGCGCGTCTGGTCATAGCTCGGCCACCGCCGCCTTCACCCCGGCAATCCGATCTGCGTTGCGCGGGTGAGTGCCAAAGAACCGATTGCCCGCATCTGGAATGCGCGTGAAATAGGCCGCACCACGCACCGCATCAAAACCCGCTTTCTGCGTCATCTGCGCGCCGAGGCGATCCGCCTCAAGCTCAAAGGTTTTTGAATAATTGCGCCGGCCCACCGCTTCGCCAATTTCAGAGGCCGCATCGACCGATCGATTGGAGCCGCCCAAGGCCGCCGCCAGCACCTCAAAGAGCGTGGCCCCGCCGCGCGCCGATTGATCTTGCCGCTCCAAATGCCGCAAAATATGATGGGCCCCCTCGTGACCGATGACAAAGGCCACCTCATCGGCATTGTACATGTCTTCCAGCAGGGTCAGGGTAAATGCCAAGATAGGCTGCCCCTCTTCATTCACCGTTTGAAACGCATTGGGCGCGCTGTCGGGACTTGGATCAATAGCGATTAAAAAGTCGCAATTCAAATTCGGGCTGGTGGTCCTGCAAGTCTCACGCACCACCGGCCGCATCCGGCGCATGGCCACGGCAAAACGCTCGGGCACATCCTCGGCCTTCAATACGCGCGGCTCATCGGCCCCCTCCACAGGAGATTGCGCCACTGGCTTGAGTGTGCATCCAGCCAGAACCAACATCACTATCAGGGGAATGATCCGCATTCCGCTCTCCTTAAACCTCTGGGGCAGCTTACCCATAAAACCGCTGCAAACCAACCCTTTGATCCGTCCACCCCGGCGAGAAATTGCCCGCAACGCTTGTCCCTTGCACCGTGAGTAAATCTGATTAATGTTAGCATATGTTTACCATTGAACATGGCTTTGAAGCCACCTCTATCACTTTGATCGATGACACGGTCGGGGCTCTTTTGGAAGATGTGTGTATCAAGTCCTATGAGGACCGAATTGTCATTGAGCAATGGGACGCCGCCCGCGACCGTATGCACAGGATCACACTCTCTATGAACCAAGCCCGCGACCTTGCCGCTGCGCTGGACTTGCCCGAAGGCGTCTACCAAAGGGCTGAACCTTAACTGAGAAAGAGCCACAGATGACCACCGGATTTTATTGGGATGAGCGCTGTTTTTGGTTTTCTGGCGGCAATTATGCCTTCACCCAGCCCGTGGGCGGCTTGGTGCAGCCCCTCGCGGCTGGCGGCATTCCGGAAAATCCCGAAACCAAGCGTCGGTTGAAAAATCTGATGGACGTCACCGGGCTGACCCAAACCCTCGCCAGCCAGAGTGCGGATATGGCCAGTCGCGAAGCGCTGCTAAGGGTGCACCCCAGCGCCTATCTCGACGCTTTTGAGGAGGCCTCAAAGGGAAGCGGCGGCGAGCTTGGCCTCCGCGTGCCTTTCGGTCATGGCGGCTATGAGCAGGCGGCGCTGTCCACGGGTCTCGCCTGCCGGGCGGTGGCGGATGTGATGGCAGGGCGTGTGCGCAATGCCTATGCTCTGTCGCGCCCTCCGGGGCATCATTGCTTGCCAGATTGGCCAAATGGATTTTGCCTTTTGGCCAATATCGCTGTGGCGATCGAGGCGGCCCGCAGCCAGCAGCCGGATTTGAAAGTGGCCGTTTTGGATTGGGATGTGCATCACGGGAACGGAACAGAGGCGATTTACATCGACGACCCAGCCGTTCTAACCCTCTCAATCCATCAAGAAAGAAATTATCCGCTGGACAGCGGAGATGCCGATACCCGCGGCGTGGATAAAAGCAATATCAACATCCCTCTGCCGCCCGGAGCGGGCCATGCCACCTATATGCAGGTTATGGAGCGTATCGTTCAGCCTGCCTTAGAACGGTTCAAACCAGATTTGATCGTTGTGGCTTGTGGCTATGATGCCGCAGCCATTGATCCCTTGTCCCGCATGTTTGCCACAGCCCAGACCTTCAGCGCCATGACAGCTGCCATCAAAGCCAGCGCGGCGGAGCTCTGTGACGGCCGTTTGGTTTTGGTGCATGAGGGCGGATATTCAGAGGTCTACGTCCCCTTTTGCGGCCATGCCACCATCTCCACCTTGGCCGACAGCACGATTGAAGCTCCTGATCCCTTTGAGGAGACTTTCGCCAAGCGCCAGCCGCGTGGCATGTTTGCTAAGTTCCTCGCCACATGTGTCGATGATTTGGCGGCATTCCATGCGCCCTAAATCACCGCCCACCCTTGCGAAATGCCCAGCAATGCCCCACATCATAGCGCATGACAGATGCATTGACCTTTTTGAAAACCCGCCGCTCTCGCCCAGCGAAAATCTTAACCGCGCCAGTTCCTGACAGAGACACGCTTGAGGCGCTCCTCTGCGTCGCTGCACGCACGCCAGATCATGGCAAGTTGGAGCCTTGGCGGTTCATTGTTCTTGAGCAAGCCGCATTGCGCCGCCTGGGCGTTTTGGCCCGCAACTTGGCTGAGGCCGCCGGACCAGAAGTGGTTGATGCAGACAAAGCAAGCCAGCAGTTTGAAACCGGGCAATTGGCCGTCGTGGTCGTTGCCAGTCCGAAACCCTGCGACAAGTTTCCACAAATCGAACAAACCTATTCTGTCGGTGCTGTCTGCCTATCGCTGCTGAACGCAGCTTTGGCCAGCGGTTGGGGCGCCAATTGGCTTTCTGGTTGGGCCTCGCACAACCGGGAGTTCTGCACCGAAGGTTTGGCACTTGCACCGCATGAACATGTCGCCGGAATTGTTCACATCGGGACCGGCCCGGCTCAAATGCCCGACCGTCCGCGTCCTGATGTTGCCGCTATAACCCAATGGATTCATGAATGATTTTATCAGATTTTCTTAAATCTGTCGCTCAATTTGACGACCCGAAATTTCGCCGCGTGCTGTGGCGCGGAATGGGGCTTACCATTGTGCTGCTGATCGCCGCTTGCCTGTTGGTAAACTTTGGCATCAACCAACTGTTGTCCTCAGCCTGGGCGGCTAACCTGATCGGCAATCAAAGTTGGCTGGGCGCGCTGATCAATGTCGGCGGTGTCTTGTTCACCATCGCGCTGTCAATTTGGTTGATGGTTCCCGTGACCTCAGCGATTATCGCATTGTTTCTCGATGAGGTGGCGCAGGCGGTTGAGGCGCGGCACTATCCGCATCTTCCGAAACAGACGGCCACCAAGCTGCAAGATCAAATTCTGGTCGGCATCCGTTTCTTGGGGATCTTGCTGCTCGCCAATATCGGCGCATTGATCCTATCGATGATTGTACCACTCTTGGCGCCCTTTGTGTTTTGGGCCACCAATGGCTATCTTATGGGCCGGGAATATTTTCAAATGGCCGCTATGCGACGGATGCCGCGCGCGCAGGCGCAAGAGCTGTTCCAGCGTCATCAGGGCTCCATTTGGACCGCTGGGATCTTGATGGCTATTCCTATGAGCATTCCGCTGGTGGGCCTCTTTATCCCGATTCTAGGCGCTGCCACCTTCACCCATCAGTTCGAGAGACTTCGGGCGTTGCCATCCGGTTGAACCAGTCAATGTCGCGCACTGAAATCACGCCGCTGATGATCGTTCCCGCGACAACTGCCCAAATCACCAGGGCGACAACGGTTGTCACCATAAAACGCTTTTTCATTTGTGGATTTTCAGGGCTGCCCGCATGGGTGCCGGGTTCGATTTCCCCGACATCCCCTTGAGTCTGCAAGCGCAGCGGCAAGACAATGAATAAGGTCAAAAACCAGATGACGGCAAAAAGTACGAGCGCGGAGGTGATCGGCATGAGAATCCCCTGATAATTTATCTAAACTTAGACTTGTTCTAGCTCGATGAGGCAGCCCGTGAAGTCCTTGGGATGCAAAAAGAG
>UPTG01001946.1_pt1 | contig 14741 bp, 15 predicted proteins | sample 2160121 | NCBI WGS metagenome assembly UPTG01 (sample SAMN06266255, study PRJEB28933) | marine metagenome | isolation source: Columbia River Estuary | place: USA:Columbia River Estuary, USA | collected 2014-07-27
ATAACAAACAATATTCTTTATGTGATATCACATAGTCATTGTAGGGTAAATAAAGGTATGCTTATTGAAGCGTACCAAAGAGTATATCGAACCTCAAATCTCAACCCTACATTTAGATTAATCCATTCCTATACAATAGGTTGAGATGATAGAAATAAAAAAAGGACTAGTAGAAATACTAGTCTGTCTTGTTTAGTAGATAACTCTATTGAAATATCGAACATTAGTTTTTCTCCAAGAGAATTTGAGTTTATAGTTAACGCGATAGAACTAATCTCTAAACCAAAAAAAATAATTATATTGGATTTCCATTATTAATTTAAATAAACAATTATGAAAAAAATTATTCTATTTTCAATTACAACATTTCTACTTATTGGTTGTAAACAAGAATTTAATGAAGAGTGTGAGTCTCTAGCAAGAGTGAATGAACAAACTGAGAAAAATATCAATACCTATAAGATGGCCTGGGATACTTTTTTTGAAACTAGGGATAGTAACGCTATAAATAGTGACAGTTTTGATGAACAAGCAACCGTAGTAACTGCAGAGGGTAATATCACTGGCATTGATGCCTTTCGAGATTATTACAACAATTACTTAACTGGTTTCTCTGATGCTGAATTTAATTTTATTGATGTAATTGGGCAAGGAGATAAAATAGTTAAACATTGGAATTTTAAAGGAACTCATGATGGGGTAATGTTTGGAATCCCTGCGACTAACAAAAAGGTGAACATCAGTGGTACTACCGTGGTATTGATGAAGGATGGAAAAGTACTTCAGGAACAAGATTTTTTCGATAACTACTCATTCTTAATGCAGCTAGGTTTATTAGAATAATTTTTTTAATACAACTTCTATCACACCTAAGTTAGAGTATAAATCAAAAACGGTTACACTATAATAGTATAACCGTTTTATTGTTTTAGTAGATAACTCTATTGAAATATCGAACATAAGTTTTAACCAAAGAGATTTTGAGTTAACAAACTATTTAATAAAGAAACTTGTCTCTAAAGATTATTTATAATCTCAGGATTTATTTTTTGTAAATCTTCAACAAATTTAGTTTTGTGTTTTGGAGAGATTATTAATTCTTCAAACTTACCATATCTGATTTCTATTCTGTCAAATGAAGCAGCAGGAGAGGAAATGATATTTGATGATTTAGAAACTTTTTTCATCTCCCCAATATTTACAGGGCGATATTTAATAAATCCACATTTTATATAAAGTTTTTCATTCTGAATCTTGTAAGTGGTATTGAAAAACATATGTAATATTAATCCAAATAAAATGATCAGAGCTAAAGTCATTAAGAACATATTAGTGTTAAAACCATCGTTAATATAGTTAGGAATTAATGGCCCAAAAAAAACTATAAATACAACGCTTAATAATGTATATGATACTTTAGAATAATAAATCATTCAATTAAAAATTAGATGTAAATATAAAAAAACGGCTACACTTTATAAAAGTATAACCGTTTTATTGTTTTAGTAGATAACTCTATTGAAATATCGAACTTAAGTTTTACCCCAGTAGACTTCTTGGAAGTTAATAAATCAATTCAATTAATTATTTAGATCCCTCAAAAAAGAAGAGTTCCTCAATAGCTATCTTAAATAACTTTGACATCTTAAATGCTGTGGGTAAACTTGGATCAAATTTTTCTTTTTCAATCGCATTTATCGCTTGACGTGAAATACCAATTAAGTTGGCTAATTCTTCTTGTGTTAATTTTTGATTTTTCCTTAATTCCTTTAGTTTATTTTTCATCGAAATCTTCTTGAATTAACGATATTGGCAATAATGTATGAAAGTGAAATAAACATCATTAGATATTCGAATTCAGGTTCCTTACCAATAATTCCAAAATCAAAAGAGACTTCATATGTAAGACCAACTATTACTGCTAAACCCAATGTAATGGCCATTGCTTCAAATTGAATTCTCTTTTGTAATTCGTCATAAGTCTTAAATAAATTTTTATTAGCGATTATCATACCTATTCCAATAGCAAAATTTATTATTAATCCTATTATAGTGTATATTTTATTATCCCAAAGTGAATTTTCTGCACCTGTTAAAATACCTAAACTTACTACCCATGCTAATGTCCACGCCAGCATAATTTTCTTTTGTTTTTTTTGATCTTTCATAATATTATTTTGTAATGTTTACTTTACAAATATATGAAAAAAGAAATAAATGTAAGGTTTTATTTACATTAAATGTGTATTCATAAAAAAAACGGTTACACTTTATAATAGTATAACCGTTTTATTGTTTTAGTAGCGGGAACTGGACTCGAACCAGTGACCTTCGGGTTATGAGCCCAACGAGCTACCTACTGCTCTATCTTCTAAAACAGAGACTTAACTAACAGCTCTTAACTTCTGCCAGTAAACACTGTCATAAAATATGTATGATAAAAATTTAACAAAAAAGATAATTTTTAAAAAAATTAATTTTTGTCTGTACAAAAAATTAAAACTACTATTGCATTGTTAAATCCTTTGTTTTATGTTATATTTTCTATACTTCCTAAGTGTAATTACATCCTTAAATAACAACTTTGTTATTAAAAAGATTTATGAGGATAAAGTGTTTTATAACTTTGTTTCTTACGAAAATGATTTATACGTAAGTTCTAATAAGGGTGTTTTTAAAATCAGTCCTGTTGGAGATCTAACTCTTTTTGATAAGTCAATCTTAGGCCCAATAAATTCAATCTTCGAAAAAAATAACAATTTTAAGATAAAATTCGAATCAACTCCAGAACTATATCCAAATATTTATTCTAATTCGGTAACTGATTTTGCATACTCAGAAGACAATGTATTAGTGATAGCCAGAGGAAAATTATTGATATACAACAACCTTTTATATTCATTTAAACCTATTGGAAGTGTGAGGTCAATAAGTCAAAACGCAATTGGCACATATAGTGGAGTTTACATTAATGGAAATAAATTAGGTAAGATTTCATACACAGATGGGCAGATTAAAGAAATTGACAGTATAACATTTGTGTGTTATAATGGCTTGTTGAGTTATAAAAATAATACAGAAACTAAGTTATACAATAATGACAATTCAATAAGAACGAAAGGAGAATATGGAAGAATATCAAACATATATGATATTGGGGGTTCTGTATATTTAGTTATTTCTAATAAGGGGTTATATTATTATTATCTTGAGACGAATGATTTTAAATTAATTTATGAATCTATAAATGTCATTGTTCCAATAAAAAATAAAATAAATGAAAGAATAAAAGACCGGAAAGAATTTCATTTTGTAGACAATAAAAGATATCTCTCGTTAAATATAAATGAAGATAAAATTGATGTTATTGATAAGGATATTAAATATCAAATTAATGATATTTTGGAAAGTGATAATGATGGTAATGATTTTTATGCTATTTCAAATAAGCAATTAGCTCACCTTAGAAGATCTACTAAAGGTTTAGAATTAATTAATGAATTTCCTATTAAATCAACAGCACACACAATATCAGATTTTAATAATTTAATATTTTTAACAGGGAATAACGGGTTATCCATTTTTGATAAAACAAAGAAAAAGATAATCGAAAATTATATTGTAGATGAATTTAATGCCAATGCTGTTTATAAAAATAATAATACCATAAAATTTGGTAGTATTCACGGAGTCTATACAATAGATAACTTGTTAGATTTAGAAAGGAAATTAATTTTCAGAGATTTTAAAATTAATGATCCTATCCGGTACCTGTATTTAGGTGTATTAATTTTCATTATTATTATTTTGATATTATTTAGAAAAAAGTATGAAAAAACAAATATTACGGACGAGCAAATGATTGTCAATATAAAGCGTTTTATCAATAAAAACTTAGGTAATGCAACTTTGAAAATGTTAGAATCTGAATTTAAATTAGATTACAATGAAATGAATAATTTAAGTAAAGAATTTAAACCCGCTAAGTATATCAAAGAATCAAGGATAGAGTTAACAAAAAAAATGATTCTAAGTGATAATTCTATTTCAGAAATATCACACAAAACAGGCTATTCTGAAACATACCTCATAAAGAATAAATATAAATTTTTGAAGTAATAAATATTTATTGAAGTTATTGCTGTACCTGCTTTAAATAAAATATCTACACAATTTTAAAGCAAAAATATAATAGGTGTTTTCTAGAAAGGTAAACTCGATTTGTTAATATATTATTAAGCAACCTATGTTTCCCTGTAGAAAGGATGTTTTTTGAAAATTAGGACAATAATTTTTAAAAAATAATATTTATCACAGCATCAAATAAATTGTAATTATGCACAATAAACATAAATACATTTATTTTTTGCATTTTAAATATTATAAAAATTTAGCATTTGTATTACTGTCTCTAGTTAGCTGTTCTACCAATAAAATATTATTCAAAAATATCCCTGAGAATACTTTAATAAAAGTCCCAGAAGCTGTCATAACTTATGGTGATTTGATTGATGTAAATATTTCCTCATTAAACAATCAAAGTACTTCGATTTTTTCAGCACAACAATCTACGGATAAAATTGGAACGATTAGAAATGCGGAAGCAAGAAAATTAGATGGCTATTTGGTGGATAGCTCAGGGAATGTAGATATTCCAATTCTAGGAATTGTAAAAGCTTCTGGAATGACATGTTCTTCACTATCCGAATCTATAAAAAAAGACATAAATGAATATGTTCTTAACCCTAATGTAAGAATAAAGATTTTAAATTTTAGAGTATCAATATTAGGACAAGTAGCTAAGCCAGGTACAATTGAAGTAATAAATCAAAATATTTCTTTCACAGAATTAATTAGCAGAGCTGGAGACCTTAAAAAAAATGCAGACCCAACTAAAGTAATGTTACTAAGAAACGTAGATAACAAAGTTCAAACAAAATATTTAGACCTTACTTCAAATGAATTTTTAAATTCAGAATACTATTATCTAAAGCAAAATGATGTAGTATACGTAAGACCAGATAATGCTTCCTTAGCATTTGATTTTGGGATTTTACGAAATACTGCAGCATATTCATTATTAATCTCCATAGTTATATTATTTACTAGATAATGAATCCTAATAATCCACAAATCCAAGAAGAAGATGCTATTGATGTAATAGCGTTGTTTTTTGCAGTTTTATCTCAAAGATGGATTATTATTACATCAATAACTATATTCTCGATTATTGGAATTGCATTTAATTCTTATCGACGAGACATATTTCAAACAAACGCAACAATAATGGTTAGTGAAGATCAATCTGATCCTTCATCTTTTATTAATAATAATGAATACCAATTTCTATATAACAATAAACTTGAGAGTGAAGATCATGCTAGTATTTTTAAATCAACATTGATATTAAAACAAGTAGTTGAGAAATTAGACCTTAATTATAGGTTTCAAAAAAAATATACTTGGAAATCAAATAAGTTATTAACAAAAGAATCATTGCCATTTGAAATTGTTTTTAAGGATGAAACCTCTCAAAAACAATGCATCATTAAATATCAAAAAGAAAATGTAATTATTGAAATAAATGACAACACATTTTCATTTTCCAAAAAAGAAAGTATAATTGAGAATTCAATATTTAAGTACAAGACAAAAATCTTAAATAATATAATTCAGGGTACCTATATCATTGATCAATTTACTGTTAATCAAACGATTAATCAACTAAAGACCAAATATGAGGTTAATCAACCGAAAAAATCAAATGTTTATGGAATATCTTATTCTGGTCCTAACAGAGAAATAAACTCTTTTGTGTTAAATGGAATTATTGATGAGATTACAAATAATAATGTTAGAGAGAAAAAAAGTGTATATAAACTATCCATTGATTTTATTGATAAGAGAATATTCGATTTAAAAATAAAAATTGATTCGCTGAACTCTGTGATTTCTAAATTTAAAGTCACAAATGGTGTGTATATGCCAGGAACTCAGACCAATTCAGTGTTAAATAACATAAACGAAATTGAACAAAAAATATTTGCGAATTCAATACAAAGTGAGCTATCACTTAAATTAATAAATGAAGTTGAAAAACAAAATTCATTTGATCTATTACCAACTGATATTGGAATTGAAAATGAAAATATAAATCAAATGGTTTCACAGTTTAACAAAATTATTTTAGAAAAGAATAATTTACTGGTTGAGGCTACAGAAAAGAACCCACTTGTTATACAATCACAAAACCAACTGGTTGATTTAAGATCTAATATTCTTAATAGTTTAAATATTTATACTAATAAACTAAAAATGAAATTAAATAAATATGATGACTTTAAACAAAAAAGCGATTTAATGATTGGAGTTATTCCACTTAGAGAAGCCGAGTTAAGTAATCTAGAGAAAGATCTTTTACTTGTAAATAATTTATATTCATATTTATCCCAAAAGAAAGAAGAAGCGTTAATCAATTTATCCTCTTTAGAACCAAATATAAAAATGATTAATGAAGTTGACTACACTGTAATTTCAAAAACCAATTCGAAAAAAACTTTTGCAATGTTTTTATTTGCCGGATTTTTTCTTCCAGTTGGTTTTACATTAGGTTTATTTTTTCTTAGAGCATTCTACGTTGATATAGAATATTTAAAACTAAAACTTCAGGATATTGATTTTTTAGGTGTCATAAAATTAACAAAAGATAAGACATCTAATGAGGTTAAATCAATACAATATGAGCTTATGAAAAGAATTTACCATAATATTAATATGGTAATTCCTAAATCCAAAGATGGATTGTCAATCATGGTTACATCATGTGTTAAAAATGAAGGAAAAACATATACTGCCTATAATTTTTCAAATTTCTTAGCAAAAACGGGCAATAAGGTAATTCTCATTGGAACTGATTTAGGAAATCCTGATTTATCAAAATTATTTGACAATGAAAATGTCAAATTAAAGCCAAAAGGGCTCACAGATATTATTTATGATGATGAAAATGATTTTAAAGAGCTTTTTGAACAATATAAAATAAAAGAAAATCAACTAGATACTCTTTTTGTTGGAACAAATAGTTTTGGTCATAATGTTTTTGAGCATGATAAATTTAATGTATTAATAACTTATTTAAAGCAAAAATATGATTACGTAGTTTTTGATACTGCGCCAGTGATGATGATGGTTGATGCATTAAAATTAACACAAAAGTCAGACTTTGTTATTCATGTCTTTAGAAAGTATTTCTCCTCAAAAAAGTTAGTGAATTTTCTATTAGAATATAACGAAAAATACAAGCCAAAAAACATAGGCTATATTATTACTGATGACACCAAACCTGATAAATTTATTGATAAATATGGATACGGTTACGGATACGGTTACGGATACGGATACGGAACCACATAAAACAATACAATTGAATATTTCTAACAAAAATAAATCATGAAAAAAGTACTTACCATCGTAGGATTATTTATCGGAATTAATGCTACTGCACAAGTAGCTACTAGTGGCACAAGTAATAGTGGAACTAATGCTTCTGCAATTGGTTATCAATCCTCTGCAACCAATACAGTATCTACAGCAATTGGAAGAGAAACATTAGCAAGTGGAATAACGTCTACAGCAATGGGTTATCAAACCTCTGCAACAAATACTGCTTCTACTGCAATTGGAAATAACAGTACTGCTAGTGGAGAAACATCTACTGCAATTGGTAATAACAGTACAGCTAGTGGAGAAACATCTATCGCAATGGGTTTTGAAACAGAAGCTACTCATAGCGCATCAATAGCAATGGGATATCAAACTACATCTACCCAGGGTGCCTCTACTGCAATGGGATTTAAAACAACTGCAAGCGGTTTTGGATCTACATCTATTGGATATCAAACAACAGCAAGCGGTTATGGTTCTACATCCATTGGATATCAAACAACAGCAAGCGGGAATTCTTCTACAGCAATAGGGAAAAACACAATAGCTAGTGATTTTGGTTCTTTAGTAATTGGACAATACAATTTAAGCGGCTCAACGGTTACCAATAGCGCAACGGAAGCTAACTATGCAAATACTGCCTTTGTAATTGGTAATGGCACTGCTTCTAATGCAAAATCTGATGCTTTTAAAGTAATGGTTAATGGCAATACTACTGTTGGTAATGATCTAACAGTAAGTGGCGATATTGTGGTTTCATCAGATGCAAGACTCAAAGCAAATATAGTATCTCTAGGTGCTACTCTTGCAAAACTACTCTTAATTGATGGAAAGACCTACACAATGAAAAAAGACGGCAAACAAAAGATAGGCGTATTGGCTCAAGATATTCAAAAAGTATTTCCAGAACTAGTTACAATTGATGATAAAGACATGTTGGCGGTAAACTATCAAGGGCTTGTACCCGTGCTTATTAATGCGCTTAAAGAACAACAATCAGAAATAGACGAATTAAAAAAAATGTTTAAAGAATTAATTAATAACCAAAAATAACATCGCAGTTTACTATGAAAAAAATACTTACACTTTTAGCATTAACTATTGCATGTAGTATCAATGCACAAAACAATACTAATACTGGAACAGAATCTCTGAACTCCATCACTTCAGGCACTGATAATAGTGCATTTGGATATCAATCTCTAAAATCTAATACCACAGGTTCAGATAATACTGCAGTTGGAGCAGAATCTCTAAAATTAAATACTGAAGGCCACTGGAACAGCGCATTTGGATATCGATCTCTAAGATCTAATACCTCAGGGAAGAATAATTCTGCATTTGGAAATCTATCTCTAGAATCCAATTCCGAAGGGGTTCATAATTCTGCATTTGGTGACTTAGCTTTAGAAGATAACTCAACAGGGGATCATAATACTGCAGTTGGTTCTGGAGTTTTGAAGAATAACTTAACAGGGGGTTCTAATACAGCAGTTGGGACCCGATCCATGGAAACGAACAATTCGAGTTACAATACTGCAGTGGGGTATCAGTCTTTAGCTGGTAACAATTGGGGGATGTTAATCACCAATGCGAATTACAACTCCGCACTGGGTTATCTAGCATTACAAAAAAACGAAGGTAGCAGAAATGTCGCAACTGGGGCTTGGACTCTAAAAAATAACAGTTCAGGGAACGACAATACTGCAACTGGATATTATACTTTACATAGTAATACCACAGCGAGTTATAATACTGCATATGGGTCCCAGTCTTTATCCAATAATACAGGTGCTAAAAATACTGCATATGGGTATAGATCTTTAGTTTCCAACTCTTCAGGGGCTAATAATACTGCATTTGGTTATAAAGCAGAGGCAAGCACCGATAATGCTACAAATCAAACCATTATTGGATATGAGGCTACTGGGCAAGCAGATAATTCTGTGGTGTTAGGTAACGACGACGTAACAGCAGTTTATATGGGAGAAGATTCTGGTGCTACTGTTTATGCAGCAGCTTTTGTTGGTGATGGTTCACAGTTAACAGGAATTACTGGAAGTGCCTCAAGTTTAAATGACCTTACCGATGTTTTAGTTGATAGTAATTCAATGTTTCTTGGTAATCCACCTACTAATAGTACAGGAGGTTACAATACAGCTTCAGGGCGTAATTCTTTAAATTCTAATACCACAGGGGATAACAACACCGCATCTGGTTATTATGCTTTATATCTTAATACTACAGGGGATAAAAATACCTCATCTGGGTCTGAAGCTTTATATCACAACACCACAGGGGGCGAAAATACCGCACATGGATATAAATCTTTATATGATAACACCACAGGAAGTTACAACACCGCATCTGGAAGAGAATCTTTATATGAGAACACCACAGGAAGTTACAACACCGCATCTGGGTATAAATCTTTATATGAGAACACCACAGGGGAGGAAAATACCGCATATGGGTCTCAATCTTTATATAAGAACACCACAGGGGTCGAAAATACCGCATCTGGGGTGTATTCTTTATACTATAATACCACAGGGAATCACAATACCACATTTGGATATGATTCTATGTCTTATAATACCACAGGAAGTAACAACACCGCATCTGGTTATTTTGCTTTACAAACTAACACCACAGGGGGTAACAATACTGCATTTGGTTATAATGCAATGGCAAGCACCGATAATGCTACTAATCAAACCATTATTGGATATGAGGCTACTGGGCAAGCAGATAACTCTGTAGTTCTTGGAAATGATGATGTAACTGCAGTTTATATGGGAGAAGATTCTGGAGCTAAAGTGTACGCAGGAGAAGGTAGTTTTACTGGAAATATGACAATAGGTGGCGATGTTGTGGTTTCTTCAGATGCAAGACTTAAAGCAAATATTGTATCGCTGGGCTCTACGCTTGCCAAACTACTGCTAATTGATGGAAAGACCTACACAATGAAAAAGAACGGTAAACAAAAAATTGGCGTATTGGCTCAAGATATTCAAAAGGTGTTTCCAGAACTAGTTACAACAGATGATAAAGACATGTTGGCGGTAAACTATCAAGGACTTGTACCGGTGCTTATTAATGCACTTAAAGAACAAGACGATAAGATTTCAAGATTAGAAAAATTAGTAGAAAAATTAATCTCTGATAAATAAAATATCATGAAAAAGTTAATATTATTACTATGTTTTGTATCCTTTTTGACAAAAGCTCAAAACATCACAGTTGCTTTAGGTAAAAGTTTTACGGTTGAAAAAACCGGTTCTGTGACAATGAGTGGAAATTTCTCAAACAGTGGAGCCTTTACATTAAACTCAGATTCTGATGAGTTTTCATCCATCATAATAGGCGGGTCTGTTTCTGGAAACATTACCTATAATCGTTATGTCAATCCGGTAGGTTCAAATGAATGGGATTTAATTGGATCGCCTGTAGATGGGCTATCAATTAGTGCTTTTGCTTTAACAAATTCTTCAACACTAGCGACCAATGGTAGTGCTTATGCCATCGGAGAGTATAATAATGTTACTGACACTTGGACAAACTATACTACTTCTACTATTGGAAGTTCAGGCAACTTCGACATTGGTAAAGGTTATCAAATTGGATCTATTGGAAGTGGAAGTGGAATACTTGTTTTTACAGGAAGCCCAGCTTCTACAAATCAAACACAATCAATTATTAATAATGATGCTGCAAACTCAGGGACAGGGAGAAGATGGAATTTAGTAGCAAATCCTTTTCCATCTTACATCCAAGGAAATGCCAATGCGCATGCTACTAATAACTTTTTAACAGTAAATAGTGATAAGCTTGACGATTCTTATGAAGCCATTTATGGCTATGATGCAGATGGAACAGGATATACAATTTATAATAATATTGGTACATTACTTCTTGCTCCTGGACAAGCGTTTATGGTCGCATCAGATAATACTAACTCTGATAACATTTCCTTTACAACTCAAATGAGAACTGTTGTAGGAGGGGATGATTTAATTCTTGGAAGAATTATGCAAGACTCTTATGAACTAATTCTTAGTATTAACCAGGGAGATACAGAAATAGATCAAACGAAATTCTATTTTCAAGATGGACTTAATCTAGGGCTAGACCCAGGGTATGACGCTGGACATTTTAACCAACAAGCAGCTTTAACATCAAGATTAGTAGAAGAAGATGAAGGGGTCGGATTTGCTATTAATGCAATGGGGCTCGAGAGTATTAATGATGTCGTAATTCCTCTTGTAATTAATAGAGAGTCCGCAGACGGTTTCAGAATAAGTATACACACCAACGGTATTTATGAAGGCACAAATGTTTATTTAGAAGATAATCAACAGGGAACGATGACTCTTTTAAATGAACAAGACTTTGAGTTAACTCCAGAAATCAATTTAAGCGAAGTGGGTAGGTTCTATCTTCATTTAACTCAAACTACTTTTTCAACTGAAGATGATATACAAACCAATCATTTAAATGCTTATAAGTTAGATTCAAGTAATTTTATTACTGTTGAAGGCCTGGCATTTCAGACAAACCAAACAAACTTAAGAGTATATGATATTTTAGGTCAAGAAGTGCTGCATAAAACTTTAGCAAACAATAACAACCGAGAAACAGTCTCGACGGAAGGATTTGCAACGGGAGTTTATGTCATCAAGTTAGAATCTGGAAATGTTATTGTAACCAAGAAGATTGTTATAAAAAAATAAAAATATGAATAAAAAAACTAAAAATAAATCAGAAAAAGTTTGTTCAGAGATTACAAGAGAGGAAGCTATAAAAAAAATGGGGAAGTATGCAGCACTAACTGCTTTCGGAACTTTTATGATACTAAATCCAAAAATAGCGCAAGCTCAGTCTGCTTCTCCTAACCCTGGAGGTGGCAGCAACCCTGGAGGCTCGGATTTGGGGGACGATAGCCCTCCATCACCAGGAGGCTGGGATGATTAGTCCTGAGGAAAAATTTATGGTAAATATTCTTTACCGTTCAGAAAGTAGAATTCTGAATGGCATTGATATAAACACCATTAATTTTGAAAATTTAATAAAACTTGCTAGTAGCCATCTGATGCTACCGGCTCTTTATTTTAATATTAATAAAAAGAATCATTCCCACCTATTTCCAGATGACTTTATAGACTATATAAAAAATATCTACTCTATTAATAAAGCTAGAAATACCGTTTTATTATCTGAGGCAAAAGAGCTGTCAGAATTACTTTATAAAAATAATATTAAACATATTTTTTTGAAGGGAACTGCGCTTTTACTATCTAATGTTTTTGAAGATATCGGAGAGCGAATGATTGGAGATATCGACTTTATTATTCAACATAAGGATGAAGAAAAAACTACAAAGGTTTTAGGAAGAAACAATTATTGTGCGCCGCCAAACATTGTTGCTATATTCAGGATCTTCAGACCTAAACATCTTCCGAGGATGGTGAATAAAAATAAAACAATCGCTATAGAACCTCACTTGGAATTATTATCTCCAGAATATAGAAGGGTTTTTAATTCAAAAAAGCTAATTAGTATCTTTAAGGACGAGGCTAAAACTATTAAAACTCCAAGCGAACTTTTTTTATTTGATCATTGTATATATGCTTTACAATTTGAGGATAAAGCGTTTTATTATTCAAACTATAGCCATCGGAGCAACTATGACATTTATAAGTTAAATTACAAACAGAGTGTAGCTATCAATAACATTAAAAAAAACATATTTATCAAACACTTTTTTTTAAATATAGATAAATTTAAAATATTTAACATTCATGTAACCCCTAGCTGGATAAGTTCTTATTTTGATAAATTATTTAGATTTTTAACTATTTCATTCTTTAGAATTTTATTTATTACACAAAATTATATTAAAAAATGTGTATTAGTAACTCAACTATTCTTCAACAACGAAATCAGAGGATATGCTTTAAATAAAATTAGTATTCATTATCATAATAAAATACTTTTAAAGTATCTATACACATGGTTAAAACCTTAAAAGACTTGCCTTTTTCAATAGCTCAAAAAATCTCTGAAGAGGATTCTATTGTATGGTTAAAAGAATCAAATAAGTATATAGTTTTAGATTCTACTATTTTAGAGTTAATTAAAAAAAAAGATCATTTGTCTTTAGATGACTTCATAACTCTTATAACTGAATCTTTACAGGTTAGTAGTTATGTAGCTATAAGAATTAATAAAGATATTTCAGAGTTATTGGCAGAAACGAAAAAAGTTCAATTAAAAACTTCTACAAAACATCCAGACATAGTAAAACCTTGTGATATTATTCAATATTATTCGTTTAATGGTGTAATCATCAAATTATGCTATGATTCTGAAGAAACAAAGTCATTAATTCATCAAAAATACAGTCATCTACTAATAGACCAGGGAAATATCTATGACATCGAATATAAGATTTTCAATAGCGACAACACACTATTTATTTTAAAGAATAATCAAGTTTTAGGTGCCTGGGGTAGTAATCAACTACATGAGTTTCAAGGAAAATTTTCTATGGAATTAATGTGTTCATTTTATAATAAAAATGAGCACGATTGGATGGGAGTATTTCACGCATCTACTATTTCTAAGAATAATCATTCAGTTATGTTTACCGGCGACTCTGGAAACGGTAAAAGTACGCTTGTGTCCATATTAATGGCCAATGGCTATAATGTAATTGCAGATGATTTTTCTCCGGTACTAAGATCAGATTTTAAAACATACTGCTTTCCGTCGGCTATTTCTATAAAAGAAAAATCATATAATTTAATTGAGAAGTTGCATCCAGAACTCAAAAGTTTTAATGAATATTATATCAATGAATTGAAAGGTAATATTAAATATCTTCCAGCAATATCAAAAGAAACTAGTGCAAATTGTAGCGCCGTGGTCTGGGTTCAGTACTCCGAAGGTGCAGAAAACTCAATGAAAAAAATTAGTACACATGAGGCTTTAAAAAAATTCTTACCAGATGCTTGGATTTCAAAGGAAGAAGTTAACGCAAAAGCTTTCTTAAAATGGATAAAAAAAACAGCATTTTATGAATTAAATTATTCTGAAAACGATAAATTAATTTCTATAATTAATAATTACTTTTTGAACTAAAAAATGCATAAAGTCTATTTAGTTACACCAAATCGTGGGGCTATATATCAATTTCACACAAATACCACCAAATAGAAACCGATTTTATAAGCAATAGTGGGGGCTTGTTTATTTAGTTTTAGCTTGTAGGTCAAGCTTGCCACCCCGACATTATT
>UPTG01001948.1_pt1 | contig 14737 bp, 9 predicted proteins | sample 2160121 | NCBI WGS metagenome assembly UPTG01 (sample SAMN06266255, study PRJEB28933) | marine metagenome | isolation source: Columbia River Estuary | place: USA:Columbia River Estuary, USA | collected 2014-07-27
ATATTGGTGATACTAATAATTGATATTACAGATATCGACAAAATAGATACCCAATAACTTATATCCAATATGGAAACCTATAAGGGATTCCCCCCCCACCCCTCCCATCTCCCCCCATTGTCAAAATTATTGTGTTGATCATAAAATGAATTGTATCTAAATCATTATTTACCTGATCTACAACCAGAATCAAAATACTTATAATGAAATTTATTTTATCTATAATACTGCTCTTTCCTTTTTTAGTGCTTGCACAAAGCATTAAATTTGAACATATTTCTGAAAATGTTAATGGTTATGGTTCCGAGCTTAATTTTGTTCAAATTGATGAGAATACAGCTTATTATACTTCTTCAACTTTTCAAGAAGATATGTATCAGTCTGCTATTTTTTCAAGCACGCTTAAGGATGGGAAGTGGCAAAAAGGAATATATATTAATTTAGGAAACTCCTATTCAACCGCCAATAGTCATTTTCCAAAAAACGAGTTGGTTTTTTATTTTAGTGTCTGTGATGACCAAGGGAATTGTAAAATTGCCCTTAGGAATTATAAAAAGCAAATAACAGAAGAGTTAAACAGCAATATAAATTTGCTAAATTCAACAAATACTCAACCGCATATTGCAATTCATAATCAGCAAAAAGTGATGTATTTTGTTTCTGACAGGAAAGGTGGGTTTGGCGGTATGGATATATGGTTAAGTATAATTAATAAAGATGGAAAGTATGGCATCCCTATTAATGCTGGCGATAAAATTAATTCAGAATTTGATGAGATAACTCCTTTCTTTAATTCCTTTGAGGAAGTTTTATATTTTTCGTCCAACAGAGAAAATGGTGTAGGAGAATTTGATATTTACACTGCAAATGGAAAATTAAATTTATGGGATAAACCTATTAATGCAATTCAACTAAACACTAAGCAAGACGAAATGTACCTTTCTTTCTATACCCAAACAAAAGGCTATTTTTCTTCTAATCGTAAAGGGGCACTATACACTTCCAACGAGTTTTGTTGCAATGATATTTTTTCTTTTGAGTTAGCAAAACCGGTGATTGAAGAGCCAGAAAGTATTTTGAGGATTGCCCAGTACCTGCCCCTAAAATTATATTTCCATAATGATGAGCCTGATTGTTGTACTATGAGTGTTACAACTGATAAAACCTATAAGGATGCTTATATTTCCTATTTTAAAATGGAAGAAACATATAATTTGTACTCGCCTAACTTAACCGTGTTTTTTGAAGATTCTTTAAAGGGAAATTTCAATAAGCTAAAGCGTATTTTCTCTCATATTTTAGCTGATTTAAAGTTAGGAAAAAAATTACAATTACATGTTAAAGGTTTTTCTAGCCCATTACATAAAAGGGAGTATAATATCAATTTATCAAAAAGAAGGATTCAGTCTTTTGTGAATTATTTAAGGTTATATGAAAATATGTCGTTTTCACCTTTTCTTAAATCAGGATTTTTAGAAATTATTGAGTTGCCTTTTGGGGAAAGTAAATCCACCAAAAAAGTAAGCGATAACCCTAATGATAGATTGAATTCAATATATAGTCTGGATGCAATTTTAGAGCGTAGGATTGAAATTATTGATGTGAAACTAATAGACGAGTAAGGTAATTAGCTCCACACTTAATCCGACTAAAAACCCTGCATAAACTTGGGCATAATTATGTGCTTTTTGTTTTATCCTAGCTACCCCAAGCAAACCTGAAAGTAGAATAAACAATATTAGCAGATAAAGGAAATCACCATGCATTATTTGCAAAGCTATAAAAACACCTACGACCCCACCTATACCTAATAAGTGCAAACTTATTTTCCAAAATTTTGAGATGATAGCGGCAAGTAAAATTATAAGTATTGCTCCTAATAATTCAGCTTTTAATATTGGAGTGTAAAAGAGTAAGTTCTGAAGTAAATAATATCCAAATGACATCCAGATAATTGTTTTAAATAGTGGTAATGAGCGCTCTTTATGGTTTCTCATTTCAAGTGAACTTACTTTTCCTTTTTGCATAAGCCAAAAAATACTTATTAAAGGCAAAACCATAGTGCTAAAAACAAGAATACCATAGATAAGCAGTAGGTTCTGACTAAGGGTAAAGGCAAGGGAAGGTAAAACAAGTAAAGTTAAGTGTAGGGCCAATATAGGCATGAACATTGGGTGCAAAAGGATTGAAATAAGTTGTGTTAATTTCATTATAGTTCTCTTCTTAATTTTGCAATCTGAATGTTTAAATTTTCTCGGTATTTTGCTACTGTTCTTCTTGCAATATGATAATCATCTTTCCCAAGTAGCTCGGCTAATTTTTCGTCTGTAAAAGGTTTGATTTTATCTTCTGATGCTATTATTTCTTGTAATCTTGTTTTTATCTCTTTGGTGGAAATTAGTTCTCCATTATCTTTTCTATAGGCTTCTGAAAAAAGTTCTTTCAATTTAAAAGTGCCAAAATGAGTTGCGATATATTTGGAGTTACTCACTCTTGAAATAGTGGAAATATCCATATTTACGATTTGAGCAATATCGGCTAGTTTCATAGGTTTTAACTCCTTTTCGTTTCCAGAAATAAAGTAAGATTCTTGGATTCCTAATATAGCAGTAACAACATTTTTTAAGGTATCATTTCTTTTTGCAATCGCATCTTTAAACCAATTTGCCTTTTCTACCTTTTCAACTAAAAATTTTTTGGTAGCTTCATCCTCTGTTTCCTTAAGCATGTTTTGATAATATGAACTTACCTTTATTGGTTTTACATTACTATTATTTAGTTTAAGTTCTAGTTTACCATCAGCAATTGCAATGCTAAAATCAGGGTAAACATAAGCGATTCCTTCAGCATTTTTTGAAAACCCATTTCCCGGTATTGGATTAAGGGATTCAATTGTGGAGTATGCTTTTTTAAGTGTATCAAAATCAACCTCAAGGTGTTTAGCTAAATGTTCAAAGTTTTTGTTGCTAAAAGGAATGTAATAATTGCTAAGAATTTCTTTTTCTAATTCTTTTTCTGGGTGTTTGTGCTTAAGTTGTATTAGTAGACATTCTTGCAAATTTTTTGCTCCTACTCCAAACGGTTCAAGCTGCTGAACTATTGCAAGTGCATTATTTAGTTGCTGTTCATTAATATCAAGATTATTACTGATGAGAAGGTCACTTGTTATTGAATGTAAATCTCTATTTAAAAACCCATTGTCATCAAGGCTATTTATAAGATATTTGACTAGAAATAACTGTTTTTCGTCAATGTCAAGTGCAATTAATTGCTGACCCAAGTAATCACTTAAACTTTCTGATTTATCTTCAATCTGAAATTGAATATCATCAGTGTTATGTTGTTGGAAGCTCCTTTCTGAAAGATTTATTTCTTCTTGCTCCTCTTCTTCTAGGGCAGGATTTTCTTCTAGTTCTTCTTCAATCCTTTTTTCTAATGCAACAATAGGTATCTGCAAAAGTCCTAAAAATTGTATCTGTTGAGGGCTTAGGCTCTGATACTGCTTTTGCTGTAACCTTTGTTTGTTCATCTATTAGAATTCAGCATTTTGTGGTGTTCTGGGGAAAGGAATTACATCTCTGATGTTTTTCATTCCTGTAACAAACATGATTAGTCGTTCGAATCCTAAACCGAAACCACTATGGGTACAGGTGCCAAATTTTCTAGTTTCTAGGTACCACCATAATTCTTTTTGGCACACATCCATTTCTTCCATTCTCTCTTGTAGTTTGTCTAGTCGCTCTTCTCTTTGCGATCCTCCAATAATCTCCCCAATAGTTGGGAACAGAATATCCATTGCTCTAACGGTTTCATTATCCTCATTCATACGCATATAAAAGGCTTTAATTCCTTTTGGATAATCGGTAATGATAACAGGTTTTTTGTACTTCTTTTCTACCAAATAACGCTCGTGTTCCGACTGCAAATCATCTCCAAAACCATTAATAGGGTATTGGAATTTCTTTTTCTTATTTGGTTTTGAATTTCTTAAAACATCAATTGCTTCACGATACGTTAAGCGTACAAAATTATTTTCAATAACAAATTGTAATCTTTCTAATAAGCCCATTTCTGAGCGTTCTTCTTTTTTTAGTTTACTTTCCTCCTCCTCCATTCTGGCATCTAAAAACTGTAAGTCCTCTGCATTGTTTTCTATACAATATTGAATGCAATACTTTAAAAACTCTTCTGCCAAATCCATATTTTCGTTTAAATCAGCAAATGCAACCTCTGGCTCTATCATCCAAAATTCTGATAAATGCCTAGAAGTGTTAGAGTTTTCAGCTCTAAAGGTTGGCCCGAACGTATAAACCTGTCCAAGTGCTAAGGCCCCCAACTCAGCTTCTAATTGCCCTGAAACGGTAAGATTTGTTTTGCTTCCAAAAAAATCTGCTGAAAAGTCAATTTTTCCTTCTTCATTTTTTGGTAAGTTTTCTAAATCAAGGTTAGTTACTTGAAATATCTCCCCTGCTCCTTCTGCGTCAGTACCAGTAATAATTGGTGTATGTATATTGAAAAATCCCTTATCATTAAAAAATTTATGTACCGCAAAAGTTAAGGCATGACGCAACCTAAATACTGCTGAAAATGTATTGGTTCTAAAGCGTAAATGAGCCTTTTCTCTTAAAAATTCTAGACTGTGTTTTTTAGGTTGTAGCGGATACTCATCAGCATCAGCACCCCCTAATATTTCAATGGATTTTGCAAGAATTTCGACTGCCTGTCCACTTCCTTTGGATGCCACTAATTTACCGCTTACACTTATACAAGAACCTGTGGTAATCTGTTTAACTAATTCTTCATCAAAATCGCTAGCTTCAGCAACAACTTGAATGCTATTTATTGTTGAACCATCATTTAAAGCAATAAAAGAAACATGTTTACTTCCCCTTCTAGTTCTTACCCAACCTTTAACATGAATTTTTTGTTCGTTTCCTTCTGATTGAAGAATTTCCTTAATTTTCATACTCACTTTATTTTTCTCTTACCCTACTTGAGTGATAAGACTTTTTTCTAGAATTTTCTGTACTGAACTTACTATTGCTTTTGTATCATAATGACAATCATTATACAATTCTTCTTGTGTACCATGATGAATGAAAATGTCAGGAATACCAAGCATTTTAACTTTAGCTTGATAATCATTATTTGCCATAAACTCTAAGATAGAACTTCCAAATCCACCTTGCAAACAACCGTCTTCAATCGTGATAATTTTATCAAATTTCTGGAAAATAGTATGCAATAGCTTTTCATCTAAAGGTTTTGCAAATCGCAAATCATAATGTGCAATATTTAAACCTTCTTTTTTAAATTGTTCTTGGGCTTTAACTACAAAATTTCCAGGATGACCAAAAGATAAAATGGCAATTTCTTCACCTTCTTTTACAACCCTACCAGTTCCAATTTTAATTTCTTCAAAAGGTGTTTCCCAATCCAACATAACTCCATTTCCTCTTGGGTACCGTATTGAAAAGGGACCTTGATTAGGCAATTGAGCGGTAAACATTAAATTTCTTAATTCCTTTTCATTCATAGGAGCAGAAACAATCATATTGGGAATGCATCTGAAAAAAGCGATATCATAAGCACCATGATGAGTTGCCCCATCTTCACCAACCAATCCAGCTCTGTCTAAACAAAAAACAACATTTAAATTTTGTAAGGCAACATCATGAATAACTTGGTCGTAAGCTCTTTGCATAAATGAGGAATAAATATTGCAAAAAGGTACTTTTCCTTGTGTTGCCATTCCTGCTGAGAAAGTAACTGCATGTTGTTCGGCTATCCCAACATCAAAGGTTCTTTCTGGCATCTCTGCCATCATTTTACTTAAAGAAGAACCTGAAAGCATGGCTGGGCTAACTCCTACAATTTGTTCATTTATCTTAGCAAGTTCTATTATGGTTTCTCCAAATACATCTTGGTATTTTGGAGGTGTTTTTTTCTTTTTCCCAACTATGAACTCCCCTGTTTCTTTATTAAAAATACCTGGAGCATGCCATTTTGTTGAGTTCCCTTTTTCAGCAGGGATGTAGCCCTTACCCTTTACTGTTAGGCAGTGTAATATTTTAGGACCAGGAATATCTTTTAAGTCTTTTAAAACGCTAACTAAGTGTTCTGGGTCATGTCCGTCAATTGGGCCAAAATACCTGAAATTTAGAGATTCAAAGTAATTGCTTTCACCTAGTAAAGTTGCTTTAACTAATTTTTCAACTTTTTTTACTACTCCTTGTGCATTTGGTCCAAATTTACTGATTTTACCTAATATTTTCCAAATTTTATTTTTGGCTTTATTATAGGTTCTTGAAGTAGAAATGTCAGTTAAATATTCTTTTAAGGCTCCAACTGCAGGGTCAATAGACATGCAGTTATCATTCAAAATAACTAATAAGTTTGAGTTTTCTGCACCTGCATGGTTTAAAGCCTCAAAAGCTATCCCAGCAGTCATAGACCCATCACCAATTACTGCAATATGTTGCTTATTTTTTTCGCCATTAACTTTAGAAGCCATAGCCATACCAAGTGCAGCAGAAATTGAGGTGGATGAATGTCCTACTCCAAAAGTATCATAAACGCTTTCGCTTCTTTTTGGGAAACCACTTAATCCTTTATAAATTCTATTTGTTGGAAATTGTTCTTTTCGACCAGTTAGAATTTTATGACCATAAGCTTGATGTCCAACGTCCCAAACCAACTGGTCAGAAGGAGTATTAAAAACATAATGCAAAGCAACTGTTAATTCAACAACACCCAAACTAGCACCAAAATGTCCCCCTTTTTCTGATACAATATCAATAATATATTGCCTTAGTTCACTGCAAATTTGTTCCAGCTGATTTTTACTTAACTTTCGTAAATCATCTGGATTATTAATGTTACTTAATAATGGACCTTGTGGATATCTTGTAGTTTTGCACATTTTTATACTTGCAAAGATACGGTATTTTAGATTTTTTATGTAAAATAATGAATAAACAACTTGTATTTAATTAATTATTAAATTTTTGTCACTTTTCGCTAACATAATGTAGTTAATAATTGAAGCTGCTGTAACATAATAGTTGCTGTATTTATTCTCAATTTTGTAATATGAATAGAATTATAATTATTTTTCTAGTTATGCCCCTTTTTACAATTGCAAATCAGGATAGTTTATTAGCTTTTGATAAAGTTGGTATTGATAGTATTGCTGAATTATCCGAACAGGAGGAGTTAAAACTAGCAAAGAGCAATCTCTTAAAAGAAGAAAATATAATTGCTTGGAGATTACAACAGTTAGATAAAAACACGCCAATGGATTTGGTATATAATGATAAAGTCCAAGTTTTTATTGATAGTTATCTAGGCAGAAACAAGGCTTTAATTTCCAGAATGAAAGGCTTAACTCCGTATTATTTCCCAATGTTAGAGCGGGAGTTAGATCAATATAATTTGCCACTTGAATTTAAATATTTAGCTATTGTTGAGTCGGCTCTTAATCCTAAAGCTCGTTCTCGTTCTGGGGCTTCTGGTTTATGGCAATTTATGTACTTAACAGGTAAGCAATATGGGTTAGAGGTAACTTCTTATATGGATGAAAGGCAAGACCCTCTTAAAGCTACTAAATCAGCTTGTGAGTATTTTGTCAGTTTGTATGATACTTTTGGAGATTGGAATTTAGTTTTAGCAGCCTATAATGGTGGCCCCGGTTATTTGCAGCGAAAAATTGCAAGTGTTGGTTCTTCTGATTTTTGGATATTACATCCTCATTTACGAAAAGAGACCAGAAACTATGTACCTACTTTTATAGCGGTTAATTACGCAATGCAGTATGCAAATGAACATGATATTGCCATCGAAAACCCTAAAATTATTTTTAGCGATATTGACACACTTATTCTTAAAAAGGAAGTTGAATTAAAGGTATTGACTGAATTATTATGTGTTAATGAACAAACCATAAATTATTTAAATCCAGCTTATAAAAAATCAATTTTCCCTAAAGGCGCTGTATTAACTTTTCCAAGTAATGCTGTGCATGATTTTAAGCTTAATGAAACGACTAATTATGCTTTTATTGATGCTGTTAGGAATAAGGAAATATTAATTAATGAAGAGCGTATTGTCTATAGAGTTGACAAAGGCGATTATTTAGGAAGAATTGCAAAAGCACATAATGTCCATGTTTTTGAGATTAAAGAATGGAATAAGCTAAAATCAACTAAATTAGATGTAGGTGATAAATTAGTTATTTATGTCCAAAAAGGAAAGCTTTTAACGGCTGAAAAAAAGATTTTAGTGAATAGTGAATATACCATCCAAAAAGGGGATACGCTTTGGGATATTGCTCAAAAACATAATGGGTTAAGTGTATGGAAAATCAAAGCTTTAAATAATATGGAAAGTGATAATTTAAAGCCAGGAACGACAATTCTATTACCAACTTCCTGATGAGATATTTAATTGTCTTTCTATTTTTTTTGAGTGCTTGTTCTAATGGAATAAAGACCTTGCCTAGTTCAACTGGAATTTTGTCGGAAGTTATTTTTGTAGTTGAGGATGCACTTTGGGAAAACCAGGTTAAAGATGTTGCTTTTAGAACTTTTGGAGTTCCAATTCAAGGATTAACGCAAGATGAATCTTCTTTTACAGTAATACAAGTAAATCATAGTGAGTTTAAGTCTATTTTAAAGACGCATAAGAATATTGTAATCATTGCTAAGAATGTGCCTACTAGCAATCAACAGGATAAGTGGGCTAATGACCAACTAGTTGTACAGCTAGAATTTAAGCATGAGGATAATGAATTAACAAAAGACTTAAATAAAGTAAAGGCAATTTTTGAGTTTAGGGAAATTAGGATTTTAAGAAATAGTATTTCAAAATCATCTCAAAAAATACAAGAGAAACATATTAAAGAAGAATTTAATATTGAAACTCTTATACCTTCAGAATATACAATTATTAAAGATACTGTAGCTTTATTTTGGGGAACTTATAATCCTGAAAAACAAGAGGAAATAAATCACCTCTTTGTTTTTTCATTTGAACCAAAAGAGATTAATCTTCAACAAGAAGTATTGCAAAAAACTGATAGTATTTTTGCTAAGTATTTACTTGGGGCTAAGCATGGGCAACATGTGAAAATAGAAGATATGTTTTCTCCTGTATACTCTGAGAATACCTATAGAGGATTATGGAAACTAAATGGAGGTTTTATGGGAGGTCCTTTTCTTATTAAAACTTATTTTATTAATAAAAAAGTAGTTGTAACGGTTGGCCTTATTTTTGCTCCAAATGAAAGAAAAAGAAAATATATAAAGACATTTGAAGCTATTTTATAATTAGATTTTTTCTTATTGAAACTGAACTCCCTTTTTTATTACTTAGTTTTAGGATGTAATATCCTTTTGCAAGATTAGCAGTATTTATTACTGTTGAAGTGCTGCTTACTTCTTTTTCAAGAATAGTTTGACCTGTTATACTATAGATTGTTGCTGTTAAATTGTTTAATATATTACTAGTAATATTAATTGTTATCTGTTCAGTTGCAGGGTTAGGATAAATATCAAAGCTTTTAATATTATTTTCAGAAATAGAAAGAGGCTGAGTATTTAGCGTACTTTTCCACACCCCTCTTCCGAAAGTAGCTGCACTAATTGTACCTTCAGTATAATGAATTTCTAACTCTTTTACAATTACATTAGGTAACCCATTCATAAATGGAACCCAATCTGTCATGGTATTGTTTTTATAGTAAACACCAACATCAGTCCCAACATATAAATCATCATTTGTGCTATGCTGATAGATAATACAATTTACGGGTAAATTTGGTAATCCAGTTGCCGTTATATTTATCCAGTTTGTTCCTCCATCAATTGATTCGTAAATTTTATGACTACTATTATATTGAGATAAAGTTACCCACACTCTATCGGGATTATTATTTGCAACTGTAATGTCAGTAATATTATAGTTTGGTACCCCTGGCTTTATATTTACCCATGTAGCCCCAGCATCTTTTGTTACTTTAATACTACTATATGTTGCTGCATATATATAATCTTCATCCGAAGGAGCTAATGCAATTGACTTCAAAGCTTGCCCTCCACTTACATTATAGGATATGGAATCCCATATTGCTCCAGCAGTTTCTGATCTGTACACCTCTTCATATCCAATAACAATTAAATTATTATTACTACTGTGCATTTCATAAGGTGTATTCCACCCCCCCTCATAACTTACAGGCTTTATGTTGTTCCAGTTATTTCCGCCATTATTTGTTTTTCTTATACCACCATATTGGTATTCTGCATAAATAATATTATCATCATAATGATCAATTTTACATTCCATTCCATCACCTCCCATTATTGCATCCCAGGTACTATTTGTAAGCATTTCAGTTCCATTATCTTGTGCTCCGGCAACTATTCTGTTTGGGTTGGATTGGGATAATCCTAAGTTATAAAATTGAGATATTTCTAATCCATCAGAAATATCTACCCATGTATTCAAGTTTTCCATATATTTATAAAAACCCCCATCATTTCCTGCATAAGCTATATGATTAAGAGGGTTAAACTCAGCAGCATGCTGATCGACATGCATATAAGAATAATTACTACCATTTCCACTGCTTGCATTAATGGTCCATGCTTGTCCTCCGTCAATTGTTTTCCAAAGATTTATACCACCAACATAAAGTAAATTTTCATCATTTGTTGAAACAGCTAGACTTAGGTCATACCATGACTGACCACCTGTACTTGTACCATCAGTATCTCTTCCTAAGATATTTGGGCTATTTGATTGTAGTGTCCAATTGTTTCCAGCATCAGAAGATTTATATATTCCATGTAAACTATAATCGGAAGCAGAATAAAGAGCATAAATCACTTCAGGGTTATCTGGAGTAACAGCAATTAATGGGCGATATTTTCCACTTGATGCAACCCCATTATTTATTACGCTCCAATTTGCACCACCATCAGTTGTTCTATAAATATTTGAACCACCACTTGATTGTTTAGCTGCATAAATAGTTGATGGAGTTCCGGGTTTAAATTCGATATCACGCCATCTTCCCCCCAGCCCTACTGTTTGCCAATTTGCTCCAGCATCAGTACTAATCATAATATTGTCATTAGTTACTGCAAAAACAGAATCAGGGTAAACAGGGTTAATAATTACTTTATTAATTCTTTTCTCTTGATTGATGTTATAACTTAAACTTGTTGTATTCCATGAATTCCCACCATCAGTTGATTTTAAAATTCCAATACTATATGTGTCTGTTGCATGAGCATCTCCAGTAACAATAAGCATATTTTGCGTATTTGTTGGATCAATAGCAATTGATGAAACACCTATTACTGGCAAGTTATCTGTATTTGTTGTCCAATTATTCCCCCCGTCAACTGATTTCCATAATCCACCTGCGGGTGATCCTATCCAAATTATATCTGGATCAACTGGATCAAAAGCAATACAATTTACTCTGCCATTACCTCTCTTTTTCCCATTAGAAAGTATGATAGGTGTATTAATTGGCCCTTTTGAAATCCAATTAGATTGGGTGCTTGTTTTTGAATAAGCGTTACTCTCTTGTATTTTTTCCCATTCCTTAAACAAAGCATCTGCTTTAAACTCTCCCGATTCAGAACTTCTTTCTAAAATGAAATCCATCTCTCTAGCATAAGGTTTAAATCCGTTTCCTTTAGTATAGGGATGTGTAGCTCGATATTCTTCAAAAGCAATGCTTTTTTCTTGAATTGTTGGGTTTGGATTTGTTTTTAATAAATCATCTTCCCATATTTGAGAAAAGCTAAAAATATTAAAAAAGCAAAAAAGAATAGTTAAGCGTAATTTGTTCATAATTAATGTTTAAAATTTGGCTTGCAAAGATAGCGAAAAATTTCTACCACTGGCGCTAACTCCTGAGCCAAAGGTTTTGTAATGGGTATCCGTAATATTATAAATACCAGTAATAAAAGTTAGGTTTTTATCAATATTTATTTTGTGTTTTAAATTAAGGGTGTACCATGATGGATTGCCAATTTGTGTTGCTTCTTCCAAATTATCAACTCCTGATAGATCGTAATTTTCAGCTTTTTTAATCCCATTGTAATGTATACTAAAGCTGATGAAATGCTTCATTAAACTATAATTTAATTCACTAATAATATTTTTTGGCGGTATATGAGCTAGAGGCAGGTTATCGCTTGTTTCTCCTTTTAAAATATTTATTGAACCATTATGGGAAATTCTTTTTGTCAGATTTATGTGATAAGCAAAGTTAAGACCGCTAATAGTTGCCTTTCCTATATTTTGGTTCATCATTACCTTCATCATCTCCCCATCATAAATGATAGAATCATTTCCATTTAATTTTGCATACCTTCTTTCAATAGCATCAATAATTTGAGTTTGAAATACTTGTAATTGAAAAGTAATCTGATTGTTAAAATTGCCAACTAATCCTGTTTCAAAGTTAAATGATTTTTCAGGTGATAATTGATTATTTGGCAATATAACTGAAATATCATCCTTTGAAAAAATCTTACCAATATCATCTGTATTTGGATTTCTAAATCCATTTGAAATTGATGCATTGAAAGTAAAATTCTTGCTTGCTTTATAATGCATTTGCACTGAATTGGATAAAGATTTATTTTCTACAAGGATTTCATCAAACGGTAATTTTATTGTTGTTGAATCGCGGAATTTAGAAGATAATGAATTGATATTATATCTAGTTCCTAAAAGTAAATCTATATTTTTTAGGCCTTGATAATTTACCTGTATGTATATTGCATTGTTAAGCACATTTGTCCCTCCATCAGGATACCTACTAGTATTATAGTAAATATTGTTATTAGATGAAAGGTTGGCTGTAGATTCTAATTGTTGAAATCTAGAGTCAAATCCATAGTTTATTTTCAGCGTATTGACATCTTTTAATATATCAGCTTTTAAATCAAAAATTTGAAGTGACTCATTTCTATTATTTAATAAATTGGCTCCTTTTTTTTGCTTGTGTCTGGATTCTTTAACATCCTGAAAGGAAGCTGTAAATACTGCCTCATTAGAAAATACAGTGTGCTTATAGTTTTTTAGTCGTACGCTTTGAAGTATCCTTTTTTGAGGGCCATAATACCAATAGAGATATTTATTTTCTCCATCTTTTAGGTCATTTAATTTATCAAATCGGTTAATATTTGATGATGTAGAAAACTGAGAGTTAAAAAGTAAAAAGTTATTTTTTGTTAACTGAAATAAGGTTTTGTGAAAAAAATCAGCTTGTTGATATGCAGTTTCTTTTTGTATATTATTTTCTACTATTATAGATTCATTTCCCCAATTTAAAAAGCCATGTTTTCTATTATTACCCATTCTCAAATCGCCATAAGATTTTAAAGAAAAACCACTAATATTAATGCTTTTTCCTAACTTATAATTTGATGTTAAGGAAGTAAAAACAGCTTTTGAGCTGCTTTCGTACTGTTGTGCGAAATGATGACCTCCGTTATTTTTAGGACGTTTAGTTCTGAAAACAATTGCACCCCCCATAGCTCCATTTCCAAATGCAACTGCTGATGGGCCAAACAATACTTCAGCATCTTTAAGAAAAATAGGATTAATTGTAGCTGTACTTTGGAGGTGTCCACTTCTGAAAATAGTGTTGTTTAAAGGTATTCCATCAACAACAATAAGCAGTCTATTTGCCTCCATTCCTCTAAGGTTTGGGCTCCCCCCCCCGTTCTGACTATTTTGAATACTTACTCCCATGGTTTTTTCTAATAGATCACTTGTTTGTGCGCTTTGTGATTTTAACATTATAGCGGGAGTTATTTTAAGGTGTTTCAATGTTGATTTTAAACTTTCTTTTGATTCGGTTATTTCTACATTTTCTAGCGAATGTGTTTTTAAAACTAAGAAAATTGTTTTTTGCTGTATTGAGCTTTTTATTTGTTCAATTTTTTGATAAGCTATATGTTGAATGATTAAAGTTTCTTTGGAACTAAAAACACTTAAGTTAGTAATTCCCATATTATTGCTTATTACGCCTAAGTCTTTAGTTTTACTACTAACACTAACCCCTTCAATTGGGAGTTCGGTAAGGGCATCTAAAAGGATAATTTCTTGGGCGTTAAGTTTAAGTCCAAAAAAGATAAATAAAATGGTTAAGTACCTCATTTTCTTAGAGATTCAATAATTAAGTGAGAAGTCATATTTTTAAGTTCATGGTGTTGAAGTTTGTAGTATTGAATAAGAGATAATAAAATATGATTTCTATTTTGATAGGGAATTAAAATCTTCTCATTTTCAAGTAAAGATTTTAAGTACATTGAATCCTCTTTTTCTAGATAATGATTGAGTTCGGATTGATTATTTGTAAATTCTCCTGTTTCCATATTAAAATAGTGACCACTACTCTCTTCTTTTGATGGTGAAAATCCTAGAAATTCAGATAGCCGAATTAAGAAAATTAAAGGAAAGTTAATGTCAATTTTTTTTGAATCATCTAAGCTTTTTTTTATTTCCCAAATAAATTTAAAAAGCAATTTATTATCTTCTCTTTCCATGAGAACTTTTGAAAGAACTTCAGCAACAAAAATAGCAAGAAATTTTCTTGTCATATTAATTCCACTATGAATTTTATTCTGCTCTAAGGATATTTCAATTATGTACTGAAGATTTTTTTTTGGTATGTAACTTGCATTTATATTTACTAGCTGTAATGCTT
>UPTG01001949.1_pt1 | contig 14735 bp, 15 predicted proteins | sample 2160121 | NCBI WGS metagenome assembly UPTG01 (sample SAMN06266255, study PRJEB28933) | marine metagenome | isolation source: Columbia River Estuary | place: USA:Columbia River Estuary, USA | collected 2014-07-27
TTGATTGATGACAGGGTGGTAGCTGTAGTGCTGTCTGCTACCCCATCAATGTATATGGTGATGCTGTTGGATGGAACGAACACAGCACAAACGTGTGTCCATGTGTCGACCACCAGAGACGTTGATGAGTCGATGGTTGCGCTGTCCGATCCTGTGGATGATATGCGGAAGTTGAGTTTATTGCTTGAGCCGACGAAGCGGAGCAAGAATGCCCTGTCGCCTACCGTGTCCCAGCAAGCCATGATGTCTTGGTTGTTTGTGAGGCTTGTTGATCTTACCCACGCAGCGAACGTCTGCGCTCCTGTCGTTAGTGGCAGCTCTGCGTCAGTGGCAGAGAGTGATATACCACTGCCAAAACTGGCAGCGTCTGGATTGGGTGGCGTGTTTGCGTTATTGAAAATCACACCAGTTCTAGTTAAGGTATACCCGCCAGTGTGCGAATCTGCCAGATTACTTAAATCCCAATACGCCAGCAGGTCGGCTGCTGTTGGGATGCCCGTGTCGCCAGTAGCGAATCTGTAAGGGTTTATGATCATGCGGAATGGAAGGCTTGGTAACAGTGCAAGCCGTAACTCACCGCATTGGCTCGAAATTGCGAGACGGTGAGCGGATGCGACACGCTAAAGCAATCCTTGATAGCAACCATTTCGCCATCTGCCATGCCAGCCTCGTTGAGTAGGATCATCATGTTGGAAAACGCGGCTTGGCTTTGCAGGTCGGTCGCCATCTTGATGCCTGTGCTTGTCTCGTAGTGTGCAGGTGTGCGCTCGTCAATCTCAGCCTGTGTGAGATCTACTGCGCTCCAGCTACGGATAGCCTGTGCGTTAGGGATGTCGTAAGTGACAGCGTCCTCTACGAGTTTATGCGTCATGTTGTCAATCGTCGGCTTTGCCTCGGTGACTTCAAGCAGAAGCACCAGGTTGGCGGGCATTCCTACTGGGTCGCTCACACCGTCAGCGGTTGGCCAAGGTCTGCCCGTTGCCTCTGCTGTGCTGGTGTCTGTATTGTAAACTGTGTATCTGTTTGCCATGATATTATGCTCTTGTGCCGATGATCCAAATTTTAAGCCCTGCACCGGCTATGGTGCTGCCGATTTGGTCTATGTCGATGCTGATTTCTGCATCGTCAGCAAGTGCCGTGTCGGTCACTCCTGGTGCGGTTGCTGCTGTTGTTGATGTCTTCTCGGTTGCATCAATCGAAAGCTTATTTGTGGTCATGATGCTTGTGCCTCCATCGTTAATATCAACAATGATGTTTGCCCCTGTGGGTGCTGTGGTCACCGTTGCTCTGACGTCTGTGACTGTCATGGCGTATGGCATACGGAACGTGCCTTTAGCTGTGCCTGTAGTCAGTGCTGTTGTCTCATCACTTACCGCAATGCCAAGCTCTGCAACCACGTTGCCTGCGCCGCCACCTCCTGCCGAGCCAACTTCGCCAAGCTTGCCCGCTTCGATGAACTGGGCCTGCGTTGTATCGCTCAAGTCGGTTGTGCCTTTCTTGACGACAAGCCAGCCTCTGAGCAAGCCATTGGCTGCAATGCTTGGTTCTGTGATGTATGCCTCTGATGCAATGCCAGCGATGGCTGCATCTTTGGAGATAAAGTCTTCAACGCCTAGCTGAATCTTAACATTGTTGGAAACGAATGAGTAAATGCGCTGCACTGACCAGCGGTTATTGGTGACCGCTGTTGTGCCTCCTGCACCATCGTCGAGAACGTCGGGTGTGATAGCTGTGCCAGTCACACCATTTGAGCCATCAGAATACCTATACTGGAACGTGAGCGCAGACAACACGGCCAGAGTCTTGATGTGCGGGTTTGTTGCGGATGTATCGTAGTTACTGCCTGTGGCAAATATCTCACCAACTGACTTGTTGATATTTAAGTTTGCCCCGTTGGCTGAATAGACGTTGCCGCTGACGTTGATGAAGCCCAGCGCATCGGCTAGGTCATACACGCTGCTGTGAGGATTAAACGCCACAACCTGCTCGTTGTTGACGTTGTCCACTGTCGCCTTGTCAACGTGGACAATGACGCCGAGACAAATCTCAGAGCGTCGAGAACTTGGTGAGCATGGGCTGGTCATCTCTACCACGTTGCCTGCCGAGTCAATGCTGACCCATGTCAGCAAACTTGTCGCAATATTGGTCGGTGTAATGTTGCTCTTGCCGCTCCATGATACGTCAGTAATTGCGCCTGTCTCGTCTACGATGATGCCTGTGCCGTCTGAGATCGAATACTCAGTTGCACCCGCTCCAGTTGACAGAACGCCACCAGTGAGAACGCCTGTGCTTGCTGCCACGTTGTCAGTGATGTCGCTGATAACGTGAGAGTGTCCTGGCTGGCTGGCTGAGTCGGCAAGGTCAAGAGATGCGTTCACGCTGGCGTCAAGCTTCGTCTCATCGATGCTTGATGCAATCAATGAGGCTGTGATGTCCTGCCCTGCAAGTGTGAAGTCAATCTCTGCTGAGTCGCTGACTGTGACTGCTGCGTGACTTGCTGCCGTGTTGGCTTCGATAGCCGTGATGTGTGCCGCCGTTGCCAGTCCTTTGACTAGGTTGGTGGCGCTTTGTATATCATCCGAGCCATCGGTGTGACTAGCGGCGTGGCTTGTTGGCGTGCGTGCGTCGCTTAGTCTGCTGTCACCGGTGTCGATGAGCGTGGCGTCAGTTACCACCGTGTTAAGCTCGGCTAACGTGTCGATGGCAGTAGTCTGAACATATCCGCTCAAGTCTTGGTCGCCAGTATTAGTTCCGCTTTGTTGTCCTAAAAGTGTCTGTTGTGCGTCCGTGAACGAGTTGGCATCAGCACTGGTAATAAGTGCAATGCCGTCAGCGGTTGCGTCGGTGATGTCTGCCGCGGCAATAGTCCCACCTGCTGAATCTGCCGCCTCCCATTCGCCGCTTGTTGAGTTGAAGGTAATTACTTGAGCGTTTGTCGCTCCGTCTTGGTTAATGTCGCTGAGGTTGTGTGTGTGTGATGCTGATGCCGCTCCTAAGTTGGTGAGTGCAGTTGGTGCATCAGCTACGTCGCTGAGATTGTTGGTGCTGAGAAGGTCACCTGTGCCGGCTGCTGTGATCGGCACCCACTCCGAACCGTTCCACGATGGCACCTGCCCAGTTGTCGCACCACTCTGATTGATGTGGTCGAGGTCAATAGTTGCGTATCCTGGCAATGGTGTTGTGCCAGGCACAGTGTCTGGGATAACGTCTTGTTTTACTGTGACGGGAACTTGCAAAACTGTCTCGCCTGCCACGTCCGCTGTCGTCCAGCGCACCACTTCCAGTGTGGCTTCCACTGATGTCTCATCGTCTAAGAGTGTGAGAATCTCGGTGACGTGCAAGTCAAGTGTGCCTGTCTTGCCCACTCTGCTGGTGATGTTGTCAAGGTTGACTGTGATGGCCCCGACGTCTGCGAGCGATGAATCAAACTCGATACGATAGTCTGTAGGGTTGCCAGTGACTTCCACACTGTCTGCGGTGATGCTCGCCAGTGCTTCCACTGCGTCTGTGATCTCTTCCAGCGATGCGTCGAGGCACAGTGGCGTGGTCGTCTCGCCAGCGATGGTAAGTGTATAGTTGCCTTTTACTGCGTCGAGTATCTGCACACGCTGAATCTCGTTCGTCGTGTTTAATACTCCTGTGCGGATCTCTGTGATGACTGAGCTAGCTGCTGCCAGGTCTGCGGTCAGTTCGATGTATGCGCTTGGAGTCGCGTCCTCTAAGCTGCCAACGCCTACGCGGATGCTTTGCCCTGTGAGTGCCACGCTCTTCCACGGGTAGTCTGCGCTGTCGTTGTTCGCCTCGACAAGCTGCACGTTGACCGTTGGCTGATCGCCGAAGACAATGCTCGGTGGGGTGCTCGCCTCGGTGCTGAAATAGTCAGCGATTAAACGCCGACTCTGGATGTCAATTATGAAGTTGTAGTCGCTCATTAAGAGAAGTTAAGGTCGAAAGTTCCGTAGTAGTTGGTGCCATCGAAAAAGAATCTGATGACATCAACGGCGTTTGCCGCAGTTGTTAATGTTGGCGCTGTGCCACCAGACCACTTGACTGCTGCTGGCCAAGTTACTGTTCTGCTGCCTGTCGCGTCTTGTGTTAACTTCAACACAAGCAATCCTGCATTTGATGGGTTTGCCGTAAACGCAAAAAAGGCGTTTGATGCTCCAAAAGTCATTGCTGCGAAGTTTCCAGATGTCCAGTCGATATCTGTATTGCCTGGACCGCCAGCTGGCGTTACAGACTTCAATGTTCCACCAATGGAGTTAGCTCCAAGATCAAGCTCCCCAGTCATTGGCACGGTGCCATCTGCTAGGAAGTCACCAGAGCCGCCAGCTGCTGCTGCCCACTTCAAACCAGTGGCTTCTGCTGAGTCTGCGGTGAGGACAAAGTCATTAGCTCCGACTGGGAGCCGTGCGTCAACTGTGCTAAATCCGTAAAGGTCGCCCTTTGTTGTGAGTGGTGAAGAGCCTCCAGCAACTGACTGCCATGAGCAAGTCCCGTCTCCGTCTTCGCGTAGATACTTTGTGCCACCAGTCTCGCCTGTTGAAAGAATTGCCGTGCCTTCTGGTGTGCCACTTGGCGCGGCTACCCATGAACAAGAGTTGTCACCATCGGCTTGCAAGAGCTTGCCGACTGTCTCGCCTGTTGAAAGAACTGCTGTGCCTTCTGGTGTGCCGCCAAGTCCTGTGTAGCTTGCCAGTGTGGCGGGCGTCACTGCTCGGTCTGTATCCGTGCCTGTGTTGACCTCTGCCTGTGTGGCTAGTTCGACAACGCCGGCAACTGTTTCAGATGCTGGTATTATGTCGCGGCTTACAACCACCCAATCAGCTTCGGTCGTTGCTGTGGCGTTTTCTTGGATGATTACGTCTCCGACCTCAAGGGCTGTTGACCAGAATGATGCGACGCCTGTGCCTGCTACTGTGACAACATAAGTGCCACCAACGTCGCCGTCGGTCGGGTCTGTAGTGTTGGCGTCATACGAACCGAGGAACACCATTGACGAGCCAAGCCCTGCAATCTGTGTGTCAACATATGCCTTGACTGACTGCTGTGATGGCACCTTCTCTGCGTCGTTCTCTGAGAGTGTGTCGGTGTCTAAGAACCAGCCGTTGCCTGTAAGGTTTGTGTCGGCGTTGAGCGTGACTGCTGTGCCGAGATCGGTGATGTCGCTCTCAGTGTGCGTGTGTGAAGCTGCTGCGTATGTTGGAAATGGTGTTGCGCTTGCTGGCGTGTCTGGGATGACGTCCTGGCGGCATGTAATAGCCTGTTGCAAGACAGTGTCGCTTGTGCTGTTGCCAGTGTCATACTTGACGATCTCCAGCGTTGACGATACTGCTGATGCGCCTGCAAGAAGCTCAAGCATCTGATTCGTATTGAGATCAATGCTTCCAGTCTTGCCGATTGCTCCTGTAAGGTTGGCAACGTCAATCACTGCTGTGCCTACGTTGCCTAGGCTTGAATCAAACTGGATGGTGAAGTCCAGCACTGAGCCAGTCACGACCACGTTGCCTGCACCGATGCCGGTGATTCCCTCAATAGCTGTGATGATGTCTGCTGTGTCTGCGTCAACTGAGATTGCCGCGCTGGTGCTGCCTCCGATGGTGATTGACCATGTGCCAAGATACGGGTCACCACCAATCTCGACCCGTTGAAGTTCTGACGTGGTATCGGTGACGCCCTCGCGAACAGTGGTGACTGTTGCGCTTGGTGCAGCGATGTCAGTGGTCAGCTCGAGGTATGCTGAGTTGTCCACTTCAAGCGTGACGACTTGCACTTCGTTTGTGCTGCCGTCTCCAGTTGTTGCCTCATAAATGTATGCGCTGGAAGCTGGAAAGAGGCTGTCGGTTGTTGCTGTGATTGTGTTCTGCGCTCCGACTGTGTCGAATGCGACTTGATAGCCCGATGAGACTGCGCTCACTGTGCAACCTCCTGCGGTCACCATGCTGGCAAGTCCATTTAGCTCGGTGTCGATCTCTGCCGCTGTGGCATTGTAGTTGAGAGCTGCTGTCGTGTCGCCGTCAAAGGTGAGCGTGAACGTGCCGCTTGTAGGATCACCACCAGGATTGCCGATGGCAACTCGGATGCTGTATCCTGTAAGGTCAACATATCTCCAAGGCAAATCAAAGCTTGCGGGGTTGCTTTCAACCAGACGCACGGTAATACCTGGCGTGTCACCAAAGACGACTGCCTTTGGTGATGTGCTGCGCGTGCTGCGGAAGCTGGAAACTAGGCGCTTATTCTCGACGTCGACGATGTAGTCCATACGTAGAATGATGTGATTTCAACTAGCTAATGCAAACCAGCCGAACGTTGTTGCCGCTGTTTTGGGGTTGCTGGCGTCGTCTGTGACTGTGACGGTGACGGAGTAAAAATCGTTTATATTAGCATCAACAGAGGGTGATATTGTCCCAGAGATCAAGCCCGTTGAGGTATTGATGAAGGCACCAAGCGGCAAGCCAACGGCGCTATATGTAATCGTCTGCCCCGCATCTGGATCTGATGCCTGCACTTGCAGATTGACCGAGTCACCATAACTGTTGGTTTGTGTGGATATTGCGGTGATGGTTGGTGCTGAGTTACTGTCTGCATTGATGGTCACGGTCAGGGTCGATGTGTCGTTCGGATCAATACAGGAAACATCATCACAGGACGCCTCATATGATCCGTTCGGGCTGCATAATTCCGATGACCCGTCCGCACCATAATATTGATCATTAAAACCAAAGTCGTCCCAACCTACACTCCAGACGCCTTCTTCAAGCCAGCGAACACCTACAGAGAGATATTCATTGTCCTCTGGATTATTGACTGCACCAAACCAACTGCACGCATTGCCGTCTCTCACTAAATCAACGCTTGTTGCTGTGTTTTCGCCTGGATTACTAAATGATACGGTTGCGGTGCCAGTATCGCCCAGTGTCGGGCAGCATGAGAGACTCTGTGCCTCGCATGGTGTGCAGATGCTTGGGTTGTCTGGTCTAGCCATTACTATAATACTATGAAACTACGTTGCTACGTCCAAAGAAGAAGCCGCCAGGGCAGAAATAAAGCTGGATCGAACCGCAGCCTTGCCTCACCCACACGGGACTTGGCTCGTCTGCGTTGTCACTTACCCAGCCACCTAGCACGATGTGAGCAAGGCCCGAAAGCGAACCCGCCACTGGTATGGTGTCGCTTGGGATTGTTGCCCCTGTAGCGATCGTGACGGCTCCCATTGCGCCGCCCGGATAGATGTTGGTAGCATCACCATTTGCTGTCCACGCAACTTGCAGCCATACAAAATGACCAATGGTTGCGGTCAAGTCATCTGGCTCAATTAACTCGGTGCCACCGCCACCAGTAAGAAAGCCAGGGCTGATCTTGAACTGGGTGGTCGTTGGTGTTGAGTTTTCAGAGTCAACTAACATCTTACCAAGCTGGCACGGCACAGCTGCGCCTGCCCCCGTCGGCACAAACTTCTGTGATGGGATGCGCCCGTTCGGTGTCTGCAAGCTACCAGATTGCAAGCTGAGGGCAGGCTGCAATCTGCCGACCTGTAGTTCAACCTGTGCAAATGCTCCGCTTGCGCCTAGTCCTGCTGATGGTTGTATCCGCTTGCCTCCAAGTGGATTTTGTCCGTTATAGTTTTTTGAGGGCATTATTTTCCGTCGTAAATTTTAGTATTCCATCCAGGTGATACGCTGCCCATATACTGCTGCGTGATCTCGTAAAAGTTGCCAACCTGCTTGATTGATTCAGATAGCAAGAGGAAATCTGCAACTCCTTGCGGCTTTCTGACGTTTGCCTCATAGGGCAAGAAACTTGTGACCGTTGCCAACTTTGATGGTGTCGGCTTGGCGTTTGACCACCATGAAATAGCGATGTTGGTTGCTGGTGTCAAGTAGCTGGTAACGCCATAGAAGTTGGTGTTTGTTCCACTGTTGGTTGAGCCGCTGACAAACTCCGAGAATCTCAAAAATCTGCCATCGTCATCAAACTGAGCGCCGTTCGCCGCTGTTCCGAAGGTGGAGAAATTGGGGTGCGTTTCGATCGGTTCGGTTGTTACTCCTCCAGTGAATGACATGGTCGGCACGGTTTGTGATAGCGTCAACCCGAAGTATGACGCAACACATGTGGCAATGTTGTTGTTGCCGAAAGTTATTGTTCTATTGTAGCATTCCAGCCTGTCGTCGTCTGGATGATTGGAGCCTGGATCGCCGTTGGTGGTTGCTATCGTTGGAAACAAATTGGAAGAATCCACAGTTTCTGGTGTCAAATCGCCAACGTCTGCCTTCCATGTCACGCTACCCTCAAGTGTTCCCTCTTGATTCTCAACGATGGTTCTGCCTGGTTGCATGACTGCAACAAAGATGTTGTCTCCTTTATCTACTCTCATTGCTCTGGTTATGCGTTATTATAAATGGTTGCGTTCCAGCCGCGTGAGCCGCTGCCCATATACTGTTCCGTGACTTGATAAAGGTTGCCGACTCTACGGTAGGGCATATCTACAAGTAGGTAGTTTTTAACATTAGGCACGCGCTTGAAGATGTCTTTTCCAATCTCTGGGTCTTTGTAAATCTTCATCCTGTTTGAGAGGTTCGGTTTCTTTGTCGTCCAGTAAGTGACCGATACATTGACGGCCGGCGTGAGGTAATATTGCACACCGAGGAGTGATCCTGCACTGTCTCCTGCAAAGTGCTTGAATGATCCGTCATCCTCGAAAACTGCGCCATTCTTAGGTGCTGCGCTATTGCCTGCGAAAACGTCGAAGCGGTCGTGAGTCTCTATTGGTTCTGATGATGTGCCGCCTTGGTAGTCGAAAGATGGATCTGATGTTGTATTCGCTGCAATGCCGAAGTAAGAACAGACACATGTTGTGATGTTGAGATTGCCGTAGGTGATTGCCTTATTGTAGCACTGCAGGCGTGAGTCTTCGGGATGTTTGTCGTCAATAGCAGGCAAAAGATACATGTTTGCTTTGTCCACTGTGAACGTCAAGCTTGCTTCAATGGTGCCATCGTTCTTGATGACATACGAGCTATCTGTTTGCCTTGTGAGATCAATGGCTTCATCGCCTGTGTTTGATTTTGTGATCATAGCTCTGGATTCTCAAAAACTCCGTTTGTCTCTGGGTTGCTGTTTTCTATTGCTCTGCGTATGCCTTCTAAAACTGTTGTTTGCTTCTTGTTCTCAGTCAGCACAGGGTCACCGAAGGCTGCAACACCGCCACCACCTCCAATGGATGCGAGTGATGATGAGATGACGCCTGTCTGTGGATCAGTCACGTCACCTTCAATGCCCAATTCTAAGCCTTTGATTTCTGACTTGAGATTTTCAATGTCTAACTCTTTGTCTGCGCGGAATTGATCGTCGGCAGTGTCGATCTTACCATCTCCGTTGGCGTCTTGCCCTAGTCCAGCAAGCTCTTGCTCTTGTTGCTTCAGTTCCGCTTGGCGGCGTGCAAGAAGCTCCTCGTCTGACATGCCCATTTCTTCGCGCTGTTTGCGCTCTGCTGCGATCTTGTCTTGAGTTGCCGCAACGTCCTCTTTCTCTCCTTTGATTCTCTCTGACTCTGACTGTTCAAGTTCTGCAATTTCTGTTTTCTTTTCCTCGATCTCGCCCTCTGCTTCTGCAACTTCCGCAGGTGATGCAAAGGTTCCAGTGAGCATGTCCTTCTCCATCTGTTCGAGTTCCTTTTTGCGTCTCTCCAGGATCTCAGCATCAGTCATGCCAATTTCTTCTCGGCTGCTCTTTTCCTCTTCTGTCCTAGCTCTTGTGTCGCTCTCCGCTTTTTCTTCTGCCTCTACTTGTGATTGTATGATCTTGGCGATGGCCTCTTCGATCTGCTTTTGTTTTTCTGCATTAGCAATCTGCATCGCCTGCTCTTCTGTTTGCAACTTCTCCCATTTGGTCTGAAGTTTTGCCAATTCAAGAGCTTCCTCGTCAGTCGCCCCGTCCCTGTATAGTCGCTCGCCCAGTTCTCCAAGCTCCTTCTCTGCTGCAATTCTGCGCTTCTGTAAGTCGAGCAGCTTCTCTTCGTCATCCATCAACGCTTGTCTGCGCTTCTCTTGCTCTTCTAGCTGCTTGTTGAGTTCTTTCTCAATGTCAGACCTTGCGTCCTTGCTTCCCTTTGTTTCAACAGAAGAACCAGACGGAACACCATCTTTGACGGTATCCTTTGTGTCTGCCCATATTTCTTCGATCTCGTCTGCTACTCGCTGAAAAGAACCAGACGCAAAGTCGGCGAGTGCTCCGAATGCTGCCTTTGCTCCGCTAAAGTCTCCAGTAAATAGTTTCTTTATGCCAGAAGCGAAAAGTGAAAATTGCGCGGCACCTTCACCAAGAACGGCTCCGATTGTGTGGGCGAAATTCTGCATTGCTGGTAATACAAAACCAACAATCGTTGCCACAAACCATTTTAGGTTTTGCGTTAAGTTGTCCCATGCTTTGCTGCCTTCTTCTGCCATCTTGCGCTGAGACTCTGAAAATTTGACATATTCATTACCCAGATTCTTGATGCCCTTTGAACCTAGCTCCAATAATGGAACCATGCGGAACATAGCATCGTTGATCTCATCGGCTGAGAAGCTAGAGATTTGTCCATCGGCTGCCTTGACTGCATCTGCAAACGCGTAAAACCTTTCCAGCTGCGTCATGCCCATTGCTTCGTCCAGGCTAATGCCAACAAGCTCAAAAACCTCTGCGTATGCCTTGGCACCTAGTGCGCCATCTGTCATCTTTACGTCAAGGTCTTTGATGGCGTCGGCTACTGTTTCAGCCTCCAAGCCGAATTGACGAGCTGCATTTGTTATGGTCTGAAAGCCCTCAAAGTCGTCACCAATTCCCCTAGCCAGCCGGCTGAGTTCAGTGATGTCATCCATGACGCCTTTGAATGCATTAACGCCAACAAAGGCGAATGCACCCTTGATCGCGGTTCCTATGCCAGCCATCTGCCCTTGAACGTCACCACTAAACTTCTTGGTGTCGTTGCGCAGTCTGGATACTGTCTTGGTGTATCCGCTGCCGTCAGCTTTTATTTTATATATTAAAGACATTATTGATTATTTTTGAATGCTTCGTGCCACTTCTCGAAATCTTGTGGGCTGAGGTTTCTTTGTGCGATCTCAACCGCTTTGTCTTCGCTGATTTCTTGGAGCTGCTCGCGTAACTGATCTTCCTCGCCATCGTATGCAACGCGCAAATCTGCACCATTGATCTCTGCAAGTGCTACGTCATACCAGCGAGCTTCTGCAATTCGCATGTTCCATGCTGCACTCAGTTCGATGTTGCCCTTGCTGACCATGCTGACGACAAGCGCAAACATGCTTGGTGTCGATAGTGATCGTCCTGTGTTGTTGTCTTCTGATTCGTTCGCCCACAATTCTGGGGCTGATAGCTGGCAACTAAGCCAAGCCTTGAGCTTGGCGAGTTCTTTCAATAGCGTGCTGCTCTTCTTTAGTTTGCGATGCCAGATGATGTCGCGCCTTCTCGCTTTGAGATTGGGCATGTTTGGCCACTCACAAGAAACCACCTTCAAGAATAAAAGCAAATCGCCCGCGCTGGTATCCTTCGCAGGATTAAGCACAGGCGAATCTATTGCTGAAAGGATGACTGAATGCCAAGGTGTCAATGACGTGATGTCATAACCGCAAACGCGGTCAGACGCACCGACTATGGCATTAAAAAATCTGTCATCCATTTCATTGGGTGATTACGTCAGAGTAATATACTCGGTCTTCTTGACGTTGTAGGTCGTCTCGCGGAAGCCGTTGTTGGTATGACTCTCGGCTGTTCCTGTAATGTAGAACACAACGTCAGCGCCGGAAGCTCCTGCACCTGGAATGGTGATGTTGCTGCCTGCTGCTGCTGGTGCAAATGCTGCTTCATATTGAAGTGTCATTGTGCCAGTTTCGATGGTGTCGTCCATGCGCTTTTCGATCTCGTTGCCGTTAAAGTTAACGACGTTCTGCACATTGCCGTAAGATTTGGTTGTGCTGATGCTGGTCACGTTTGCGTTGGTGATTGCTTCGTTGGTTCCCCATACGTAAACGGGTGTTCCCTTGGTAATTGCTGCCATGATATTTTAGTGGTTAAGGATTAAACTGGCACCTCCGCTGCGTTGGTGGTGTGGTCGACGTATTCAAAGTTGAATGACATTTCAGCGAATCCGTTGTTGGTTCTGTTCTTGGTGATCTCTGTGATCCAGTAAGTCACGCCGTCATAAGTGAAGGTATCAAATGTGTCTGCAAGGTCGCGGTCGTTTGATGCTGTGAATTGCATTGATGCGCTGCCTGTGGTCTGTAGGTCGTCCATGCGCTCATGAACGATCTGCCCGTCTTCATTTAAAACTTGTCCTTGGTTGGCAAATTCGTTGTTGAAGTTGATTGATGTGAGAACTGCATTGGTCACTGCACCTGAGTCGATGCCGAAAACGAAAGTTTCTCCTTTGATTACTGCTGCCATAATTTATTTGGGTGATTGGTTGTTATTGATAAGCGTCATTTCAACTATTCATCTATCTCTTGAACGACTAGCGTCATGTTGACTGTTCGCTGCCAGTTGGTTCCCTCTGTGTCGTATTCAGTGCTGAAGTCGATAATCTCATGCAGATACACACCACGAATCTTGCGATAGTCTCTGCCACCTCCTGGCTTGTTGAACTGCGTCTTTAATCCATCCACCCAGTCGAGGCAGTGCTCCATGTTGCCGGCGTATGTTTCGCACTTCGCTTCGGGTGTTTGCTCGCTGTCGGCGTAAAGTGTGACGCTCACCTCCGCATCACGCGCATAAAAGCCGATAATGTCGGCGTGGCGCGGTGCAGATGGACAATGCACAATGATGCAAGGCAGACTCGGTGGAGCCTCTGAGCTGTCCCCTTTTGCGACTATGGCGCATCCCTTCAATGCTCCCTTTTTCTTGAGGTGATTGACGATTGCTGTCTCGACGTTTCTGGTTGTTGGTTTTCTTGATATTCTAGCCATGATTATGATTGATTAAGTTGATCGTCTTTTTTTGCGGGCTGCTGCTTTCACTGAAGCAACGGAGATTGGTTTGCCTTTTGACACTTTCTTGTGTGCTGATCGCATTTGCTGATTGATGTCTTTTATCATCATTTTTGTTCTGTGTTTCCAGATGCCGTCCATGTCTGTCTTGCTGAATCCATATTTGCCATAATGGGCGACAGTTAATTGAGACTTAAAGCCGCTTCCCTTGACTCTGCCAAAGCCTCTAGTTCTGTGACCCTTGGCGAAGTAAGCGGGCATCCCGCGACCTGTGCCTTTGTGTCCAAGCATCCTGGCGGCGTATGCCCAGCCTGCTTTGGCTGCTCCTACTTGTGCTTTTTTCTCTCTTATAAATTTGTTGATTTGTTGAGCCTCGCAAACCAGGCGAACTGGTGCTGTTCCGCTCTTCTTAACCCAGCGCGAATGTGCGTTGCCACCATCCCATCGTATGACTTTAACGTTTCTGCCTTTGTAATAGAATGATAGGTTTGCTTTATCAACCATCGCTTGAGCTTTGGCAACATCTCGCCGGCGTATGTAAGTGGCATATCTCTTGCTTGCCTTGATACCCATTTCTTTAGCAATTAAGCCGACAGCAACATTCGCTTTCTTGTAAATTCTGCGAACGGTGTTATCTACATCCTTCTTGTGCTTCTTGCCTACGCCTGCTTTATCTCCATATCTCAGCGTATGCTTTGCCGCCGAGACGGCAAACAGCTTGCCCTGTTGTTTTAAAACCTCTTCAACAGGTTTGCCAGTCAACGCAATGAGTTGTCCAATACGATGTTCAAAAACCCGCATCGTCCTCTTATCAACATCAATCTGGACGTCCATTATTCCTCTACTCTGTTCGGTTCGATCAGCGTGATGGTGGTCATTGCTCTGCCGCGCTGAAAGTTGCTTATCTTCCAGTCCTGGTCGTCTGCTGTGACTGCCATGCCCTTCTTGAGCTTCAGCCCTTTGATGGTTGGAAACTGGTAGTTGATCTCTCGCTCTTCTCTGCTGCCTCCCATTAGCTCGCGGTCAACGTCGACCTCCGCTGGTATTGCTGAGACTGTGCGGCTTGCTATGGTGATGTTCTCGGCGCCTAGCTGCCCAAGCACGTTTTGCATCACTGCTTTGACTTTGTTCTGAATGTTCATGATGATAAAAAAAGCGGGTCGCCCCCGTGTGTAGGAACGACCCGCTGGGGTGTGTTATGAGTAAGGGTTGCTTAACTTTCCTTCTTGGCTGCCTTCTTGGCTGCCTTCTTGGCGACAGGCTTAACAAACTTCCGTAGGCGAATTTGCCCCAGGTGCTTGTCGACAACTTCGATGGCATCGAAACCATCAGCGGCTGTCATGTCCTTAAACTGTCTGCGGATTTCCACAGGCTGTCCTTTCTGGATCAGCGTCGTCTTGTCGGCTTTTGTGCCGAGTAATAATGCGTAGTTTGCCATGATTCTAGGTAGTTAATTATGCAGATACAAGGCGCTTAACTCCGGTGCCGATGCCGGTCTCGTAAGCGTAAACAGTTTCGATGACGTTCTTGCGAACTCCGCTGTCCTCTGAATACCAGTCGCGTAAGCCAAGTGTAATACCACCTTCGCCGACGAGTGCCTCTGCGCGGTTGTATTTGTGGCCCTGCTGTGGTGCAAGGTAGCGGAATGCTGATGCAATACCGTTGCCGTCAGTAGCAAATCCTACAAGGTTCTCGCCGTTGGCTGGAACTGCGTTGGACATGAGGATTTTGAAGCCGTGAAGCATTGGGATGTCG
>UPTG01001957.1_pt1 | contig 14691 bp, 8 predicted proteins | sample 2160121 | NCBI WGS metagenome assembly UPTG01 (sample SAMN06266255, study PRJEB28933) | marine metagenome | isolation source: Columbia River Estuary | place: USA:Columbia River Estuary, USA | collected 2014-07-27
TCCGATGCTTATCTATATGGTAGTTTCTATTTTTCTTGGAGCAAGATTTGGTGAAGTTTTTTTCTATCAATGGGGATATTATCAAAATCATCTAATAGAAATACTACTACCTATTCAGGAATCTGCAAATTCATCAATATTAGGTTTAATAGATGGATATAAATTCACTGGTTTTAGAGGACTTGCAAGCCATGGAGCTGCAATTGGAGTGATAATCGGATTGTATTTATTTAAAAAGAAATATAATTTTAAAAGTTTTTTATGGATTTTTGATAGATTAACAATTCCAATAGCAATAGGTGGAGCATTTGTAAGAATCGGTAACTTTTTCAATTCAGAGATACTTGGAAAATACACAAATAGTGATTGGGGAATAATTTTTGAAAATAGAGGTGAGACACTTCCAAGACATCCAGCTCAACTTTATGAATCTTTTGCCTATATAATTCTTTTTATAATCCTTTACAGACTATATCAATCAACTAATATTAGAGGTAAAGAAGGTACTTTAACAGGATATTTTTTAGTAGGACTGTGTTGTATAAGATTCGTTATTGAATTTGTTAAAGAAAGTCAAGGTGGAATTGAAACATTTTTACCTGGATTATCAACAGGTCAATGGCTAAGTATTCCATTTATAATAATAGGGATGTTATTTTTATTAAGAAAAAATAAACAAACAGTAGTTTAATTTTTCTTATTGAAGGAATCAAACATTATTGGAGTAGCAATAAACACTGAAGAATAAGTTCCTACTAAAACTCCTATAATTAATGCAAACATAAACCCTCTAATTGATTCACCACCAAAAATAAAGATTGCAACAAGAACTATTAGAGTAGTTAAAGAAGTATTAAGAGTACGACTTAAAGTACTGTTTAAAGCAGTATTCACCACAGTTTGATTATCCCAAGATTTATGAATTCCAAAGAATTCTCTTATTCTATCAAATACTACTACGGTATCATTAAGTGAATACCCAATTACAGTAAGCAAAGCAGCTATAAATGCTTGATTAATTTCCATGTTAAATGGCATTATTTTGTATGTAAGGGAGAAAATACCCAGTACTATAATAACATCATGAAAGACAGCTGAAACAGCTCCTATAGAATATTGCCATTTTTGGAATCTAAGCAATATATACAAGAATACAATTATTAAAGAACCAAAAATTGCCCAAACTGAATTTTTCTTTATATCATCTGCTATTGTAGGACCGACTTTAATACTTGACATTATACCAACATCCTCACCAGCTGAAAATTGTTGGAAAGTTAGTGGGTTAGTAAAAAGTTCATTTAGATTATCAAATAAAAGGTTTTTAATTTCATTATCAACAGCTATACCTTCCTCATCTACTTTATATTTAGTAGTGATCTTTAACTGGTTTGAGGGACCAAATGTTTTAACTTCAGCACTCCCAAATGCATCATTTAATGTAGATTCAATATCTGATGATTTGACCTCTTTGTCAAACCTAACTATATATGATCTTCCACCTAAGAAGTCAACACCTTGATTTAAACCTTGAACAACAAGAGAACTAAGACTAATAAGGATTAAAACAGCAGAAATAACATAAGTAGCTTTTCTTTTACTTAGGAATTTTATACTCAGATTACTAAATAAGTCTTTTGTTGACTTAGTTGAAAAAGATAGTTTTCCAGATTTAAATACTTTATTGTCAATTAAAAGTCTTGTAATGAAAATTGCAGTAAACAAAGATGTTGCTATACCTATTAGTAATGTTGTAGCAAAACCTTTGATTGGTCCAGTACCAAATATGTATAAAACTAGTGCAGTAAGACCAGTGGTTATATTTGCATCTAAAATTGAAGACAAAGCATTATTAAAACCGTCATTAATTGATTGTTTTAAACCTTTTTCTTTTCTTAATTCTTCCCTTATCCTTTCAAATATTAATACGTTTGCATCAACTGATATACCGATTGTAAGTACAATACCTGCAATACCCGGCAGAGTTAAAACAGCTCCTAAACCAGCTAAAATTCCAAATATTAAGACTATGTTTAATACTAATGCTATATCGGCAAAAATTCCTGATGGACCATAATAGAAAATCATCCATACAAGAACGAATGATAATGCAATCATAAATGAATATACTCCACTATCAATAGCTTCTTGACCTAGTGATGGCCCAACTACTTCAGATTGAATTATAGTAGCAGAAGCAGGAAGCTTACCAGCTCTTAAAACGTTTGCCAAATCAATTGCTTCATTTAAATCAAAATCACCTGTTATCTCTGATCTTCCTCCACTAATAGCTCCTCTTGTAACTCCAGGAGCTGAATATACAACGTCATCTAAAACAATCGCAATATTTGAATTTTGTGAATAAGCTATACCTGTTAAATTTTCCCAAACTCTTGCTCCCTGAGCATTCATCTGCATTGAAACGGCAGCATTTCCAACTGCGTCATAACTTTGAGAAGCATCAACTACTACTCCACCACTTAGAGGAGATTGATCATCTCTATTTGATTTAATTGCATAAAGACTAGTTAAACCATCCTGATCTTCTTTTCCCCATAAAAATTTAGCATATCTGTAGTCTCTTGGAAGAAGTTTTCTTATATCTGGTAGAGAAAGATATGAATTAACAAGTTCCTGATCACGTGGTAAAAATCTTGCAATAATTGGTCCACCTTGATAACTATATGCTCTAACAAGACTTAAGAGAGGATTAGATTTTTTTTGAATAGAATCTGAAGATTGCTCAACTTCAGATAGAAGATCATCAATATTAGACTCATTAGATTTAGGGCTAAGATCTTCTGACTCAATTGAAGATAAATATTCATTTGCAGAAGAAATAAAACTTATTAAATCATCATTCTTATATGTTTCCCAAAATTCTAATTGAGCAGTACTTTGTAATAAATTCTGAATTCTATCAATATCTTTAGCACCAGGTAATTCAATTAATATTCTACCTGAAGAACCTAATCTTTGAATGTTTGGCTGGGTAACACCAAATTTATCAATACGCTTTCTTAGAACTTCAAAAGCTGAAATAATTGATTCATCAATTTTTGACCTAATGATTGATTTCATATCATCGTCAGATGTGTCAAATGAGACATCAGAACTTAATGTTCTGTTTCCAAAAATCTCAGGAGATGTTAATCTAGTTGCATTAGAATCTGAATCAAAAGCATCAAAGAAAGATTCTAAATAAGTTTGATCAGATTGCTTTTGTAAGTCATCAGCATTATCGAGAGCCTGATTAAACTTTTGATTAGTAGAATTCTCTGAGAGACCTTTTAACAAATCTTTAATAGAAATTTGAAGTATAACATTGATTCCACCTTTTAAATCTAATCCTTGATTTAATTCTTTTTGCTTTGCGTCATTGTAAGATGAATACATTAAAACTGGAAAATCTCCTATAGAATCTAGAAATCTTATCTCTTCACTTGCCCTTTTTTCGGCAAATGAAATCTCATCTTCAGAGATTTTTTCAATGGCGGCATTTCTGGCCTTATTTTCAAGAGCTGAAGATATAAAAGTGAATGATAATTGGTATACACTTACTATACCAAATAAAATCGCAAAAGTTTTAATTAATGAAGTTCCTTGCATAATAAATTTTTAACGCCTGCAAATATAAGATTTGAATATTGAACAAACAACTTTATCTATATTAAACCATTAAGGGTAAAATTGGTTTGTTTAACAGCATCAATACTATTATTAAACATTTCAAATTCTTTTTGATTTAGATCAAGTTCAACAACCCCTTCGAAACCATTCTTCCCAATTATAGATGGAACTCCTATACATATATCATTTGCATTATATTCCCCTTCTAAATAAACAGAACAAGGAAGAACTTCTTTAGTATCATTTATTATAGCTTTGACTAAATATGAAACAGAAGCACCTGGAGCATACCAAGCAGAAGTTCCAAGTAGTTTTGTTAATGTTGCACCACCAACCATAGTCTGAGATGCTATATTTTTTAGTTCATCTTTTGAAACAATATCTGATAAAAGTTCATTTTTGCATCTAGCTAATGAAGTAAGTGGAATCATTGTCGTATCACCATGACCTCCAATAACCATAGCATGAATATCATGCTGATTATGGTTTGTAAACTTTGAGATGTAGGTTTTAAACCTTGAACTATCAAGGATTCCTCCCATTCCAATTATTCTATTCCTTGGTATATCAAATGATTTGTTAACCAAATAAGTCATTGTATCCATTGGGTTAGAAACAACTATAATTATTGCATTAGGGGAATGTTTTAATAAATTTTCAGATACAGATTTAACAATACCAGCATTTATACCAATCAATTCTTCTCTAGTCATTCCTGGTTTTCTTGGAATTCCAGATGTGATTACAACCACATCACTATTTGAGGTTTTAGAGTAATCATTAGTAACACCTATAACTTTAGATTTGAACCCTAATGTACTAGTAGTTTGAGTAAGGTCTAATGCTTTACCCTCTGCAAAACCTTCTTTAATATCTAAAAGAATAATTTCTTCTACAATCTCTTTTAATAAAATATATTCTGCACAGGATGAACCAACATTTCCTGCACCAACAATAGTTACCTTCATAATTAAACGTCTATTTTAGCGTAAACTGCATTATCTTCTATAAACTTCCTTCTAGGTGGAACCTCATCACCCATTAAAGTTGCAAACCACTGCTCGGCAGAGTTAGCGTTGTCTTGATTCAGAGTTATTAGTCTTAAGGTTCTTGATTCAGGATTCATTGTAGTATCCCAAAGTTGATCAGCATTCATTTCACCAAGACCCTTATATCTTTGTATTGATACTCCTGAACCTAAATCTTTTGCAATGAGATCTCTTTCATCATCATTCCAAGCGTAAACTTTTTTAGCACCTTTTTTAACAAGATATAAAGGAGGAGTGGCAATATAAATATTACCTCTTTCAACTAATTCCCTCATATATCTGAAGAAAAATGTTAAAATCAGAGTTGAAATATGGCTTCCATCAACATCAGCATCACACATTATGATTATTTTATGATATCTTAATTTCTCAAGGTTAAGAGCCTTACTATCCTCCTCTGTTCCAACAGAAACTCCTAGTGCAGTGTAAATATTTCTTATCTCCTCATTTTCAAAAACTCTATGTTGCTGTGCTTTTTCAACATTTAAAATTTTACCCCTTAATGGAAGAATAGCTTGAAAAACACGATCTCTACCCTGTTTGGCTGTACCACCTGCAGAATCTCCCTCAACTAAAAAAACTTCACATAATGATGGATCTGTCTCAGAGCAGTCAGATAATTTCCCAGGAAGACCACCACCTGTCATAACAGTCTTTCGCTGAATCATTTCTCTTGCTTTACTTGCAGCAGTTCTAGCTTGAGCAGCTAAAATTACTTTCTGAACAATAATCTTAGAGTCATCTGGATTTTCTTCAAGATAATCTTCAAGCATCTGAGAAACAGACTGTGATACAGCAGAACTAACCTCTCTATTTCCAAGTTTAGTCTTTGTTTGTCCTTCAAATTGTGGTTCAGCAACCTTAACTGAGATTACAGCAGTTAATCCTTCTCTAAAATCATCACTAGATATTTCGAATTTAAGCTTATCTGTTAAACCAGATGAATCGGCATATTTTTTTAATGTATTAGTTAAACCTCTTCTAAATCCTGATAAGTGAGTACCTCCTTCATGAGTATCAATATTATTAACATAGGAGTGAAGGTTCTCTGAAAAAGATGAATTATATACCATAGCAACTTCAACAGGGATGCCATTTTTCTCACCTTCCATTTTAATTATGCTACTAATAATAGGTAGCCTTCCCTTATCTAAATATTGAATAAATTCACTTAAACCTTCTTTTGAAAGAAAAGTTTCAGTAAATGCATTACCATCTTTATCTTTTTTTCTATTATCAGTAATTGAAATTCTTAATCCTTTGTTTAAATAAGAAAGTTCTCTCATTCTATTTGAAAGTATTTCATAATCAAAATCAGTTACTTCTTTGAATATCTCTTTGTCAGGTGTAAAAGTTACCAATGTACCTGTCTTGTCAGATTTACCTATTTCTTTAACGGCTTCAATTGGTTTCCCTTGTCTATATGATTGCTCATACTCTTTACCATCTCTAAAAACTTTAGCAATAAGCAATTCAGATAATGCATTTACACAAGAAACACCAACACCGTGAAGTCCACCTGATACTTTGTATGAGTCTTTATCAAATTTTCCACCAGCACCTATTTTAGTCATTACAACCTCCAATGCAGATACACCTTCTTTTTTGTGCATACCGACTGGAATTCCTCTTCCATCATCCTCAACAGTAAGGCTTGAGTCATTATTTATTTCTAAAGTTATAGTTGAACAATGTCCAGCCATAGCCTCATCTATTGAGTTGTCAACAACTTCATATACTAAATGATGTAGACCTCTTGACCCAACATCACCTATATACATTGAGGGTCTTTTCCTTACATGCTCCATACCCTCAAGGGCCTGGATACTGTCTGCGGAATATTGATTTTTCGGGTTGTCTGTTGGCATTTTTTAGCTTGAATTTTATTACTATAAATATACTAAAAAACGGAGGGGTAAATATGGTGAAACAGTCAGTATTTAAGCTAAACTTATCAACATTTTATTCATAAGATTTATTGTGAATATTTGATATAGATCTACCACTTGGGTCATTCATGTTTTTAAAAGCTTCATCCCATTCTAATGCTTGAGGAGTACTACATGCAACAGATGGAACGGATGGAACAGATTTAGCTGCTGCATCACTTGAAAAGTGATCACTAAAAATTAATCGATAGTAATATTCTTCCTTATTTCTAGGAGTGTTTATTGAAAAAATCTTAGAGGCATTTTCAAGATCATGATCACTGACCTCTTTTGACACTAGATCTTTTAAACTATCTATCCAAGAATATCCAACTCCGTCAGAGAATTGTTCCTTTTGTCTCCATAGGACACTTTCAGGTAAATAATCTTTAAATGCTTCTCTTAAAACCCATTTTTCAATTCGACCATTTTTAATCATTTTGTCTTCTGGATTAATATTCATAGCAACATCTATGAATTCCTTATCCAGAAAAGGAACTCTACCCTCAATTCCCCAGGCGGCTAATGACTTATTAGCTCTTAAACAGTCATACTGATGTAATTTATCTAACTTTCTTACCGTTTCTTCATGAAACTCCTTTGCATTTGGTGCCTTGTGAAAATATAAATAACCACCAAAAAGCTCATCTGCACCTTCTCCTGAAAGAACCATTTTAATTCCCAAAGATTTGATTGCTCTAGCTATTAAATACATTGGTGTGGATGCTCTTATAGTTGTAATATCATATGTTTCAAGATGATATATAACATCTCTTATTGCGTCTATACCTTCTTGAACTGTAAAATTAATTTCGTGGTGAATAGTTCCGATATGATCAGCAACAATTCTTGCAGCTTTTAAATCAGGAGCATCCTCTAGACCAACAGAAAAAGAGTGAAGTTGAGGCCACCATGCATCTTGCTTATCATTGGATTCAATCCTTTTGGATGCAAATTTTTTAGCTAAAGCTGATGTTATAGATGAATCAAGACCACCAGAAAGTAAAACACCATAAGGAACATCACTCATTAGTTGCCTTTTAACAGCAGCTGATAGTGAATCATGAATGGCTTTTATGGAAGTCTGTGAGTCCTTGACGTGATGATAAGAAACCCATTCTGGATTATACCATTTTTTAAGATCTGTGCTACTGCTTTCAAGATAATGACCAGGAGGGAAAAGTTCAATTTTATCACATACACCTTCAAGAGATTTTAATTCAGATGAAACATAAAAAATACCATCTTTATCCCACCCCATATAAAGTGGAATAATTCCCATATGATCTCGAGCTATTATATATTTATCATTAGATGAATCATACAAGGCAAATGCAAAAATTCCATTTAGATCATTTAAAAAATTAATTCCTTTCTTTTCGTATAACGCAAGTATAACTTCACAATCTGACTCAGTCCTAAAATTATAATCAGTAGCAAAACTATCCTTAAGGTTTTGATGATTGTAAATTTCACCATTAACAGCAATTACTTTTAAGCCATCTTCAGATAAAATAGGCTGTTTACCAGAGGTAGGGTCAACAATAGCAAGTCTCTCATGGGCAAGTATGGCATTTTCTGAAGAGTATACACCACTCCAATCTGGCCCTCTGTGTCTAACTTTTTGAGCCATTTTTAGTACGTTCCCTCTAACGAGATCATTATTGCCTTTTATATTAAAAGCACAAACTATTCCACACATATTCTAATTATATCTTCTATTAAAGACTAGCTCACCATTAACGAAAGTAGCTACAACACTGGTTAGAGGTATTCTTGATTCTATTGATTTAATAATATCATTGTCAAGTAAAATAAAGTCTGCAGATTTTCCAACCTCTATACTCCCTTTTTCCTCTTCCTCAAAGTTTACATATGCTCCATGAATTGTCATAGCAGAGAGTGCATCTCCTCTACTAATACTATTCTCCATTTGAAACCCATCATCTGGATAACCATTTTTATCTTTTCTTGCTACAGCAGAGTAATATGTCATTATTGGGTTTATGTCTTCAACTGGAAAGTCTGTCCCAAAGGCTATCACTTGTGATCTGTTTAAAAGTTCCTTATATGCATAAGCATATGTAGCTCTTTTCTTTCCAATTCGATCATATAGCCAATACATATCACTTGTAGCATGTGTTGGTTGAACTGATGGTAATATTTTTTGATTAAAAAGCTTAATATCATCCTCATTAACTATTTGAGCATGTTCTATGCGCCATCTTGGATCTCTATAATTAAATAGAGCATCTCCATAAGCTTCAAGTACAAATCTATTAGCATTATCTCCTATTGCATGTGTGTTCATCTGAAACTTAGTTCCTGCTAATTTAAATGCAAGAGATTTAATTGAATCTATAGGAGTTCTAATTATACCGTAATATCCTTTTCTATCAGAATAATCATTAATCATACTTGCTCCTCTTGATCCCAATGCACCATCTGCATATACTTTGACTGATCTAACATTTAATCTTTCAGTTTTGACAGGACCTTTATCTATAAAATAATCAACATCTTCAGGATTATTTTCGATCATTGCATAGATTTTAATCTTTAACACACCTGCATTCTGCAAACTATCTATTAATTCAATTTGTGATCTAGATATACCGGCTTCAGAAATTGTTGTTAGACCGTTTTCGAAAGCAATTTCTTCTGCAGACAACAGTGCTTTAATAGACTCATCCAAAGTAGGGTCAGGAATTATATCATCTATAAGCCTCATTGCATTATCAACCAAAACTCCAGTTAACTTTCCATTTGATTTAATAAAATCTCCACCCTCAACCTCAGAAGATCCATCAATTCCTGCAAGTTTTAGTGCATAGTCATTAACCAAGTATGCATGTCCGTCTATTCTACGAAGAACAACTGGTTTATCTGGAAAAGACTCATTTAATAATTTATTAGTTGGGAATGATTTGTTAACCCAATCATTTTGATCCCATCCTCTTCCAATTATAAATTTTTTGTCATTCGAATTATTGAACTTATCTACACGACTAATAACATCTTCAAGGCTTGTAGTTTCAGTTAGATTAACTTGGTCAGTTAAGAATCCTAGGTTATAAAAATGAGCGTGTGAATCAATAAAACCAGGATAAATTGGAAGACCTTCTGCATTGACAACATTGGATGAGGAATATTTAGACATTACAGAGTCATCACCAACAAATATAAACTTACCATCCTTTACAGCTATAGCAGTGGCTTTTTGATCTTGGCTTACAGTATAAATCTCAGCATTATAAACAATAAGATCAACCTTTTCAGAACAGGAAGTTAAAGTAATTAAAATAAGTAAAAATATTTTTTTGATCATTGAAAAATAAAATACAAATTAAATCAAATGATAGATATCAAACAAAGAAAAACTAAATAATAATTAACAATTTAGTATTACAATATTTTATTACTTTGGCTTTAGGAAAAAATGAACATTGTAGAAATCAAAAATACCAATATTTCTATTGACACAAAAAATGTGTTAGAGGCAATAAACTTTGACCTCAAAAAGGGAGAAATGAAATTTTTAATTGGTAAAACCGGAAGTGGTAAAACAACTTTTATAAATTCAATTTTTGGCAATCTTATACCGTCAAAGTCTGAAATATTTAAAGTGTTAGATTATGATATAAATAATCTCAATAATAAAGAAATACCTTTTTTAAGACGAAAAATTGGTTTTGTATTTCAAGATTTTAAATTATTAAAAGACAGAAGTATTTATGATAACATGAAATTTGTACTTGAAGCTACAGGATGGAAAGAGAAAAATAAAATAAATGATCAAATCAATAAAGTTTTTGATTTAGTAGGTTTTACTTCTTCATTACAAAAGTTTCCTAGCGAACTTTCAGGAGGTGAGCAACAAAGAGTTGCTATTGCAAGATCAATGTTAAATGAACCAGAGTTAATAATTGCAGATGAACCTACTGGTAATTTAGATCCCGAAACAAGCTCTGAAATAATTTCTTTATTTCAGAAGCTCCATAAAATTGGTACTTCAATGATCATTGCAACACATGATTATGATCTTATTTTAAATTTAGAAGGACAAGTATATAAATGTGAAGATGGGAAATTCTTTGAAGTAAAAAGAAAATAATAGTTAATATTGAATATGATTTTAAATAAAATACCAAAAGATAAGTTTTTACTAATAGCTGGACCATGTGCAATAGAAGGAGAAGAAATTTCTATTAAAATTGCCGAGAAACTTTTATCAATAACTTCAAAACTATCACTACCACTAGTGTTTAAAGGTAGTTATCGAAAAGCAAACCGAACAAGACTTGATAGTTTTACAGGTATTGGTGATTTAAAAGCATTAAAAATTTTAAAAAAAATTAATACTGAATTTAATGTACCTGTTATAACTGATATTCATGACAAAACTGAGGCAGACATAGCTGCTGAATATGTTGATGTTCTTCAGATACCCGCATTTCTCGCGAGACAAACAGATTTACTTGTTAGCGCTGCTAAAACAGGTAAAATAGTTAACATCAAGAAAGGACAGTTCATGAGCGCAGAAAGCATGAAGTATGCTGTAGATAAAGTTAAACAATCAGGTAATAACAATGTTATGTTAACCGAAAGAGGAACTCAATTTGGTTATAATGATCTAATCGTAGATTTTAGAGGTATATCAGAATTAAAGAAACTGGCTCCTACTATTCTAGATGTTACTCACTCGGTTCAAAGGCCAAATCAAACATCTGGTGTTACTGGTGGAAATCCAGAATATATTGAATCCCTAGCTCGAGCTGGAATTGTAAATAATATTGATGGAATTTTCTTAGAAACACACACTGATCCATCTCAAGCTAAAAGTGATGGAGCTAATATGCTTAATATTAATAACCTGGAAGTGCTTTTAAAGAACTTACTTACACTCAGAGAGGCATCATCTAAAATTTAGTTAATTATCATATCTTTGCACACTTAAGTACATTGATATATTGGGGTCGACAGGTATTGACAGCAAGACTAATGTTTTTATTTGCAAGTCGAGCAATGAAAATAAACTCGTAAATCTGATCTTTTTAACCTTTAAATGGCGAAAATAACTACGCTCTAGCTGCATAATTGACTGAATTATAGTAAGTCATTGCTAATCTCAACTAGGTTGAGAAGCTAGATGTCTCTTAAAAACTTTGATTGACAGTTTTTATTTATGAGATACCATAGAGTGAATCTAGAGTTTTATATGCACTGGATAAAACTTAAAACTAAAGTGATAAGGAAAATATTTTGGATGTTATCGACCAAGTATTTTTTCGAAAATTAAATGATAACTAAACTTGTAGAAGGTAATTTTATTACTTGTATGGACGAGGGTTCGAATCCCTCCGACTCCACTATTTAAACCTCAACTCCTAGTTGGGGTTTTTTTATTATTTCTAATTTATCAACTCATAACCTTGATTAATTCCTTTTTCAATTGCAGGAACACCCTTAACCATCCACATTGGTTCTGATTCACCTTTCAGGTAATGATCAAAGAATTGTTGCATTCTAATATTAAAGTCTTTTCTATTCTGCATTTTTAATGGCCAATGACGAGCTCCATTATAATTTAATAACCAAGATGGTTTACCCAAACGTCTTAAACTTACAAAGAACTCAATACCTTGATACCATGGAACATGACCGTCAGCATCATTATGCATTATTAGTAAAGGAGTATTAATTTTATCAATATTATATATCGGAGAGTTCTCAAAGTATCTCTGAGGGTATTCCCATGGCGTACCACCAATTCTACTTTGTGTGTGTTCATACTGGAACTGTCTACTTAAACCAGTATCCCATCTTATTCCACCAAAAGCACTAATCATATTTACAACAGGTGCTCCAGATTCTGCTGCTTTAAAAATATCTGTTTTTGTAACTAAATAGGCAATCTGATATCCTCCCCAACTGTGGCCTTGAACACCAATATTAGCCTCGTCTACAAAACCTTTTTCTATTAAAGAGGTGACTCCTGGTATAACACTATTGAATGCACTTTCTCCTGGATAACCTACCCTGTAATATACATCTGGATTAAAGATTAAATATCCTCTACTAGTATAAAAACTATAATTAATTGATGATCTTCCTGGTGAAGGAGCTCTATGGGCATGAAGACTATTTGAACTTTTTTCATAAAAATTTACGATCATAGGATATTTCTTGCTTGGATCAAAATTTTCTGGTTTTATTAACAATCCTGTTAATGGCAAACCATCTAAAGAAGTCCAATTAATTAACTCTGCGGTTCCCCAATTATAATCTGTTTGCTGAGGGTTTGCATCACTTATTATGTTTTCTGATTTAAAATTTAGATCAGAAACTCTTATATCAGGATACTCCTCAAATGATTGTCTGTTAAAAATAACTTTATCAGTTAACCTAGCTTTCCTAGGAGTTGAGTATCTATATGGACCTTCAACTAATTGTGAACCAGAGTTCTTTCTATGATTATACTCATAATAACCAGAATTTTTTGTGATCTCATTAAAGGTAGTTAAAAGCATTTTTTCTGAGTTTTCAATAAATCTTTTTTCTGGATCTAACTTTATATATCTGAAAGAAGTTTTAGTTTCTCGTCCTTTAGTTAGTTTTTTACTTGAAGCATCATCAGGGTTAAATTCCCAAATATCATAGCGATCATAAATAAGAATTTTCTTATCATTTTTTGTCCATCCTGCTAGACCATAGGATCTTGGATAGTCAGGAGAATCATTAAGTTCGTTATAAAACACCTTTCCTTTTGTTAATTCTGTATATTTTGAAGTCTTGATATTAAATGTATACCAAGTACTATCCACTTGATTATATCCATAAGCATATTCTCCTTTGGGACTAAATCTTGCTGTGCTTGGATTAGATTGAATTGCTATTTTAGAATCTCCACTATTAATATTAATAACTACTAAATCATTCTTAGAAAAAAGTCCCGTCCATTGGGAACTTAATTGATAAGGTTCAGGGTTACTTATCAATGCATAATCTCCGTCACCTTCATTGGATAATAATGCATTGGGAAATTCTTTAGTTGCTATTTGAATTAGTTTACCTTCTTTTAAATGATAAACTGTTTGAAATGATTTCTTCTTGTCATTTTTGACTTGTTGTTCTTGAACAGTATATAATCTAGGCTCATCATAGGTCCATACTTCAACATTTACAATTTCTTCCTTCAATAATAATGTATCCTGAACAATTTCAGGAAGAGCTAAACCAAAATATAATTTACTTTCATCTTTAGAAAATTTAACTTCACCATCAGAAGATACTCTGTACCCATTAGGTGAACTGTTCTTATCTAAAACTAACTTAGCTTTACTAGCAGAAGAGTCCCATGTATAAATTTCATAAGGCCTTTGATATGTTTTAGTGGAATCAGCATCTATAACAAAAGCAAGGTTATCTCCAGAATTACTTAGGTTAAGTTTAAAATATTTTGTTTTGTCATGAGACTCATAAACCTGTTTAGTGTTATTTGATTTTAAATTTTTAACATACACACCAGGTTTTATAGAATCTTTTATTCCTGTAGTGGTATAAGATAATATCATTCCCTTTTTTGCAAAAGTATAGTTTGTCACAAAGTGTATAGTGTCTTCTTTTTCGGTTTCAAGATCTCTTATTACTAATGGATATCCATTTTTTGAACTACTCTTTTTTACCTTTTTATCTTTTTTATTTTGAGTTGAGTCTTTTGATTTTTTATTATCCTTCAAAGGAGTCTGATCATATGTATAAGCAATGAATCCAGACCATTTTTCAGGGAGTTTATAGGACTTGATATTTGCAATTTTATGAAAAGACTTATCTTCTAAATTAAATATACCAATTGTGTCCTTTGGCATTTTATCTTTTTTCACCTTTCTCCTTTTCATCTCTACAATACTATCTTTCCATGCCTTAATAGTGAAAATAGCAAACTTTGAATCATATGTAAACACTCCACTTTAAGAGCGTTCATAATCAAATAGTAAATTACCTTCGGTGTCTTTTATTTTAAGATGTTGATCCTTTTCACCTTTCTCAATAGAATATATCACAAAGTTTCCTTCTGCATTAAG
>UPTG01001967.1_pt1 | contig 14654 bp, 11 predicted proteins | sample 2160121 | NCBI WGS metagenome assembly UPTG01 (sample SAMN06266255, study PRJEB28933) | marine metagenome | isolation source: Columbia River Estuary | place: USA:Columbia River Estuary, USA | collected 2014-07-27
CCATTAAATGTGTTGATTGTTGGCGCGGGTATCGGCGGACTTACGCACGCCCTGTGCTTGGGTCGCGCCGGGCATCGGGTGACGATCCTTGAGGCCAATCCGAGCGCCGAGTTTCTTGGGGCTGGCATTCAAATCTCGCCGAACGCGACTAAAGTCCTGCAATCTATTGGTCTTGGGCCGGCGCTTGCGCGCGCGGCGACCGTGCCAGAGCACGCCACCTTTCGTCATTGGCGCTCTGGCGCGAGCATTCACCAGGCGAGGCTAGGGTCAACGATAAACGAACGGTTTGGGGCGCCCTATTATCATCTGCTGCGATCCGACTTAATGCGGATATTGTTGGATGCGGTGGCGGAAGATGCTCGGATCGATCTGATCTTTGGGGTCAAGGTTTTAGGGTTTGACGTGAACGGTGACGCTGTCTCAGTTCGCACCCAGGATGCGAATTTCACCGGTCAAGTTTTGGTGGGCGCCGATGGGATTCATTCGAGCATCCGCCAAAGCCTCTTTGGCGCCCAGGCGCCCAGGTTTACAGGCCAAGTTGCCTGGCGCTTCTTAGTGCCGGCGGCGGGCCTCGACCCGAGCGCGATGGCGCCTGGTGTGACAGCCTGGTGGGGACCGGGTCAGCATTTTGTCCATTACCTTGTGGGTCAAGGGCAATGGGTGAACTGTGTTTGCGTTTTGGAATCAACTCAGTGGGCGCAGGAGTCTTGGCTTCAAGGGGGCAAGATTACAGAGGTTGTGGAAGATTTTAAGGGTTGGCATCCGAGCCTCGCTGCGTTGATCAACGCGGCGGATGCGCCTGAGGTTTATAAGTGGGCGCTCTTCGACCGACCTGAATTGCCAAGTTGGGGTGTAGGACCCGTGACTTTATTAGGCGATGCCTGCCATGCAACGTTACCGTTTATGGCGCAGGGTGCGGCGATGGCCATTGAGGATGCGGCGGTTCTAAGTCGTTGCTTGCAGCAAGGCTCAGAGATCCAGACCAGTCTGAAACGCTATGAAGCCATGCGAAAGCCAAGAACGACCTATGTTCAACGGGCCTCTCAACGAAACGGACGGGTTTTTCATGCTCGCCCGCCCTTCTCCTGGCTGCGAGATCAAGTCGCCCCCTGGGCGGGGCGGCAAACGATGGCCCGACTGTACGAGTATGATGCCCTTGCGGCGGTGTAATGTGGTGGCATTGATTTCATCGAGGCAGAGCCCTTTCACAGGCTTTGGATAAAATCGAAGCGTTGTTTATTGCCTAAACCCGTCAGTCCTTGGGGTTGCGTCGTTTAGGGCAGGCGGCTCAAATTGATGGATTGCAACGGCGCCGGGTCTCTATCACTATGGGGTTGTTCAAGGGGCTGGGCATTGTAATCCATCGGTGCTCAGTCAGTGTTTAGTTGGGAAATCCCGCCGTGCGCGATGCGGTGGCTGGGCATCAGGAGAGATCAATGCAGACCGTGCTGAGTGACGATCAAGTGCAATTTAAACACGTTGTGCATCGATTCTTTGATACCCACAGTACAACGACAGCAGTTCGGGCGCTTGCCGAAACCGAAACCGGTTTTGATCCCCTCGTTTGGTCGCAGCTGAGTGAAACCCTGGGATTAACGGGCACGCACCTGCCTGAGCAATATGGCGGCCATGGCTTTGGCCCCGTTGAGTTGGGGATCATTCAGGAAGAAATGGGTCGAACACTTTATTGCGGGCCTTTTTTTTCATCTGCGGTCATGGCGGGCTATGCCCTCGAACGCTTTGCCGATGACGCTGCTAAAACTGAAAGACTGCCGCAGATTGCGGATGGGTCGATCCGGGCAACCCTGGTCTTAGATGACCTGAATCATCCGAGTCAGGTCGGGCGGTTGATTGCGGCAGATCAGGCCGGCGCGTTGACGGGTTCCGCCCCGATTGTTTTGGATGGCTGCAGCGCTGAGGTGTTTTTCATCGTGGCGCGCGAGGACTCAGGGTTAGGGCTTTATGCGCTTGCAGCCAAGGCACCGGGCGCAGAAGTCTCAGCGCAAGACTCGATTGATATGACGCGCAAAGTCGCGCGGGTAACCTTGCAAGAGGCCGCGGGCACTCGGATCGGATCAGTGACCCCGCAGTCTCTTAACCGATTTTGGGATTTAACCAGCGTTGCTTTGGCCCACGAAATGATTGGGGGCGCGTCCCGGTTGTTGGATGAAACGGTCGAATACACCAAAGGCCGATATCAGTTTGGTCGTCCGATTGGCTCCTTTCAGGCCTTAAAGCATCGCTGTGCAGATCTTTTGATGAATCTCGAATTCGCCAAAGCAGCGACTCAGCATGCCGGGTTTTGTTTGGCGGCGAGTGATCAAGAGACCATTTATCCCAGTATGGCGAAAGCGATGGCCGCAGACTGTTTTATGGAGATGGCGCGGGCCGCCATTCAGCTTCGAGGCGGTATTGGTTTTACTTGGGAGAACGACACGCACCTTTGGTTTAAACGCGCAAAATGCGATGAAGTATTGCTGGGCGCGCCCTATCGGCATCGCGCTCGGATGATGGCTATTCTGCAGGAGACCCAAGATGTCGCATGATGGGATAAAAGCAGCGCTAGAAGGGTTTTTAGATGCTGAGTTTTCGCCGGATTTGTCGTTGGTTGAGTGGCGAAAACGACTGGTTTCCGCCGGCTGGGCGGCGCCCTCGTGGCCAGACGCGTATTTTGGCCGCGACTTTTCTCAAGCCGAGGCATTGGTTGTCTCACAGGTTTTTGCTGAACGGCGTGTCGTCGGCGCCGCCCAAGTGGGTCCGCGCCGATTGGCAGCTGAAACCATTCTTGCCCATGGTACACACGAACAAAAACAGCGCTATTTGCCGAAGATCCTGACTGGCGAGCATGCTTGGTGCCAGCTCTTCAGCGAGCCCGGAAGTGGATCGGATTTAGCGGGCGCCTCAACCCGGGCGGATCGAAAGGCGGATCACTGGCTCATTAATGGTCAGAAAGTTTGGAATACCAGCGCGCATCATGCGGACTTTGGCATTTTGGTGGCGCGCTCGAACTGGGATCTGCCGAAACACCAAGGCCTGTCATACTTTTTGATTGATATGCGTCAGCCTGGCGTTGAAGTTCGGCCTTTAAAACAGATGAACGGACACGCATCCTTTAACGAGGTGTTTTTAACCGATGCGCGGGTGGCGCTGGATGACCTCGTGGGCGGTGAGGGCCAAGGCTGGGCGGTTGCTACGGCCACGCTTTCGATTGAGCGCCAAGGCTTTGCTCGGGGTCGGAGTCAGGGCGCGCCGGCTCCGGCCTCGGCGGGGCGAGTTTATGAAGAGCTTGCCCGAGAGCTCGAAATTGATAATGAGCCATACACTTGGTATCCCCAACGTGAAGGCCGCCCGGACTTGATTCTACAGCGGGCGCAAGAGACCGGCGCGATTGAAGACGATGCGGTGCGTCAAGAAATGGCAAAGTTGGTTTGTTTGACCGAGGCCGCACGGATTTCAGCGGATCAGGTTTCGGCGCATCAAAAATCCGGCGGTCAGGGGATGCTGCCCGCAGGATCGATTGGTAAGCTCGGCGCGAGTGTGATTGCGAGACAAGCGGCGCACGTGCACACCATGATCTCAGGCGCGAGCGCGATGTTGAGCGGCCCTGAGTCTGCGTTCGAAGGGGTTATTGCCGAGACGTTAATTTCGGTGCCCGCGATTTCAATAGCAGGTGGTACGGATGAAATTCAGCGCAATATTATTGCCGAGCGCGTGCTGGGCATGCCAAAAGAGCAGCGGATGGATACCGGACCCTTCCGAGATATTCCGCGCAATGGGCAATAAGAAACGAGGCCTTGGTCGGATCTTTGTGCCGTCCTAGGATTAAAGCAAAAGCTGTAAGATGAAGAAAAGGAGCGTTAAATGAGTTTCAAAGGCATAGACCACGTTGTGGTTCGGGTGGGTGATATCGAGGCGGCTGTTGCTAATTATAATAAGATCTTAGGGATTGAGCCTGATCGGGCACACTCAGAGGCTCTGATGGCAGATCAGGCCTTCTATCGCTTCGACAACGGCACCTTCTTGGAATTGATTTCGCCAACCCAAGAGGCCTCGCCCTTGACCGGGTCGTTAAACAAGCTTGGCGATGGCGTGCATACGGTGGCCTTCGCGGTTGAGGATCCGAAAGCGACCGCCGAGTCCTTGTCGGCATCGGGTGTCCGCACGATTGGTGGCGCGTTTGTGCATCCCGCTGAGGCCAATGGCTTGCTGGTGCAGTTAAGTCCTGCATCATAAATTAAGCGCGAACATTCATTTGAGACTTTAAAGGAGTGCCGAGGCGTGAACGAAGCATTAGTGCAATTTCGATCGGAAACGAGAGCTTGGTTGGCAGCGAACTGCCCGGTGGGTGCTCGCGGGCCGGGTGAAGTCCATAGCGGCAGTACCAAAGTTGTTTTCCAGCCCGATACCCAGCGGTGGCTGCAGGTGATGGCGGAACGCGGCTGGACGGTACCGCAGTGGCCAAAAGCGTATGGCGGCGCTGACTTAAGTTTGGCCGAAACCCAGATACTGTATGAGGAGATGCAGGCCATTGATGCCCGTCCGCCGCTGATGAACATGGGGACGCGGATGTTGGGGCCGACCTTGTTGGAGCATGGCACAGAGGATCAAAAACAACGGCATCTAACCTTGATTGCCAAAGGGGGCGCGGCCTGGTGTCAGGGGTATAGCGAGCCGGGCGCGGGCTCTGATTTAGCGGCACTTAATACAAAGGCGGTTCTGCAGGGTGATCATTTCCAAATTGATGGCCAAAAAATTTGGACCTCAGGGGCGCAATATGCGGACTGGATGTTCTGTTTGGTCCGAACCGACCCAAGCGTGCCCAAGCATCAGGGGATCAGTTTTGTTTTGTTGCCCATGGATCAACCTGGGGTAACCATTAAGCCCATCCAGCTCATCTCAGGCAGCTCGCCCTTTTGTGAAACCTTTTTAGATGGCGCTTTGGCCGAAAAACGAGATCTTGTTGGTACCCTCAATGAGGGTTGGGGCATTGGTAAGCGCCTACTCCAGCATGAACGCTCAGGTCAGGGCGGCCTCGGCCCATCAGCTGGTCGATCTCGACCCGTTGGGGTCACTGTTGATCTTGATCTCACGGACCTTTTGCGTCGGTATGGCTCCGATCCAGTCCAGACAGCAAGCCAACGTGATGAGGTCATTCAGTGGCAGATGCGCAGTCGCGCGTTTTCGTTAACCCAGCGAAGGATGGGCGAAGAAGCACGAGGCGGCGCCGCCCCGGGCGCCGCGACTTCGATGTTTAAACTGTATGGCGCCTCTTTAGCGCAAGATAAACAAGCCTTGACGGCTGATTTGATGGGCAGCCAGGGCATGGGTTGGGAGGCGGCAGGGTTCTCGTCAGAGGAATTGGGCGCCACACGATCTTGGCTCGCCAGTCGAGCGGTTACGATCTACGGCGGAACCAATGAAGTGCAAGCCAATATCATCGCTAAACGGGTATTGGGTTTACCGGATTAAGTACAGCGCAATAGCAGGGAATCACGGCTCTTGACGGTTTTGAGATTGCTAAGATCAATTGGTCAAATTCGGCCTGCCCTTTTATTCCGCTCTAGGGCAAGACGGGTTGGGTATTGGTGAGCGAGCGTTACCATTAGCGCCGGGTCTAGGGTCTCAGGGCGTTCCTAAATATCGTAATATTCGAGGTTGCCGCTTGTGGCTTCTCCGGATTTGCAAGCGCCTGGAGCCTTTGTTAATACAAAAATGCGGATATCCCGATTTTCAGTCCAGCCAGACTGCTGGTACACTTCGCTCTCGAACGGTAAAGAGCATTTTCTAATGCCAGTCCAATTTGTCGCATCTTGTGAATTGCCAACCCAGTTTGGCAAGTTCATCATGCACGGTTTTGAGGATCCCGATACGGGCCAAGAACACGTTGCACTCACTTTTGGTTCCGTTGCGAATCAGTCTGGCGTGCTGTGCCGCGTACATTCCGAATGCCTAACGGGAGATTGCTTGTTTAGTATGCGCTGTGATTGCGGTTCGCAGTTGCAGACCGCGATGCAGAGAATTTCTGAACAAGGCGCTGGGGTTTTACTCTACCTCAGGCAAGAAGGCCGAGGCATTGGCCTGATCAATAAAATCCGAGCCTATCAGCTCCAAGATGCCGGGGCTGATACGGTTGAAGCGAATGAGCGCCTCGGCTTTGATGCAGACCTCCGGGATTACACGATGTGTCGGAATATGTTTGCGCATCTCCAGGTCGGCTCTGTTCGGTTGATGACCAATAACCCGGTGAAAGTGAATGCCCTGACCAAATTGGGTATCGACGTCCAGGACCGTATGCCAATAGAAACTGGACACAACGACCATAATGACCGTTACCTCAAGACGAAAGCGGGCAAGTTAGGACACCTACTTGGCCAGTCAACGGGTAGCTAGGTTCCGAAAGCTGCTTGATGATCGAGGATGCGTTGCAAGATACTATCGGCGTCAAGACCGCTGGCTTTGATCATTTCCGCAGGTTTTTCGGGCTGTATAAACGCATCCGGTATGCCTAGGTTTAAAACCAATCCGCGATATCCCGTCTTCGCTAAGCTTTCATTGACAGCAGAGCCAGCACCGCCCTGAACGGCATTTTCTTCAAGGGTCACAATGAAGGCATGCTCGCTCGCAATTTGCTTGATCAGCGCTTCATCAAGCGGTTTTACAAATCGCATATCCACAACGGTTGCGTCCAATTGCGCAGCCACCGAGAGGCCGGTCTTCAGCATGCTGCCAAAGACCAGCATTGCAATGGCGCTGCCAGACCGGCGCACGTTAGCTCGGCCTAATTCGATCTGGATCGGCGCATCAGAGCCTTCACCGGTTATGTCGCCTCGTGGGTAGCGGACACAGGCGGGGCCCGAATAATCATAGCCAAATTCGAGCAGGGCTTTGAGTTCACTTTCGTCTGAGGGCGCCATCACAACGACATTGGGGATACACCGTAAAAAACTGTAATCAAAGACCCCGGAATGGGTCGGCCCATCCTCGAGCAGCCCAGCGCGATCAATCGCAAACAGCACATCCAAATTCTGAATGGCGATGTCATGAACCAGTTGATCATAGGCGCGTTGTAGAAAAGTGGAATAAATGGCGACAACCGGTTTCATCCCCTCGCAGGCAAGCCCAGCAGCCAGAGTCACCGCATGTTGCTCTGCGATGGCAACATCAAAGTAACGGTCGGCAAAGCGTTCAGAAAACGCAACCAGGTCTGAGCCTTCGCGCATCGCGGGTGTGATCGCCATAAGGCGGGCGTCTGCTCCGGCTTTATCGCAGATCCATTGCCCAAAAATATTGGAGTAACTGGGCTGTTTGTCATTGCGGCCAACGGGGTTGGTTTCAATTTTTGACATTGAATGGGTGCCAATGGGCGCGGCTTCGGCGGGTTCAAAGCCCTTGCCTTTTTGGGTCACAAGATGCAGAAATTGCGGTCCGTTTTGATCCTTGATATTGGTTAAGGCCGTTACCAGGGCGCGTAGATCGTGACCATCAATCGGGCCAATGTAGTTCAGGCCAAGTTCGTCAAAGAGCGTGCCGGGCACGACCATGCCTTTCATGTGCTCTTCGGTTTTTCGAGCAAAGTTTTGCGCCGAAGGCAGGTGACTTAAAATCTTTTTGCCGCCTTGTCGAACATTTAAATAAAACCGGCTGGAGAGGATTCGGGCAAAATAACTTGCGAGCCCGCCAACATTTTCCGAAATGGACATCGCGTTGTCGTTCAGGATGACCAGCATGTCGGCATCAACCGAGCCCGCGTGATTCAGGGCTTCAAAGGCCATGCCTGCGGTCATGGCACCATCTCCGATCACGGCAACGGTTTTCGACGGGTTGCCGCGGGCTTTTTTGGCCAAGGCCATGCCCAAGCCAGCACTGATCGAGGTCGAGGAGTGTCCGACGCCAAAGGTATCAAAAGGACTCTCATCTCTTGATGGAAAGGGCGCCAAGCCGTCTTTGCGTCTTAAGGAGCCCATCTGTTCACGTCGGCCCGTTAAGATCTTGTGCGGGTAGGTCTGATGGCCTACATCCCAGATTAAGTGGTCGTCGGGCGTATCGAAGCAATAATGCAGCGCAACGGTTAATTCAATGACGCCAAGCCCTGCGCCAAAGTGCCCGCCGGTTTGTCCAACGGTATAAAGCAAAAAGTGCCGGAGTTCATCAACCAATTGATCTAACTCAGCCAGACTCAGTCGTCTTAAGTCGCTGGGGACAATCACAGTATCTAGCAGCGGCGTGTCGGGACGCTCGGTTGGGATGGTGTAGAACATAAGGCGGATTGATTAACTTGATGCTGAAAGTTTACACGAAAGCATTGAAAGATTTTCTCGGTATTAATGTTTTCTTTCGACCATGTAATGAACCAGCGCTCGTAGATTGTCGGTTTCAAGCTGCGATTGCTGGAGAAGGTTTAGAGCGGTCTTCATGAGGTCAGCAAGATGGTTTTGCGCCGCCTCAAGGCCCAATAAGGAAACAAAGGTCGATTTTGCCTGAGCTCGGTCTGAGCCTTGCTGCTTGCCGAGGGTTTCAGTGCTGCTGGTTTCATCGAGGATATCGTCTTGCACTTGGAATGCCAGGCCGAGTTGCGCGCCAAAGGATCGAAGGAGTGGTTCGACGCGCTGGTTGTTCGCGATGATGGCTGCGCTTGCGGCTGAGAACTCAATGAGCGCGCCGGTCTTAAGCGCATGCATCTCGGTGAGGGCGCTCAAGCTGAGCGCTTGGTGTTCCCCTGCCATATCATGGACTTGGCCGCCCACCATGCCCTGTATGCCGGATGCAGTGCTGAGTGCCTGAATCAGACGAAGCCTTGCCGCGGGATCAAGTAGCTCGTCCTCTGCGAGCGTTTGAAAGGCAGCCGCTTGTAGTGCGTCTCCTGCCAGGATCGCTAAGGCTTCTCCAAATTGAATGTGGGTGCTGGGTTTTCCACGCCGTAGACCGTCATCATCCATGGCCGGTAAATCGTCATGGATTAACGAGTAGGCATGAATCAGTTCAACTGCGATTGCGGCACTGTCAGCTTGATCTAAGTTAAGTCCGAGCGCGTCGGCGCTCAGATAAACAAGGGTTGCACGCAGACGTTTACCCCCACCCAGACAGGCGTACTGCATGGCATCAAGGAGTGCTTTGGGTTGGTCAAATGTGCTGAGTCGTTGTGCAAGCTTTTCTTCGATTCGGTTTTGGAACGGGGCTAGAAACTCAGCCGTCATCGGAAGACTCGAAGGGCTCGGGTGCAACGCCATCACTGGTTTTTACCAGCTGCGCGACGGTTTGCTCGGCATCGGTCAGGGCTTTTTGGCACGCGCGGGTCAATGCGATGCCCTCCTGAAACGCCTTCAAGGAGTCCTCGAGGGAGAGTTCACCGGCTTCCATGGTTTCAACCAAGGTTTCGAGTTTCTTTAAGGATGCTTCAAAAGCAAAGGCAATGGCTTGGGGCATATCGGCGCTGTTGTCATCAGTTTGGTGCACCTTACTGCCGCGCTTGCGACAGGTCAATCAACCGCCGCGCGCTTTTTTATTTCGGTCAAGGCCGAGAAGGATGGTGCTGAGCCCTAACAGATTGTTGATACCCTTGCTCGCCTCAAAGCGGCGGGGCGCACGACGGCTCATGGCAGGCGAGATGTGATGAGCGGCTCCTGCGAGGAATAGCTTGCCGATTAAGCGTCGCATGCGTTGAGATTCAGCCTCAGCGTTCGGGGGCTTGCAGCGCTAAGGTATAGTCGAGGCTAAACGCGCCACTGGACAATCGGTATGGGGGTAAGGTGTCCGGTCCACAACTGGCGCCGCCCAGGCCGCGTTGCATGACATCTAGGCTCAGCCAAACGTGATGATCCGGCGCGACTTCATAGGTGTGAAAGGCGTTTAAAAGCGCTTCCTTGGGATAATGACTGGCTGACGCTTCAAACAGCGGATGCCCCGTCACGATCACGCCCAGTTGACGATCATTATGGAGCCCAAGCCATCTTACGTCTGTCAGGTTGCCATGGTCCTGAGGCAGGATATAGGGTACATACTGGGCACCCACCGTACTTTCGTGCACCATTAAGCGGCCAGATTGTTTGCGATCGACATAGGTCTCATGAGGCCCTCGGCCATACCAAGATAGGTGCTCAAAGTCCGGGTTGAGTCGGTACCGAACGCCTAGCCGCGGTAAGTCTTCTAACGCCTTGGGCACTTGAAACCGGTGAGAAACATGCAATGCAGCATCGGCTGTCAGATGGTATCGCGTTTTGCAGCGGATTTGCCCGACTTGCGTCACGACTCGAGTGGTATGACTGAGGACAACGCCGTGGGCGCCTTGCTCTGTAATCGATAGCTTTCCGGTTTCTGGTTCAGCGTCAAACAGGCCTTGTGCGCGCCATCGGTCCAGCGCCTTATGCTGCTGACCGGTCCAACCCTTGATGCCATCGTTATCAATTGGCGCCCGCCAGATATTGATCATTAGGTTGCCCTGTAGGATGGCGTCTTCTTTGAAGCAAACGTCAGCCAAGCCGAAAGCATCGAAACAAAAGACTGAATCCATGGCGCGTAATTGAATCCGCCCGTCCTGAACTTGAATATCAGGCGGCGTTGGCTGGTCCTTACGCGGCCGCGTTTTCGCGGCGGCTTGAACGGTTTTTAAGGCGATTTGATCCCAAGCCACCAGATGCCCGGCATCGCACCAAGATTGTTTTTGTTTGAGCGCGAACTCGAACAGAATGCTGTGCTCCCCGGGTTGACGGGTGCAGGATTTGGGTGCGGCAACCACCACCTCGGCCGCGGCGCCGGCGCGTACTTTCGGCAGTTTTAGGACACGTGTGTTTTGAATCAAGCCGTCTACCAAGTAATGACAAGTGACGGTCAGTCCGGCCAAATCGGTAAAGTCTTGTTGGTTAATAATCTCAAACCGATTGCCTCTGCGTTTGCGGACTTTGATCGGTTGAACCACCTTTTTAAATTCTAACAACGAGCTGTGCGGGGTTCTGTCCGGCCAGCAGAGTCCATCGCACACGAAGTTCAGGTCGTGAATCGCTTCCCCAAAATCGCCGCCATATGCCCAATAAGCTTGACCATCGGCGGTCGCGAGAATCCCGTGATCGATCCATTCCCAGATGAAACCGCCCTGCAGCCCTTTATGGGTTTCAATCGCATCCCAGTATTCCTGGAGGTTGCCGCAACTGTTGCCCATGGCGTGGGCAAACTCGCACATGATGACCGGCCTTGGATCGTGGCTGGTGGTGGCATGTTCGATTAATTCGGCAACGGACGGGTACATGGGGCAGACGAGGTCCGAGCCTTCGGCGTTGGCATCCCAGTCGCGTTTGACGCCTTGCTCACAGATGGCATTTTCATTATGAATGGGCCGGCTTGGATCAAAGGCTCGGATCCAGGCAGCCATGGCAACTTGGTTGGGGCCATAGCCGGTTTCGTTACCAAGGCTCCAGGAAAAAATGCAGGCATGGTTTTTGTCGCGCTCGACCATCCGGGTCGCGCGAGATAAAAACGCCGGGGCCCAGTGACTGTCTTGACCGAGTTGAGCGTAATGATGATGGGCTTCAAGATTGGTTTCATCGATGACGTATAAGCCGTATTCATCGCACAGTTCTAAAAATCGAGATTGATTCGGGTAGTGGCTGGTCCGAACTGAGTTGATGTTGTGCTGTTTCATGAGCGTTAAATCTTGCCGCATCAAGGCTTCAGAAATGACTTTCCCGGTCTGGTCGCAGTGATCATGACGATTAACGCCTCGGATCAGGACGGCTTGACCATTGATCAGGAGTTGGCGGTCTTTGATTTCAATGTGTCGAAACCCGATCTTCAATCGAGCGCATTCCAGCACTCGGCCCAAGGGGTCCTTCAGGGTGATTTCCAAATCGTAAAGGTTAGGGTGTTCACTCGACCAGGCATCAACCTTTTTGAGGGACTTTGACAATTCGATCACCGCGCCTTTGCCGGTAACCGGAAAGTACTGAGCGCGGTCAATCTGGCCAGCGAGCCCTTGGGTTAAATTCCGATCTTGCCCGGATGGGTAGAGGGCTGCGCTGACGCTGTGTCCAAGCGCGCCGCGTCCTGAGGCAGACAGGGCGATGCTGAGATCCAGCCGTGCGCTCTGATCACTCGGGTCAAAGATTGGTTTGGCATGAATATCCCTTAAGTTGACCCAAGGCCGGCGGGATAACCGGATCGGACGATGAACGCCTGCATGCCACCACTGATCTTGATCTTCGATATAACTTGCGTCACTAAACCTTAAAATCATCAAGGCGATTAGGTTTTCGCCGGGCACCAAAAACGGCGTTAAATCAAACTCCGCAGGCAGTCGAGAGTCTTTGTTAAAGCCGATGGTGTGGCCATTACAAAAAACGTAGCAGCAATTCTCAACGCCTTCGAGTACGAGCACGGATTGCAAGCGGGTACTCGATTGATGATTGAGTGTAAGCCGATAGAGTCCCGTTGGGTTTTGGTCAGGGACGCGAGGTGGTTCTTGCCGAAAGGGCATTCTAACGTTGGTGTAAATGGGTTGATCGATTTCATCGGGATCCATGGTCCACAGTGCCGGCAGGGTTACCGCCTTAAAATATTGATCATCGAAATCGGGTTGTTCCCAGCCCAAAGGCGCCTGGTCAGGGTGGGGTATCCTTAGAAATCGCCAGCCGTCAGAGAGTTCCGTCTCGCGGCTGGACTGACTGGCTTTGCTTTGTGCCTTGCTCGCAAATCGATGGAAATGGGCTGCTGCGGGTAGGCGACCAAAAGCCAATGTTTCTGGATTTTCCCAATGCGGGTTAGCCACTGATGTCTCCAAACGTCGCGATCGAATTAGGGAGTTTAATCGAGATCGCGATAGCGTGGGACGTTGAATAAAATCACGACCATGATGATCAAACCGAGGGCCGACAAACCAACCGCCCATTGTGGCCCATAAAATTCTGCGAGTAGGCTGATCGGATAGATGCTGACCGATAACAGCGCCATCTCCAGCATATAAATGCTCATCACCCTGCCGCGAAATTCGTCTTCAACATAGGATTGGATGAGCACATTGCTGAGCGACATGCGGGTTGCTTGACCAAAGCCGACGACGGTGAGCAAGGCGACCGAAATCCAAAAATGTGTTGATATGGCGAAGAGCAGCAAACTAATGCCCATAATGCCAGCCCCCCATAAGAGAATCCGAGCCCGACGCCGATTTCCGAACGACGCGACATAGAGCGAGCCGAGGAGCGATCCGATACCCGAGATCGAGATCAATAACCCAAGCCGATCCGGGCCCGCGGCCAGAACATCTTTGGCAAAGCCTGGCAGGAGCATGAAATAAGTTAGGCTGAAAAACACCATGAGGAAGTTGCACCCGAGCAGCATGAAAATGACGGGGGTGTCGAGAACGTAGCGAAATCCAAGGCGAAGCTCGACCAACATTGACCCGGTGGGCATATCGGCGTCTGCTTTATCGTTAACTTGGATAAAAGACATTAGTGCAGCAGACCATAAATACAGACCGGCCATCAGCAGATAGATCCATTGTGCTGGATCAATATTGCCGTTGCCGCCGCCGAGCGCGGCAACCAAGCCGCCTGCCAAGCCGGGTAGGAGCAACCGGGCCGTATTCATGCCCGAGGTACTTAGCCCAATGGCATTGGTGAGTCGATTGAGACCGACAATATCCTTTGTAAAAGCCTGTCGTGCCGGCATCATCGCGTTCATCACAAGGCCCTGCAGGATCGATGACACCAGCAAGTGTCCAAAGACCAGCTCCCCGCGATAGATGAGCGCCGCAATCCAAAAGGTGATGAGGGCATTGGCCACGCCGCTGATCTGGAGCACAACTTTCTTTTGCCGCACGCGGTCTGCAACAACGCCGCCGAGGGGTGCGGCGAACAATCCCACTAGCCCGCCGGCGGCGGTCATCCAGCCAAGCTTTTCGTAGGACGCAGTGATTTCATAGACCAGCCAGCCCCGAATGAACATTTGGATGTTCATGGCGGCAAAATTGCCGCACAGGGCGAGGAAAAACCAACGATAGTTTTTGATTTCAAACGCGGCAAAAGTACTGCGCCAGCGACTTCGCTGAACGGGTGTTGTTAGATCGTCCCCAGCGCTTGGCGAGGTTTTTGGGTTGGCCATCGGATCAATATAGCAGGCTTAGCCCCTGAAACTAGATCCGCGATAATGTTGGGTTATCCGCCGAGTTCAGCCAGGGCCTGGGCTGCGGCTTGACTTGAAAACAGCGCCTGACTTTGCTGAAGGTCTGCCCGGGCTGCGTCGGTTTGTTTCAGCGCTTTGGCGGCCAAGCCTCGACCCAGAAAGTATCTGAAGTGGTTGGGGTTAATCTTAATCGCGGCTGAAAAGTGCGTCTGAGCTTGACGGAATTCTTCTCTGGCCATCGCAATCTGACCGGCGGCACTGTGGATCTGAGCCTCAGATTGGGATTGCTCGAGCGCTGTTTGGATTTCCGATTGCGCCTTACTCAGATCGCCCTCTTTTAAAGCGATGAGCGCGGTTTGGGTTTGATTGTAGGCTTGCGATTGCTGACTGAGGCGATTGAGCTTGGACTGATAGCGATCAAAGCCCAAGGTGAGGTCCTGGCGCGCGGCCTGTTTTAGGCGCTGCGCGGTATCGCGATTTTTCTCGACCCGTTCTTGCGAGGGCGGGTGGCTGGCAAGCATGCCGTCGAGCCAGTTATTGGATTGGCC
>UPTG01001969.1_pt1 | contig 14643 bp, 12 predicted proteins | sample 2160121 | NCBI WGS metagenome assembly UPTG01 (sample SAMN06266255, study PRJEB28933) | marine metagenome | isolation source: Columbia River Estuary | place: USA:Columbia River Estuary, USA | collected 2014-07-27
CAGACCTTAAACTCATGTTTTTTTATTTCTTTTTAGGCATAGGTATCATTACGGTTATTGGATATTTTATTCGAGGACTTTTGGCAAAGCAAATTTTAGATTTCTTGGAAAGCATTATCGAAAAAGCGCCTGGGTTAAACTTCATTTTTGGAACTACTCGAGATATCACAGAAGCGTTTATGGGTGAGAATAAAAAGTTCAACCGCCCAGTGGTTGCCCACCTATCCGAGGGAATACATAAGGTAGGATTTTTGACGCGAGAAGATGCAGCGTTTTTAGATTGTCCCGGCTCATCGGTGGTTTATTTTCCCTATAGTTATGGCTTAAATGGCGAAATGTTGGTTGTTGACAAGAAAAAGTTACGGCCCTTGGATGCCGAAGCAAGTAATGTAACCAAGTTTGTGGTGAGTGGTGGTGCGGTTAAATTAGACTAAAGTACTATTGTGATTTTGGAAGGAACAATTTGCATTCTAAAATACAAAAATGCCTAGTATACTTTACACTGGGGATAACAATATGAAGCAATAGATGGCTTCCCATTAAATATGTACGTTTTTCGTACCGTTAATTAAATCAAGAAATGAATTTATTATTACAAATAACAGAACGTGTTGCTGATTCGCTTCAGAGAGTAGCTGAAGCCGGAGGAACAGGCGAGTCTGTTGGAACCCTAGATCTATTATTAAAAGGTGGTTTTGTCGTCTACATATTGCTGGCCGCTTTAGCTTTTGCTATTTATTTGACTATTGAGCGAGCCCTTTACATTAAGAAACGAGCAAAAATTAATCCCACACTATTGCGAGTGATTGAGGATAATATGAAAGAAAATAAGGTGGAAAGTGCGCAGAGCTATTGCGAACGAGAACCATCAGCTCAAGGACAAGTGCTTAGCACTGGGCTTCGATTTTTGGGGAGCAATATGCGTGAGATTGAAAGCGCCATGGAGACAAAAGCAAATGTAGAACTTAGCGCTATGGAGAGCAATCTTTCCTATTTAGGACTTATTGCAAGAGTAGCCCCAATGATGGGTTTTGTTGGAACCATTTGGGGAGTGATTCAAATTTTTATGGCTATTGCAAAGGATAGCAATTTGAGTATTGGGGGAATTTCTGAAGGTCTTTATGTAAAAATGATTACCAGTATGACAGGTTTAGTTGTTGGTATCATTGCTTTTATTGCCTACAGTATTCTTATGCGAAGCATCGATCGTTTTGCGGAAAGGCTTCAAGAGCAATCTTTGAGTTTTCTTGAAATGTTAAATAAATCTAATCACTAAAAAGCATGAAAATTCGCAGAAAACATAGAGAAGCGGCCGAGGTAGAAACCTCAGCAATGAATGATATCATGTTCTTTCTGCTGTTGTTCTTTCTTATTGTAAGTACATTGGCAAATCCAAATGTAATTCAGATTTTATTGCCCAAGGCTAGCAAAACAGAATCGGTTGTTGAGACCAAAGTGGTAAATGTATCTGTGGATGAAAATGCAGATATTTGGATTGATGCAAAACCATTGAGCCCCGCTGCAGATTTGACAAAATACGATGTTCTTAAAGAGGAGCTACAGGCCCTAAAAAATATTTACCAACCAAATGCAGAAGGGGATGAGGCAGAGCAAGCCACAAGCAAACTTGTCGTAGTTCTTCGCTTATACTTTGGGTTAAAAGTTCAAGAAATGGTGGATGTAATGCAAATAGGTGCGGATCTTGGAATAAAGATGGTTCTTGCTACCGAAAAATCAAATGGCTAGTGAATAATGAAAGCACTAGGTTTAGTCATATGTAGCCTATGTTCTTTTTACGCTCATGCCCAACTTAATTTTACTGCTCAAGTTAAGGGAGGATTTCTGATCCCCCATCACAGCACTATGCGCGGTTTAATGAACCACGCACAATCTTTGGAGGTCTCCGCTATTTATAGGGTAGACTCAAGCCATGTGGCCTATCGAAACCTTAACAAACCTTCGTTTGGCCTTATAGCAGGCCTTATTCGCAATAATAATCAAACAAACAATGGAAATGTAGTCTACACCGGTTTATTAGCGCAGAAGAACTTATACGAAAAGAAGAATCGCTGTATTGCACTTAGTATTGCTGGAGGCTTGGGCTATTCTACAAAAATATTTGATATTGAAACGAATAGAGCCAATATTGCCATGGGCGCTCGTGTGAACGGACTATTACAGATAGGACTTAAACATTACTGGAAAATAAGTAAGCAAACTGCATTTAAGGCATCGGTAGATCTCACCCATTTTAGTAATGGGAATATACAAATGCCCAACCTTGGCTTTAACTATCTTTTTTTAGGACTGGGTTTGAACAGATCTATTGGCCAAAAAACGGTCCGTCCTGCCATCCATAAAGAGTGGAACTCTACTTTAGTTTGGGAATTAGGGCTAAACTATGGTCGTCGTCAAATATCCATAGACGACAGACAACATATTAATATGGCAAGTATTGGGATGAACTTGGTTTATCCCCAAAGTGAGATTGCTCAGTGGAGAATGGGTTTTAATGTTTTTTATGATCGCAGCTACGTCCATACTGATTTGCAAGCGCTCCCAAAAGGGCAAAGTATGGATAAAGTTACAGAAGTTGCATGGGTGGGAGGTCACGAATACCGGATGGGTAAATTGGGTTTTACCTCCGAATTGGGTATTTATTTATACAGGCCTACCGATAAAAAACGCAGGTATTACGAGGCTGTTGGTTTGAGGCTTTACCCTCGTTCGAACTTATATCTTAGTACACGTTTAAAGGTTCATTTAACCTCAGCAGATTATATCGAATTTGGAATAGGGTACCAACTAAAAAGCAAGTCAAAAGTAAAGCTAGGGTTTAGAAATGGATGGCGATGGATTGGTAATACCCTCGGTTTACAGCAATAATTAAGATTGATTTTAATATGTATAGAACATAAAAAAAGCTCCACCCAAAGGTGGAGCTTTTTTTATTGATTGAAGGATGAAGCATTATAGGAGTACAATTAAACCTCTTAATATAGATGCCGATTTGACGGCTTCATACACGCGAACCTCTGAACAGCCGTGTTTTAAAACACTGTTCTCATGGCTTTTAACGCATTGCTCACAACCATTAAGAGTACTTACAACAAGGCTTAAAAGTTCAAAAAACTCTTTTCCTAAGACGGGTTTCCCTACAACTGACATTTTAATGCCTGCCAGAGATTTGGAATAAAACTCTTTATCCACCATGTGACGGAACTTATAAAAAACATTATTCATGGCAAGCAATGAGGTACAGGAGTAAACCTCTGCTATCTCATTGTTCGTTGCACCATGCTTTTTACTAAGAGCAGTGAATACTTCAATACCGATATTAGATTGGTCATTCACACTCACAGAAAGACCAATAAACGCACTTTCTTTAGGAGAAAGCTCCTTGTTTTTCAAGGCCTGTTGAACATTAGCTTTGAGGTCCTTCGCGTATCGAGTTTCTGAGTCTGCAATCCTACGTATTCCCTCAGAGCTTGAATCTGGAATTCCGAATTCTTCCAACATGCTCCTTGCGGGTTTATTTAATGATAATTAAATCTTGTCCCGGCTCCCAGTTACAACCGGTTAAACCTGGATTTTTAGTGGCTTCTAATGCTCTAAGCACTTCTGCAATATTTCTTCCGGTTCCATCATTGTTTGAATTTACCCATTGAATAATTCCTTCTGAGTCTACAATGTATGTTACACGGTATGGGACTCCTCCAGCTTGTAAAATACCTAAATCTGTACTTAGTGATTTTGATGTATCCTCAATAAGGGGGAATGTTAAGCCTCCAAGCTTTGGGTCGTGTACTCTCCAAGCCAAATGTACTTCAGCTGTATCAGTAGAAGCACCATAAAGCTCAGCACCCAAATCGGTGAACTTACTATGATCATTATTAAACTCAACAATTTCTGTTGGGCAGATGAAAGTAAAATCTTTGGGATAAAAGAATATCACCATCCATTTTCCTGCTTCGATATGGTCTTGTGAAGATACTTCGCCAAACGATTTATCAGCCATGATAGCCGTTTTCTTAAATTCTGGAAACTTTTGTCCTAGTCCTAGCATAATTCTATTTTGTAGTACAAATATCCGTAACTTTTTACAATAAATGAAAGACAAAAGCCTTAGTTTATAAAAATTTATAATCGTGTAAGGAAATATACCATTAAGTTTTGCAATGTGTTTTTGTTTTATCCCTCTGTTTTGTCTTTTTTTGTGATGAATGAAAATGAAACAATGGCAGCAAGTATTCTTGGCACTTGTAAGTTTATTAATTATTTTTATTTCTGTTAAACAGTATAGTACTTCAAAAGTTACCGATACTTGCACGCATTATAATAACTACATCATTTTTAAGAAATCTCCTAGTCATTTGTTGCAAGGAACTAACCTGTATGAAGGGTATGAAAAGGAGCATTACGATGTATTTAAATACACCCCTACATTCGCTCTTCTTTTTTCACCTTTTTTATCAGTGCCAGATGTAATTGGTTTGAGTGCTTGGAACTTACTCAATGCTTTGGTGTGGCTATTTGCTTTATTTAGGCTTCAAAATCAATCAAACCGATTCTTTATTTTTGGTTTGGTCATAGGTGTCTTAGAGCTCTATATTTCTATTTTAAACTCTCAATCCAATGCGTTAATAGCAGGACTTCTTTTGTGGGCTTATATATATCTAGAAAAAGAGGATTTCAGCCGAGCTTCGCTTTTTATATGGCTTACTACGGCCATTAAATTATTTGGAATCGTGTTTTTTGCTATGTTTATTTTTTATAAAGGTTGGCATAAGAAAGGGATTGTATATGCTATACTTTGGGGCTTTATTTTGTTTTTTATTCCTACAGTCGTTATTTCTTTTAAAGCACTTTTTTGGCAATACAGTAATTATTTAGATTTATTGAAGGCAGATCAGAGTGCTTTTCTAAAATACTCTTTCTTGGGTTGGCTGCAAGCGTGGTTTAGCTGGGAGCCCAACCGCACATTAGCTGTTTTATTCGCACTGGTTTTTCAATTCGGATTAAGCATCTATAAATCTATGAATCAGCAGAAAAACACAAAACTTTTAATGGCTGCTAGCTGGCTGCTTTGGATGGTAATTTTTAATCATATGTCAGAATCTGCCACCTTTATTATAGCGCTAACAGGAGTAGTTGTTTGGTGGGAGTATAGTAAAATACCCATTAAAATTAAGGGCTTTTTGATTGTTCCAATTATTCTTTTTACATGTTTGGGGCCATCAGATATTTATCCAAAAGCGTGGAGAATGATTATTGTAGCAGACCTTCAATTAAAAGTGTTTCCCTGCATTCTTATCTATGCTGCATTAATATGGGAATTGCTTCGCCAATCCCTAACAAAAAAAGGAGGAGATTTAGAAATCTCTATTTAAGTAAACACCTTATTCGTTTTTTGAACTAGAAGTTATTCTTCATCAGCCTCATTCACAAAACCCATGCTCGAGAACTTCGCTATGCGCGCTTCAATGAGATCTTCCTTAGATAATGTTTGCAGCGCCTTTACTTCTCTTTTGACAGCTGTTTTAAGTGAAGCAAACGCTTCCTCTGGTGCGTTGTGAGCGCCGCCAAGAGGTTCTTTAATAATGCCATCAATTAAGCCGTTTCCCAGCATGTCATTAGCAGTCAATTTTAAAGCCTCAGCAGCTTTTTCCTTGAACTCCCAAGTTCTCCATAAAATGGAAGAACAACTCTCAGGAGAAATTACGCTATACCAAGTATGTTCCATCATAAGAACTTTATCACCTACGCCAATTCCCAAGGCTCCACCACTTGCACCTTCGCCAATAATTACGCAAACAATAGGAACTTCAAGCACAGCCATTTCCATTAAGTTTTTAGCAATGGCTTCTCCTTGCCCTCGCTCTTCAGCTTCTAAACCAGGCGATGCACCAGGAGTATCAATGAGCGTAAGGACAGGTTTATTAAATTTTTCAGCGAGTTTCATTAAGCGAAGTGCTTTCCGATATCCTTCAGGATTTGGCATCCCAAAGTTTCTAAACTGTCTTTCTTTTGTGTTTCTTCCTTTTTGTTGACCAATGATCATATATGTTTGACCATCAATGCATCCAAAACCACCAACAATGGCCTTGTCGTCCTTCACATGTCTATCTCCGTGAAGTTCAATGAAGTCAGTAGCTATATGATTGATATAGTCAAGAGTATATGGTCTTTCAGGATGTCTGCTTATTTGCACTTTTTGCCATCCAGTCAAGTCAGAATATATACTTTTCTTAGTTTTCTTTAATTGCGACTCAAGGTCTACAATGGTGCTCGATAAATCAACTTTTCCTTTGTTTTGCGTCGCCTGCGCTTTTTCCAACTGAGACTCTAAATCTGCAATGTCTTTTTCGAAATCGAATGTTGTAGTCATACTCTTTTCGTTATGAGTCTGCAAAAGTAATACAAATGTTTAACAGGCTTTAAATCTCCTTACGTAAACGTGCTACAGGAATATTTAATTGTTCCCTGTACTTCGCTACGGTTCTTCGAGCAATACCATACCCTTTTTCTTTCAATAAAACCATTAAAGCCTCATCTGTATGGGGTTTACGCTTGTTTTCATCCACGATTGCGGTACTTAAAATCTTCTTTATTTCGCGATTACTTACCTCTTCACCATCGGAGGTTGACACCCCTTCGCTGAAGAAAAACTTTAAAGCAAACATCCCAAACTCTGTTTCCACGTATTTACTATTGGCTACTCTAGAAATGGTACTAATATCCAAGTTAACTTTCTCCGCAATGTCCTTAAGGATCATGGGTTTCAATGAGGTTTCATCGCCATCGATAAAGAACTCGGTTTGTTGTTTGACAATTTCTTGCATAGTGGTTATTAAGGTATGCTGCCTTTGTCGTATACTGTCAATAAACCACTTCGCTCCATCAAGTTTTTGTTTTATATATTGAACAGAGTCTTTTAATCGTTCTTTTTCTTTTTTATTAGCAACGTCGTAGCTCTTTAATGTTTCACTATAGTTCCGATTTACCCTTAGATCAGGTGTGTTTCTTCCATTGAGTAGAACTTTAAGATCTCCTTCTGTATTTACTACAGTAAAGTCCGGAATGATGTATTGTGTCTTTGCTTGGACCTGTCCTAAACCACCGGGTTTAGGGTTTAGCCTTACAATTTCTGCGATTGCTTCTTTTAGCTCTTCTTCAGTTATTTTTAGGCTTCGTATAATTTTTTGATAGTGTTTTTTGGTAAAAGACTCCATGTGGTCAAAGAGAATCTTTTGAGCCAAATTAATGGCCTTGTTCTCTCCGTCATCTTTCTTATACAGCTGTAATAAAAGGCATTCTCTTAAGTCTCTTGCGCCAATACCAGGAGGGTCAAAATTCTGAATCTTAATGAGAACCTTTTCTAATTCTTCAACACTGGAGCTAACATTTTCATTAAATGCCAGGTCATTAACAATGGACCTTAGTTCTCTGCGCAAGTAGCCGTCATCTTCAATACTGTTTACAAGGTGAAGTGCTAAGGCAAGTTCTCGGTCATTATAAAATGCAGATCTAGCCTGATCTACCAAATGTTCTTGAAAACTCTTTTGGCTGGCAATGGGTATGTCTTTTTGTTCTTCGTTATAGTCTTCATTTAGACGAAACCCTCCTCCATCATCCCCGTTGCTCAAGTAGTCATTTATGTCAACATCCTCCTTTTGATAATCATCCTCGTAATCCTCTTTTTGCTCCTCAGGCTTTTCGTCCTTGGCATCAGGGCTATTATCTAAGGCAGGGTTATCCAAAAGTTCTTGGTCTATTTTCTCCTCAAAATCAAGAGTAGACATTTGCAAAAGCTTGATGAACTGAATCTGTTGAGGACTCAGTTTCTGCATCATCTTATGCGATAATATTTGCTTAAAACCACTCATGTCTATTGGGATACTTAAAAAATCAAAAATACGGAAAAATCGTTTGGTGACAAAGTATTTCCATCTACGAAAACCAAGCCTTTCTTTTTATGTTTTATGCAAGGTCTGTTTGTATCTTTGTTGCTGCTAATTTTTTTAAAGTAATCATGCAAATTTCTGACTTACAAAAGGCCATTGATCAGCAAGTTGCCTTGCACGGCTGGGTTTCAAACAAACGAACCGGGAAAGGGTTGGTTTTTATTGTTTTAAGAGATGGGTCTGGATATTGCCAGGTCGTAATTTCTGAAGAGAATGTTTCTGCTGAAGTATTTGAACATGCAAAAAATTGCAGTTTAGAAACCAGCATTCATATCACAGGAAATGCTGTAGCAGACGAAAGACAATTGGGCGGGGTTGAAGTTCAAGCAACAACCCTAGAAATAATAGGCGATAGTGAGGACTACCCTATTGCCAAAAAAGAACATGGAATAGAATTTTTGGCGGATAAACGTCATTTATGGTTGCGTAGTAAAAGGCAATGGGCCATTATGCGTATTAGAAATACCATTTCGTTTTCCATACATAAGTATTTTCAATCCGAAGGGTTTATGCAAATGGATGCTCCTATTTTTACAGGAAACGCCTGTGAAGGTACCAGCACACTTTTTGAAACAGAGTACTATGGAGATACCGCATATTTAAGCCAAAGTGGCCAGCTATACGGCGAAGCTATGGCTATGGCCATGGGCAAAATCTACACCTTTGGGCCAACATTTCGTGCAGAAAAAAGCAAGACAAGAAGACACCTTTCGGAGTTTTGGATGGTAGAACCTGAAATGGCCTTCCATGATATTTTTCAAAATATGGATTGCATAGAGGGTATGATGAAAGCAATTATAACAGATGTACTAGAGCAAAATCGTGCAGAATTAGAGATTTTAGATCGAGATGTGCGTGTTTTAGAAAGTAGTTTAAAGGAATATCCAAGACTTACTTATGATGAGGCCGTTCGAATTATTAAAGGAGAACAAGATGTTCATGGAGTAAACAGCATTAAAAGCTTGGAAACAGAACTGAGCAGCAAAGAGGAAGAAAGACTCGCCTTAGAAAAAGACATTAAGGATAGATCCGACGCTATTGCTGCAGGAGGAATGAAAAAAGGAAAAGTAAACTTCAATCAAACTCAAATCGATAAGGCAAAACAAACACTCGCCGATGTTGAAGAAGACTTACGGAACATTCCGCAATGGATAGAAAGTGCCAAGAACTTTGAATATGGAAACGATTTTGGTGGAAGCGATGAGACGGTAATTACGAGATTATTCGATTCGCCAATTATGGTATACGATTGGCCACATGCAGTAAAAGCTTTTTATTTAAAAAGAAACCCAGAGAACGAAGCCTTTGCAAGAGGAGTTGATGTTTTGGCCCCAGAAGGGTACGGTGAAATTGTAGGTGGAGGTGAGCGTGAAACCGATAGAGATAAATTGGTTTCTAAAATTAATGAACACCAACTTCCCATGGAAGAGTTTGAATGGTATCTAGATTTGCGCCGTTTTGGAAGTGTTCCGCACAGTGGTTTTGGATTGGGCTTAGAGCGTATGGTTACGTGGATATGTAAGCTGAGACATGTAAGAGAAAGTATTCCTTTCCCTAGAATGTACGGCAGGTTAAAACCGTAATTTATCCTCGATTTTACTTCCAAAAAACGCGCAAGAAGAGCGCTGCAGAATGCTCTAATTTTTTGGTATGCAAGTCGTAGAAGGGCTCAACTCTAAAATCTATCAGAGCCATGTTTTTTATGTTTTTTGAAAAATTATATCTTAACGAAACCAGTTGTCGTGCCTGCTGATTGGCATATACATAATCCAAATTAACATTGCTAAAGATGCGATTACCCAAGGTGTTCGTATATTGATATGCATACCAATAACCCAAATGAAACGCATGGTTTTTAATGGTGCTATTTATGCTCGAATAATGAGCATATCCTTGAGAAAAGGGCTGTTGAATTTGTGGAGAATTATCCAAACCAACAAAGAATCGATACCCCAAGGCTATTTCTTTTTTTGCAGTTTCAATTTGCGCACCAGCCATAGCATTTACTCTTGTTACTATGGGTTTAGCAATCCCTTGTCCACCTCTGTGATATATAGTATTTTGAAAGGGGAGCCGAATTAAAAATTTAGCCCGTGGTTGAATAGTATAATCAAGTAATTGCCCAAAAATAATTTCTTCCTGTGTCTTGCTTGACAGATTTGCTAGGCTTCGCCAATCTATCCAATTATGATATTTCAGATTTCTTTTGTTGAGATTGAAACTTGCGCCATATTCAACAGGATGCATTAGCGCTTGCTCATAGTTTAGCATGGCATCATGCATTTTATGATTTACATGCGATTTTATAGCTCCAACCTGAGCCTTTATATTCTTATGTTTAAAATGAACTGTTAGTTTTGGTAGCAACTTACTTAGCAATTGATCATCCCCAAAATCTTGCTGAGCTAAAACACCAGCAGTGAGCATGAGTTTATTATTTAAGGTAGTTCTAAAGATATAATTGGCATCTACTTGAAGCCCAAAGAAGGTTTGACCAGGATGAATCAGATTAAAGTATTCATTGTTCTTTAGATAAGCCTGGGTGGATAGCATAAAGCGTTCAGGACGAATGCTTTCTTTCCTTAAATCATGCTCCGATTGCAGCACTTTGTTCTGGAATTGGGCCTGTAGAAAACAGGGAGTCAATACAATGAGCGATATTAAAAGATTCTTAAACATGGTCTCCTCTTAATTTGCGGTAAAATTTTCTTGCCTCAATAGCAAACAAGCTGCCCGGAAGTTCAGTAATGATTTTTTGAAAAACAGCTTTAGCTTTTTCTGGCGCATCCAAAGGGCCCAGGTAAAGCATTCCTAGTTTAAATAGAGCGTCATCGGCTAAAACATCCTGCGCGTATAGTTTACTGAGAGTTTGATAGCAGTTAGCCGCTTGTTTAAAATTTCTTTGAGCCTCATAGATCATTCCTTTTTGAAGCAAAATGTTATCACTCAGAGACTCTCCAGGATAGAGTATAGTGATACTATCCAATAGCTCTAGGGAAGTCGTCCAGTGTTGTTGTTGTGCTAAAAGTTGTGCCTTTGCAAACCTCTCAAGCGCATCATAATTGCTGTCAAGGCCTAAATTCTCAGTAATAACCAAAGACAAGTCTATAGCATTGTTCGAGATTAATTGTGTGGTAGCCGCTTTAAGTACATTGAGCTGAAGGTTGCTCCATTCGAAATCCCCTCTAAAATAACTCAATTGAGCACGGTAAAACTTGGCACTTTGTCCCAGAGGATTTTCTCCAAACTCTTTTTCAACTTGAGCATAGAGTAGTTCGCTGGTCCACATATCATCGAGCAATACCAATACTTGAGCCTGTTCAATTTTTGCAAGAGCCCTAGTTTTTCGATTTAGCCCAGTGTTTTGAAGGTATTCTTGCATTAAAACATCGGCTTTTTCTGGCTTATTATAGTACTGCGAATATATGTTTGCTTGGGTCCTGATGATGGGAAATTGCGTTTCTACATTGGATATTTGAGGAACAGCAATTACACACTGTTGGTAAAGGAAACTTAAACCAGCAGTATCTTTAGATGCATTAATGTTCTGGAATTGAGCCTGAATAGAACCGCTGAGAGACGCTTCATAAAAAGGGAACTTTTTGCCATACTTAAGGACTTGTTTATAGGCCTTGGTTGCGTATTTATATTCTAGATTCTCCATGCATAGATTTCCAAATGCATATAAATACTTTCCTTTGCTTCGGAGTCGAGTGTCCAGCGATTTATTGAAAATAAAAGCTGTTTGCCAATCCTGAAGTTGAACAAAGCTCCAGTTAAGCAATTGGTTTAGAGCCTTAGCGTTTGGTTTAGTCTGCAACTCCAAGAGTAAAATATCCCTCAACATAATAAAACCAGAGCGATCTGTCACATTCATTTCTATGACATTTTTAGCGCGGTCAAAAGGAACAAAAGGATTTCCAAGTTGTAAAACAATCCTTCTTAAGGCACGTTCTTTTTGCCCCAAAGACAAATAGTAGTTAGTTAGTTTATTCCCAAAGAACTCATTATTATCAAATATAAACTCGGCCCGCTCTAACAATCGAATAATAGCTGCAGTCTGTTTTCTTTTTTCAAGGGCTATTAAGTTCGTTTGAAAAACCTTCATATTCTCCGGTAGGTTATCTATATATTTGTCAAACACAGAAGGGTCGTTGGTTTTGAGGCGTTTTAAATATATTAAGTCTACATTATATGGGTTTTTTTCGCGTGTTTTTTTTCGTGTTTTTTGAACTACATACGTGGCCTTATCCCATTTGTTTTCATGTATATAGCATTTCAATAGCCATTCATAATAAGTAGTGTTACCATAGTTTTTTTGCCACAAAGATTTGCTGAGTGGAAGCGCTTTTTCATACTCTTTATTCTGGATAAACTGTTGAGCCAATTGCTCATCGGATGATTGAGCTAAGCATGCTGTTGTACGAATCGCAAGTATAGCAAAAAATATGAATGTTAGGTTTTTCAAGAGTCTATTCACAAATATACTGAATATCAGAGAACTCTGTATTCATCGCATCTACAGAAGGACAAAAAAACATTTAGTACATTAAGAGATCTTTTAACGCCTCTTTAAACCGTTCCCAAGGGAGAAAAAGGTCTTCAAGATTTTTTGCCATGGGTACAGGAGTATCAAGGGATCCTATCGTTTTTATAGGAGCGTCTAGATACTGAAAACAGTCATGAGCAATATGGCTTGCTATATCATGAATTATACTTCCAGCAAGGGTATCTTCCGTGAGCAAAAGCACCTTATTACATCTTTTAACTTGATCGTATATCGTGTTTTTATCCCAGGGTTGTAAAGTTCTTAAGTCTAGAATAGTAGTTTTACTGTTCTGTTCTTTTACTATTTCTATAGCCTTGTGAACGCCCCATCCATAAGTAATGATGAGCGCTTCATCGCCATAATCGTGTACGGCTGCTTGGCCCTCTTCTAAAGTGTAATAGGCTTCGGGAACTTCCCCTTTAACACTTCTATACAAGTATTTATGTTCAAAAAACATTACAGGGTTTTTACTTTCAAAAGCAGTAGCTAAAAGGCCCTTGGCATCATGCGGATTGCTCGGATAGTATATCTTTAATCCAGGAATAGAATAAAACCAAGCCTCTGTACTTTGACTGTGGAAGGGTCCAGCTTGAACACCCGCACCAGTTGGCATACGAATAACTACATCCGCCTCTTGGCCCCACCGGTAATAACTTTTGGCAAGGTTATTTGCAATTTGATTAATTCCACAACTCACAAAATCTGAAAATTGCATCTCAACCATGGCTTTTTTACCGGCTATAGATAGCCCGTAGCCCGCGCCTAAAATACTGCTTTCTGTAATGGGAGTATTTCGTACACGTTCCTTACCATATTTGTCTAAAAAGCCATCTGTAATTTTAAACACCCCACCATAATCTGCAATGTCCTGACCCATTAATACTAAGTTTTCATGCTTCTCCATGGCTTGGTCAAGCCCTTCTCTAATTGCATCAATAAGGCGAAGCTCTTTAGTGTTACCAGCAGGTTCAATAGGATTAATTATTTCAGGAGCATATATATCTTGGGTTTCTTCTATTATGTTCGGGATTATTTCTTCTTCCTCAAACACATCATCCAAGTCTTTTTCAATGGCAAGAAGAATTTCTTTTTTACGTTCAGATATCCATTCTTGGGTAATTATATTTTGGCCAATAAGGTATTTTTCATAATTAAGAATGGGGTCTTTTTCAGCCCAAGATGCCGTGAGGTTCTTAGGTACATATTTTATACCACTCGCCTCTTCATGTCCACGCATTCTAAAGGTGAGGCATTCCAGGAGAATGGGTCGTGGGTTTTCGCGCATGCTGGCACTAAGTTCCGAAACTTTGGAATACACCTCAAGAATATTATTTCCATCTACTTGTACCGCCTCCATGCCGTAGCCAATACCTTTATCTATAAATTGTTTGCAAGCAAACTGCTCCTTGCTCGACGTACTGAGGGCATATCCATTATTCTCCAGAACAAAAAGTACGGGTAAATTCCACACCGCTGCTACATTTAATGCCTCGTGAAAATCACCTTCAGAAGCTCCACCATCTCCACTAAAAACAGCCGTAACTTTTTCTCTATGATCAATTAAATGAGAAGTACTGATGCCATTTGCAACACCTAACATAGCTCCCAAATGGCTAATCATACCTATAACATGGTGTTCCTGTGAACCAAAGTGAAAGCTTCGATCTCTTCCTTTTGTAAACCCACTTTTTTTTCCTTGCCATTGGGCGAAAAGTTTTTTGAAAGGGATTTCTCTACTTGTAAAAACACCCAAGTTTCTATGGAGCGGCAGTATGTATTCATCCTGCTCCAAAGCCATTGTAAGTCCTACCGATACGGCTTCCTGACCAATGCCACTAAACCATTTCCCAACTTTTCCTTGACGAAGAAGTATGAGCATTTTTTCTTCAATGATTCGAGGAAGAATTAAGTTCTCATAAATTTTTATGAGGGTTTCATGAGAATACGGGTGTTCGGAAAAATCCATAATTAATGATCGAACAAAAGTGATGTCAATCACTCAATTTGCAGCAACAATTCAATCTTTAGAACAAGGTTCAGTTATGGCAATGACTAATGCAGTTGGAGTAAATCTCTTAGACGACAACATTGAAAGTTTCTGTGGACCTGATTTTACGGCAGTATTTAAAA
>UPTG01001971.1_pt1 | contig 14634 bp, 36 predicted proteins | sample 2160121 | NCBI WGS metagenome assembly UPTG01 (sample SAMN06266255, study PRJEB28933) | marine metagenome | isolation source: Columbia River Estuary | place: USA:Columbia River Estuary, USA | collected 2014-07-27
TGAGCTTGACAAGTTAAACCAAGACCTATAAGGTAAAGATATGAACAAACACACAGAAGTATTACAACTACAAGAATTACATGAAGTCGAGAGTGGTCTTAACACTCGCATATCCGAGGTGTATGAGTATCCTCCTGCTAGAAAAATTGCAGAAAAGTTATTCAATCTTAATGATGAATTAAATCTTTTATTAAACAAGAGGTCAGATGCAGTGGGATTAAATATAAAATTTGGCGCAGTCCCTGTTGATACATCGCATTTAAATAATAATGATTTTGGCGCTCTTATTCGGGGCGAAATAAATGAACAAGGAGAAAAATTATAATGAGCAAAATCACAGACAAAGCTAAAAAAGAAAAATACTTTGTGTTTTCTGTACCTACCGCATACATCTACGAAATCCAAGCTAAAACCGAAAAGGAAGCTAGAGAAATACTAGAGGAGCATGGGGGTATTGAAATACATGGAGAGCAATGCGAAATGACAAAAGAAGACTACGAGAACGCAGAGTTAGAACAAACTTACAAAATGTAAAAAAAAGATTGACAACATTTAAAAATTAAATTAGAGTACAAATATGAAAGTAAGAAAAATATGGAATATTGAGCCACAAAAAATGTTAGATTATATCCTTGAGGCAGACAGATCAAATGGTTTGCACAAAGAAGAAGATTATACTCCTGCATTTTATGTTGGAAAAGATTTAGATTACATTCGTGAAGTTTATGAAAATTATAATGGTCTTGATAGCCTTACCGAAGCAGAACTAATAGAGAACGAATATTATAGATTGGAGATAGCATAATGAAAGAAATAATAGGAGACGATTACCCGACTTACGAAGATTCAGTCAACATGACTTTAGCTGAAAGAAAAAATAAACCAAGTCATACTTACATGACAGAAGTGGAGCATGAAATAAATAAACAAAATGTCGAAAGATTAATGTTAGAAAATCTGCAACTTAGACATCGCTTGGCTTGCATCAAGGATGATATTGAAATTATTGATAGGCATATTCAAAAGAATTGCAACAAAAGATTTAAAAGACCAAGTTTAAATAAGGATGGAAGTATCTATGCTGACGAAGCTATTCACAATGTCACTAATATAGAAATTGCTTGTGATTTATCTGACGAATCAGTCGATGAATGGGGTTCTGATATGGCAGAAGAATATAGGCAACAATTAATGACAGAAAAAAAATGAAAGTTTCAGAATTAGAAGTTAAAGAAAATGTTGATGGTGAATTATATTTTCGTTTGCCCGATGACCTACTTAAAAGATTAGGTTGGGAAGAAGGAGATGATCTAAAATTTATCCCACAAGATGATGCGTTTATTATTAAAAAAGTAAAATACGAAACGATTGAGCTTGACTTTGATGAAGAAGAGTTGCTAAAATATATGACTTGCGCACATGAGCAGAGTTTAAGTTTTAACGAATTTGTAGAACAAGCATTAACCGAGGTAATAAAGCAAAAAGATGAACATTGATTATCAGTTGCTAGAAAAACAAAGAGATCACCTGTTGTCTGTCCTATGGCACGACTTCAAGCCTCCGCACGAACAAGAAGATGCTCCCGTCCCCTTGGATAGAGAAACAGGTTGGGGCATTGTTCATTTATTAGATGACCTACTAGATAAAGAATACTACAGAAAGAATCCAAAGACTTTTTTAAGAACAAAGATTATTAATGTTGACAACATGAAAGAAAAGGAATAAAGTATAAATATGAACAAAGAAAGAGAATATTGCGTTGGAGTAAAAATTATTAATTGTTATTATGTTAGCGCCAAAACTAGAGACGAAGCAATTGAGAAAGTGCAAGACATGACAAATGATGAAATTTTGTTTGACTCTGATTTTAGTGTCGAATATGCTGATCCTACAAATGGAGAAATCGCATGGCAAATAAAAGCTGAAGAAGTTAATTGGTCTGATTTGCATAATAAACATGGCGAATGGAAATGAATAAAGAAGCATTACAAGGATTAAAAAAAGAAGAACAAATAAATTCCGAAATAAAAGATACTTGGCTACATATCAAAGACCTAGAGGCAGAACTAGAACACTTCTTGGTAAGAGAACCAAATGAAGTCGAGTGTATCGGGCGCATTAAGAAACACATAGACGATTTGTACGAAAAAATAGACTTATTAAATAACACACAATCATAAAATATGAGGACAACAGAACAACAAACAAGAGGCGATGATCAACCCGACATCGATACAATGCGCTACGACATTGCCGAACGAGAAGCAATGAATATGCCTGTTTCAAACATGATAGACATACTTATATATGGTTGCGAGGCGCTAGAAGATATGCCCGACATAGAAGTTCGTGACGAATGGAATATGCTTTTTGGCGAAAGCGAAAAAGATGTTGACAAAGATTAATTCTTACTGCATACTTCAGTTATGAAATTAACTAAATATCAAAAAGCCCGATTGCTTGAGCATGAGTGGGATGTTGTAAAAACCGAAGTTGACAATCAAGAACAGAATTGTAAGTGGTTAAATATTCACCCCGAAGATGGTTCGATCTTTGGTGAAGTCTGCGAACATTTTGGATTAACAGGCGAAAGCGATAGCGTGAAGTTATTGGTTGTCGCTACCGCTGAAGAAGAAGATCGGTACTTTGAAGACGAGGGGGAAGAATAATGAGATTATCCGAAGCAATAGAATTAGTATTAGACGAGGCAGAAACCTCTGCTCTTGGCGATTTGTCTGAAAATGAGAATAGTCAAGAAGTAATTAAAGCGCTCAAGATCGTGCGCAAATTCGTAAATTGGGAAGGTCAAGACATCCAACTTTGGGAGAAAGAATGGAATCCCGAAATAGAGCGTACTGATTTTTGCGATGACAAAGATAAAATGGTAGACTTCAACGAATTAACTAAAGAAGAATTCTTATCAAGTTATTCTTACATCACAGAAGAAGAATATAATTTAACAAGAATGAAACAAAACTCTTGACACATCATAAATTATAACATATAGTTCAATCATAACTTAATTATTAACACACAAAAAATATCACATGAATTATTTCAGCAAAGCAAAAGTAAATTGGAACACATGGAGTCCCGAAGATATAATATTCAAAAGCAATCAAATTGTTAAAAAAGTTATGCCTTCTGAGAGCATTCTGTCTTGGACTAGCAAGTGTGATCGTGACCAAAAAATGTGCAGATTAACAGGCGGAAAACAATTCAATCAAGGTAATTATATTTATCATGGTGCTGAAAATTATAAAGGTGTTATGGTTCAGTTAAAAGATATGAAGTCAGAATACATTAGCGCCAACATTGATTTCATAGATCAGACTCATCGCAAAAATAGCATAGGTGAGAATTTAGGTAGTCTTGATGTGTTAATGTATCTTAATTCTTTTCATGCTCGTTGGGATTGGATTCGATGCCCACAAACTAATCAGTATGTGAAAAAGCATAAAACAAATCATACCCCCCTTGAGGAAGGTTATCGTTTTTGTTATGGTGGACAAGGAGATGCTAATTCTATGGACTTTGAAGAGTTTCAAGAATTAATTCAAATAACAGAATCAATAAGAAAGTTCTTGGTCGAGGTTATTGTTCCACTTAAAAAGGGCGAATTAACTTGCCATGATCTTGAACTAATGATGGCATAATAGATAATTATGTTAATAAATTGCTTCAATATAATATGCCTTATATTGTGCGGTACATGGTATTTCACTTGGGTATATCATATATTAAAATATATAATTAAATGAAAATACAATTAGGAATACGAGGAAGCACAGATTCAATTAATCATATCATTGTAAAAATAGATGATCTTATGCTTGTAACTGCCGACAACCTATTCTTAGCGGGAGAAGAGAGTCGAGTTAAAACAGGAAAAAATTTAGTCGATTTATTAGGTTCTCTATCAAGAGATCACGAAATATCTGTTGGCGAAAATGTTGCTAAAGAAATTGAAAGAGAATTAAGCTTAAAAAAAGGAACTTTAATTAAATTAAACAATTAAAAAGTTCTTGACATAGTTTAACTTTTCCATTAGTGTGTTGTTATGGAATTAAGAAAAGCATCAGCACTCATTCATTTATTAATGCACGAACATTGCTTGTCTAGGAATTGGACATTTCGTTGGCAAAACAAAAAACAAGCGCTTGGCACTTGTAGCTACAACAGGCGAGAGATTCGCTTGTCCAAGTGGTATGTTGAATTAAATAACGAAGAAGAGGTAATGGACACTATCCTCCACGAACTTGCTCATGCGTTATCCTATGAGCGTTATGGGTCAAAGGGTGTTGGTCATGGCATTCTATGGAAAAAAGTTTGTGTGGAAATTGGCGCAGTACCAAAATCTTGCAGTAAGTCTAATTTAAAGCGCCCCGAAGATCACCACAAATATGTGGACACTTGTTGTGGCATGACTTTCAGAAAGCATAGGTTGAGGAAAAACTCTCAATACTCTTGCCCTAAATGCCATGTTAGTTTATTTGTCAGCAAGAAAGAGAAAATAGCAAATCGTTCAGCAAGAGATTTAATGGATTCTATATTTAGCGCTTGACATTAATTTGTTGATGCCTTAATGTAGCATTATGAACTACTCAACAATAGAAGGAATAATTAGACAGAATACAAACAACCCAATTATGAAAGACGAAATTTTAGTTGAAGAAAAAATTATTAAGAGCAGAAGTGAACCATTGTATGTGGTTACATCTGTTCATGCGGAATTGATAAACAACTTGACTCGCAAGAAAAGTCTTGATGGGATTGATCTTGCATCTTTAAAAGGATTAGGTTTTGCGGTTGCGCACAATAAACTTGACAAGGATGGCAACAAAGTCTATCTTAAACATAACACAAGAACATTTGCCGAGAAAATTAATTCTCGCAAAAAACAAACAAAATAGGAGAATAAATATTATGGGATTAGATATGTACGCTTACGCTCGTCCACCTCGCAAGAGAAATAGTGACGATGATATTTGCATTGCTGAATGGCGCAAACACAATCGACTGCAAGGTTGGATGCAACAATTATGGGAATCTAAAGGATGCCCGAATGCTAATGAAGATGGTGATTTTAATTGCGCTGAATTGCAACTTACCGAAGAAGACATCAATGCTCTTGAGGATGACATTCTTACAATGACGATGCCCGAATCTAATGGTTTCTTTTGGGGTAGTGACTCTTTCTTTTGGACAGACGAAGATGGCGAGGATTACCCCGAAAATAGTTATTACTACTTAGAGAGTGATTTACAATTCGTAACAGATGCAAGAAAAATGCTAGATAAGAAGCATAGAATCCTTTACTCCTGTTGGTACTGATTTAGAACAGGTTCACCTCTCAATGTGAGCGATTTTAGTAGTTCGTGAAAAGCCCGAATAGCGCTTGATCCTACTGAGTTAGCAAAATCTACCTTGTATGACGATACAGAAAAAGACTAGCAAGTAATTCGATTACTACTATATTGGAGTTAGTCACGGATACTCTCCGTGCAAATATTTAAATAAAAGCAAAATAAATTATGATAAAAAAAGGAGTTTATAAAAATTGTGTTATATGCGACATACAATTAGAAGGTCAGCAGAGAAAATTTTGCTCCCAAAAATGCAAAAATAAGAATTCAAATTTAAACAATGCTTCTTACATAAGGCAACGAAAAAGAGGAATAAAAAGAAAACTAAATTTAGTCAAATTAAAAGGTGGATGTTGCGAAATATGTGGTTATAAAAAAAACTTAACTGCATTAACTTTTCACCATATAAATCCCGATAAAAAATTATTCAATGTAGAGATGCGAAATATAGCAAATTATAATTGGAATAAAGTTTTAAAGGAAGCTGATCAATGTCAGTTGCTCTGTCATAATTGCCATCACGAATTACATCACCCCGAATTTAATTTAAAAAAACTATTGACAGACAATCAAAATTAATCTAATGTATTTAACATGAACACATCAGAAGCATTCCTAGATAGCATTAAACAATCAATCGCAAGCGCAGAAAAGATGGCAAACTCAATACCCAAGAAGGGTCTTAATGTTTATCTTGACAAGTCAACTATGGTCATGCAGACTTTTAGCGACCCAAGCGCATTTGCTTATGCCAAGCAAGCAACTGCTCGCAAGGGGCAATCAAGTATTCTTAGGATGCAAATGGATGGGGCGGGTAGAACCCAAGCAAAAGCATTATAAAAGATGCAGAATAATTGTTTAACTATATAAATACTAACTTTTCGCCAATAGCGCAATAAAATGCTTGACATATCATGCAAATTAACATTAAATAAAAACATGAAACAATCAGAAGAAGCAATACCAACATACGAAGAATATATAAAAGATATGTCGTTAGTAGATCAAATAAAATTTTACTATGATGTTGACCTCAAAGATTTTTTTCCCGATGGATGGATGACTGATCCTTGGGAAATTGTTGCACAAGTTGCAATTAATCCTAATTGGCTAAATGAATTCAACAAAGAATTTAAAGAATACCTACAAGAAAGAGAATACATACAATGAAACAACCTATATATAATGGCACAAACGAAGATGAGTGCGAATACTACGATGTAGTACAAGGAGAGATTGAATACAACAAAATGAATAAATTAAAAGAAAAATTAAAGACAAATATTAAATACCATATAGATAGAATAGCTAAAACAGGCTCATCATCATTTTCTACTTGTGACCATTATAGTTGGGACAAAGATATTTGGACTCATAGGCATTCCATTATTGATAAATTATCAGATATGGGCTTTAATGTCTCACAAGGGGTCAATCATGGAGTATTAGATGTTGTCATAACCGCAAACCTAGAGTTATGAGTGGAATAGCAGATACAGAACAATTAAAATGTCAAATATCTAACTTCTTATATGACATTACCAATGATGAGCATTATAGTGATGAAGTAATATTATCGGATGAAGACATTTCAAAATTAACAGACAGAATAGTTTTTAGAAACACAGAATTAAGAGAAATATTAAATAATGAAAGTAACAAAAATAAGATATTTTAATACATTAAATGGAGTTGGTTACGAATGCCACACAAATATAGATGGGGTGAGAATATGTAATCACGGAACAGGTGGAGCAACTTTTATTGATGGCGCATTTAAAGATACAAAAAATTTTAGAGAGTTATCTGAATGGGACTTAGAAGATTTAATTGACCAATACGAAAATAAACTCTTGACACAATAATAAAACCAATATAAAGTATTAAACATGAACGATTACATAGAAGAAAATAATAATAAATTACAATACGATAGTTTCACAGGAACTTATTTCTTACATGATGAAGAGTGGGAAGAACCTATGGAATTTACTGAAGACGAACTAGAACAAGAGGGGATATACATCAATGAATAAAGAATACAACATGACATTAGGATTAACTAGAGAAGAAATTAATGACATTCTAAATGGAGTGCCAATGAAGTTTCATTTCTTGAATGATGACAATTCTCCTGCGATTAGCGTTGCTATTAAAACTATGGAAGATGATCTACCTTTGGAGAACTACATGGATTTAAGTGAAAAGCTAGACGAAGAGTTGTCAAATATTGTTGACAAGTCTCCTGTTAATGTTTAGAGTATCGACATATTAACAACTATATGTACATAAAAGAGTAAAATATCGACATGAACCAAATAGAAGAAATAGTTTACCACAAAGATCAAATGTCTCTCGATTTTAATTGGGAAAAAATTGATGACGAGTTAATCCAAAGGGAGGCGACAATTTCCGTAGCAAATGGAGAGTATGAAGATTGGGATCATGCTTATGAATCTCATTGGGATATGTGGGAAAGTGGAGATTTAATCTTGACAGAATCTTTTTAATCGCTTATTGTATTGATATGAATTACACAACAGAAAAAATTAGTTTCAATGTCCCGCAAAATGGTGGAGATCAATATCGCTTATATGAATGCGTAGATCAAATCGCTGACCTTATTGATATGTATTTCGGTACTGCAATAGAAGATACTACAAATATACATAGATTAGTTGATGAAGAACTTGTTGTAGCAATGAGAAGGCAAGCGAAAGAAAATGAACTAGAAAATATAAATGGAGGAAGTAAATAATGCAAAAAACAATTCAAGTATATTTAGATTCAGATTACGATACCTACGATCATATTCAAATCCCTGTTCTTTTTTATTTGACAGATGAGGGCAAAAGAGTTTATGATACTGAAACAATGAACAGAATACTTAAAGAGCAAATCGAATCAATAGTTGAACACGAAAAACATTATGATTAAAAAATTAGAAGGCGCAAAAACTTTTCAAGAAATATTCCACCTCTATATAGGTGAACTTGGGGGCGCAGATACAACAATGTCATTCGAGAAAGATATAGCAAAGAAATCATTTATGAATCTAGCAGAATTTTTAGATAATAGTCCATTAAGCGTTTCGCAATGGGGACAAATAGACAGAGACAAAGAAAAAACAAATAATACATTATGAACGAAGTAATAGAATTAATAGAAGAAAAAATAGAAGAAATTAAAAACTACTCTATATCCAACCAAGAAGATGAGTCTCAATACATGAAAGAATTAGATGCTTTTGAGGAAATGTTAAGAGTAGTCGAAGATTTTTAAAAAAAAGTGTTGACATTATCACAACCATCAGTCATACTTCAATCATAGTTTAATTTATCACATATAACACACACACAAAATGATTATCACACAAGAAAGAAAAAAAGTAGTTCAGTCTCACGATTTTGACTCAGTCAATTGCACCATTGATGCAGAGGATATGCGTTATGTAGCATCATTGTTACGCAACAATTATTCCAACACTCGTCTTGCAGTAGTTCGTGAGGTCACTGCTAATGCTCTTGACGCAAACCTTGAAGCTAATTCAGATCGTCAAATCGAGATCAAATTGCCAACCAAAATGAATCCTACCTTTGCGGTTCGTGACTTTGGTGGAGGGTTAAGTCAAGAAGATGTGTTTGGTCTTTACTCTAAGTATGGTAAGTCAACCAAGCGCACATCAAACAATTACATTGGCGCATTTGGTATCGGTAAGTTTGCTCCTCTTTCTTATGGCGAAAACTTCACTTGTGTTTCTTATAATGGTGGAATGAAATCTTCTTATAATATCTTTGTTAATGATGATGATGACACAAAGATTGTCAGATTATTTGAAGAACCAAGTTCTGAGCCAACAGGATTAAGCATCGAGGTTGCAGTATCAGATGATGATATTTCAAAATTCCAAGAAGTTGTCCAAGATTTCTTCCGATTCTTTGGTGCGGATGAAATGCCAAAATTCATTGGAGTCGAAGAAGATTTTATCAAAGCGCCCGAATATGTGCTTAAAGATGATAATGACGAATGGTTTTTCTTGAAGGATGATAAGGGTTATTACAACAGAACTTCTCATGTAATAATGGGTAGGGTTTCTTATCCTCTTGATCGAGGTTCTATGAGTGTAGAAAACTACATCTCAGATGATGGTAAAGTCAATCTTATTAATCAACTTTTAAGCGAATCTAATTTTTACATCAGAGTTCCTGTTGGTTCAGTAAAGTTGCATCATAGTAGAGAATCCTTGGAATACAATAAGTCAACTCAAAAAGAAATTTGCGCTCAATTACTCAAAGCAAGCAATTCTGTACAAGACATAGCGAAAGCGAAACTTGCTGATTCAGAAGATTTATGGGATGCCAAGCGCAACTATGCCAAGGTAATTAATGCCTTACCTTATAGCATCAAAAGAATTCTAGAGAATAGTTTTGAATGGAAAGGTGTTAGTATTGAGAGTCCTATGTTCCAAGTTGAATACAAAATGCAAGATGATATCAGAATTCAAGAATCTTCAAAGGTTCTTGATTCTAACTCTCGCAATGGTTTTAAAGTTCAAACAAGGGTAACTAATCGTGCATATTGTCAAGACAAATCTATGTTCTTGATTCACGATGTTGATTCAAGTCATGGTAACAATTTAAGAGTTCGTACATTGATGAACGAGAATCCCGACTTGGAAGTGGTCTATATTATTACTCCTACCACTAAATTGGGTGATGCTCACATGAAGCAAGAATGGCATTTTGGCAAGATTGATGCCAAGCATATCGCTCGTACATCTATTGTTGAGAAAGAAAAAGTAATAAAGACCAAAGTATCGGGTTCTAAAAGTAGAGCAAATGTTGCTTTATTTAAAATGAACAAGAATAAGCGTGTACATAGAAATTCAGACTATTGGGTCAATGCTGAAGTAAATTCTGATCTTGACAAGGTTGAAGGTTCTATTGATGGCAAACTACTTTATGTTCCAATTAAAAATTCAAAAATTGACCATGATAGATTTGCGCTAAATGATGTTCAGCATAAACTCATAAACATCGTTAATTGTGCAAAAGATAATTCGCAAGAAAAAACAATCGAATTGTTTGGAGTAAGAACAGGAGATGTTAAAAAGCTTGACAAAGATGTATGGGTATCTTTCTTTGACTACTATGTTGATTATAGTAAAAATGTAATCAAGAAAAACAAGAAGGAGTCGATTATATTTGCTGACAATAGAGTATATAATGGATCAACAAGACTTGGCAGACTTGGTTACAATATTGGTAGAATTCTTCAAAATAAAAACTTCAAGCATCAATTACCAAAAGATCATTTAGTTAGCATCTGCCATAATGCTTGGAATACTTTTCAAGGTAACATTAGCAATGTAGTCAGAGAGGCTTATGTGTACTTATCTGTAAGCAATCAGAATTGGCTTGACATTCATGCAAAACCATCCATGACCAAGGACGAAGTCGAAGATTGCTTTGCAACTTTAAACAAGAACTATCCTTGCCTTCAGATGATGTCTCAAGCAGTTTCAAGTTGGGGCGATTTAGATGAACTACCAATCATTTTAGACTATATTGCTTTGTGTGATAAAAACAGAGAGGGGGAAGGGTGATAACTTCCCTCTCTCATCTTTCTAAAAAATAAACACTTGACATTAAATAGAAAATCACTATACTAGAACATATTATTAATTATAGAAGTAGAACAAAAAAATTATGAATAAAGTACCATACACAATTAGCGACAATTCAATCACCATCTTTTGGGAAGGCAAGCCTTACACTTTGCGCTCAGATCATGCTAACTTTAAACTTGCCGAGAAAGCTATTCTTGATGCTCGTTACGATGACCTTGGAGACTTATTAGATATTTCTAAGGCAGTTGAAAACTTCGTTGAAGGAGAAATCGAGGTTAAGGATGAAATTGTTTACTACAAAGGTCATCGTTTACATGGTGTTGTAGTTGATAAATTACTTGATATGCTTCGTTCGGGCATGAAGGACTCTGCTCCTCTCACTAACTTTATTACTCGATTGCAAGCTAATCCAAGCGCCAATTCAGTCAATGAATTGTACTCCTTCTTGAGTTACAAGTCTCTTGCGACTACTCCCGAAGGTAGAGTTTTAGGTTACAAAGGTGTTCAAGGTAACTTTTGGAGTTCAACAGGCAATGCTGACACAATTGTTGTCCAAGGCGAGACTAATGATCGTCATCAAATCCTCAATGAGGTTGGTTCAACTATCGAGGTTGCTCGTAGATGTGTCGATGACAACAAGGATAATCATTGTTCTTTTGGTCTTCATGTCGGTTCTTATGATTATGCTAACCAATGGGCGGGGCAAGATGGGCGCTTGCTTCTTGTAGAATTTGATCCACAAGATGCGGTATCAGTTCCAACTGATTGCGATTTTCAGAAATTAAGGGTTTCTAAGTACAAGGTGATCTCTGACATTACAGGAACTCGCAAAGAGTTAGATACACCTGTCTACGAGGCTAATAAGCCTATCTATGGGTCAGATGATAATGACTATCTTGACGAAGATGATTATGACGAAGATGATTATGACGAAGATGATTATGATGATTCAGATGATTTTGACATGGATCAAACAGAAAAAGAAGAAGAAAGAGATAATTTCCCCAACCTTGATCTTCGATTGACGGAGAAATCGAGATGGATTATGAGTGTTGCGATAACAAACTATGTCAATAATAAAATCGCAAAGAACGAAAGAGTTACAATTAATCATATTAATTCCTTGCAAGTTTGCAGAGATCATGGTACTCGTTGCGCAGACATTCTTGAGCTAGTGAGAGAGTTATCCTTCAATGTCGAAGATAATGACGATAAGACTATTAGCGCCTTGGAAGTATCTTAATGAGAGATATAAAGCAAGAAGTTATCGACAAAGCAATTAGATTCCGTGATGCTAGTTTAGCATTAGCAAAAAACCAATCTAAATTCTTTAAAGGCAAAGACATGAATAATCTAGGTGATCCTAAAGAATTCGCAAAATTCATGGACAAAGATGTTGATTTCAAAAAAAGTCAAGAAAATTCTCAAAAATTAATAGCTGAACTTTTTGCTTTACTAGATGAATTAGATGTGATAGAGGGCAGAGGAATTCAAAGATGATCTGCCAAAGCATTAATAATTGTCATTTCTTTAATGAATTAAAAAAGCTAAGAGCGGAAACTCTTAAATCAACGAAATAATTTATCCCATAGGTATTGTAGCGCATTTTTTCTCCTATCCCAAGGATTTTGTATGTGGTCAACTTCATCACCTTCTCAGTAACTACATAAAAGCTGAGTTTTCTTTTTAAAAGCCTTGACACTTTCGGGGCATTATGTAATACTTCTATTATACATTAATCATCAACCAAAGATACAACATGACATATATATGGAATAGAGCAGAACAATCAAATGGCGCTCATAATATTACTAAACATTTTAATACATGGCTCAATAAGCAAAAACAATTATTTAATTTAACTACCAATCAAAATGATCGAAACAAAATACAAACAAAAATCAATAAACAAACAACAAATTACAACGAAGCAATAAGAATGCTAAACAACTCAAATAACAATAATACAACTCAAATTAAAGATAATAGCTAAAACAATAATTTGATTTATAAATTGATTAAATAAACATGACAAGTAATATCATCATAATTTGGTTAGTCTTATTGCCCCGATTATTGGGTAGTTTGATTGTTAAATACGCTTCATTAAGGACAGAGAGTCAAGCGATTCTCACGCATCCTCACAAGAGCAACGAAACCCCTATTTCCTACAGAGAATCCAAGGTTTAATACATTACAAACATTATAAACAATACTATAACTATATATAAGAATATAATAACTAAAATAAAACTATAATATAAATTACAATTTTAAAAAATAAGACAAAAATGTGATGTCGGCTTTTTAATTATTTATTTTAATTGATTTTTAAAACAGAAACAATAAGCAAATGAAAAAAATAACTAAAACCCTCGCCCGATTAATAATTAATTTATATAATATTTTTTTAAAATTCAGAAAGCCAATTAATAATAAAGAAACAAAACCAAAAATAAAAACAGAACGAAATAGATTTGGTTATCCAACTATAAAATAATAATAAAAAAATACAATAAATAGCACCGCAAATAATAATTAAATATTTTAAATAATTTTAGTTAATTTTGGCACATTTTAGTTTGTTTTAGTTTGCTTTAGCTTATTTAAGCAAATAATAATAAACAATAATATCAGTAACAATAACAGATAAACAAAAATAATTACAAATAAAAGCCCCGAAATAATAAAATTACAAATAAAATATTAATTAATAAGCCCGAAATAATAATAAAATATTAAAAAAGATTTTTAAAATGCCGAAAGATCCATCAGTCGAGTTCCTTGAGGGGCATCTAGAAAATAGTTTCAAGGAGTTGATGGAGGTCTACTTGCTTGAAGAACTAGATTGGATCGAGACAGACGAGGGCGCTAGGGCAATAGGTAAGCTAGCAGAGCTAACAGATGAGGGTTATGCTGATAGCAATCTAGTAATGCTATTCCCAAGTTATATAGAAGATAAAGATTAATAATTTTTTTGTTTAATTTTTAAATAATAGTTTTTTTAAATAATAGTTTTTTAAATTGTAATTTTGTTTTATTCAAATAAGTATATTATATTGTATTGTTTATTATGTTGAGTATAGTTTGTTTGTCACGCTCGGACATCGAGTCGTATTTATGTCGAGCATACTCTTGGATACGCATCCTTCTCTTTTCGGGCGAGCCATTAACTTCAGACATAGCGAGTGAACTTGAAAGCGAATGTTCCAAATAATCAATTATCTTTACTTTGTTTTTTGCTTGCTTCGACAAAGAGGCAAGGTAGATGTTCTCCCTCTCTTGTTCACTAAGCCTTTCGTATGTAGTCTGCGCCCAATGAGCGGACACCAGCTTATGGGGTACGGCAAATTCGACCTCACCCACAAAGTTTGTGAAATAGTTTAATAAGTAATTAATTATTATTTTCTTTTTTGTTTTATAATCCATACTTTCTTGTACACCAACTAAATAAAAGTGTTGACTTATTGCCCCGATTATTCATAATTGGTCAAATAATGAATTACAACTTAACAAATAACAAATAACAAATATGAGTTTAGCTAGAGATATAAATACAAAATTAGATGAAATTCTTGATATTAAAAAAGAATTAATTAAATTAAAAAAAGAATTAAAAGCGGGCGCAAAGCTAACAAC
>UPTG01001975.1_pt1 | contig 14626 bp, 14 predicted proteins | sample 2160121 | NCBI WGS metagenome assembly UPTG01 (sample SAMN06266255, study PRJEB28933) | marine metagenome | isolation source: Columbia River Estuary | place: USA:Columbia River Estuary, USA | collected 2014-07-27
ATAACCAGCTCCCTCAGTGAAGACCCTTGGACAGGTGGATCTGTACTTAACGAGCCAGTAGCAAATAAGGCGGGGGTTTTTGGCGCCTATTTAAGTGACATCAGTTTTGCAATATTTGGCTACGTATCCTATTTAATCCCAATAGCCATCGTATGGCTTGGCTATAACTTCCATAGAGATGCAAACAAGGAGCGCCAAAGTCAGCTGACATTTTTAATGCGCCTTATATCCTTCTTTGTGATGCTCTTCTTTATTGCAGCACTTGCTCACCAATATGCACCCAATATAGAGTTAATGGACAGCATCAAAGTCGCCTTCTTATCGGGAGGATGGGTAGGTGAGTCGATGCACGAACACCTTTTTTATGGATTTTTTGGAGACTCTTCAACACTCATTTATGTGGGAATCATTTTGGTTAGTTTTAGTATTGCAACTAGCGCCTCTTGGAAAAATATTACTACCTCACTGTTCAAAAATCGTCTCAATACAAGAGAAAAGACTCAAGACAAGCCAAAGAAGGAAAAAATAAAGCCAGAAATCATTAGCTCTAAACCCGCTTCTGCAGACTCCGTCAAAATAGATAAAACCAATAAAGCAGAGAAAGCTGAAAAACCTAAGAAGGCCGAGAAAGCTGAAAAACCTAAGAAGGCCGAGAAGCCTCAAAAAGAACAAGGCAGCAACCTATTTAAATCTGGGACATCGGGCGGTTTACCAGATTTATCACTACTTGATGATGTTGATAATTCTGGACTAGGCTATACAGAAGAATTTTTAGTGGAGATGGGTCAGCAAGTTGAAATTAAGCTGAAAGACTTTGGTTTTGATGTCACCATCACAGCAGTCACCCCAGGCCCTGTTGTCACTCAATTTGAAATATCTCTAGCACCTGGCATTAAAGTCAGTCAAATTATGAACCTTAACAAAGATCTCGCCAGAGCGCTTCTTGTTGAGAGCGTAAGAATCGTGGATGTGATTCCTGGAAAGCCAGTCATTGGACTTGAAATACCAAATAACAATCGCGAGATGATCGGCCTTAAAGAAATTCTCTCAAGTGAGGCTTTTTCCAAGGCAAAATCTACACTCTCTATGGGCCTTGGTAAGGATATTAATGGCTTACCAGTAGTAGTTGATCTTGCAAAAATGCCTCACTTACTGGTAGCCGGTGCGACAGGAATGGGCAAGTCAGTAGGCCTCAATGCGATTATTTTAAGTATCCTCTATAAAGCTTCACCTGAGCAAGTCAGACTGATCATGATTGACCCTAAAATTGTAGAGTTGGCCTCATATGCTGACATACCTCACCTTCTAACCCCAGTAGTGACAAACATGAATGAAGCTGCAAGTGCGCTCTGGTGGTGCGTCAATGAAATGGAAAGGCGTTATAGTCTCCTTGCAAAGTTTGGCGTTAGAAATATTGAATCATTCAACGAAAAACAGCGGCTCGCTAAAAAGTCTGGCAAGCCACTTTTAGACCCCTCTTTTAATCCAGAAATTGCAAAAGAAGGAGAGAAGCACCCAGAACTTGAAGCGCTACCTCTGATTGTCATCGTGATTGATGAATACGCTGACATGTTGGGTGCACTAGCACAAGAAGATAAAGCTAAATCAAAACGAGTTGAGAGCCTCATTGTTCGCATTGCACAAAAAGCACGTGCTGCAGGTATGCATCTAATTGTTGCCACGCAGAGACCGAGTGTTGACGTGATAACGGGCCTTATCAAATCCAATATTCCAACAAGAGTATCGTTCAAAGTCTCCTCTAAAACAGACTCTAGAACAATCTTAGATCAGTCTGGCGCCGAACAGCTCCTGGGTATGGGTGATATGCTCTATATGGCTCCAGGAATGTCTCATCTCACTAGAGTTCATGGCGCCTTTGTTGAAGATAGCGAGATACTGAGAGTTGTCAAACACCTTAAAAAACACTCAAATCCTAACTATTTAGATGGCATATTAAATCCCAAATCTGAGCCAACGAGTGACAATGGATCTAGCCAAGCTAGTGGTGAACTTGATCCACTCTTTGATGAAGCTGTTCAGATTGTTACATCAACAAGAAGGGCATCCATATCAAGCCTTCAAAGAAGAATGCGAATTGGCTACAACCGTGCGGCCAGAATTATTGAAGATATGGAGTCAAGTGGAATTGTTAGCGCCATGAATAGTGCTGGAAATCGAGATGTTATAGCTCCTGAACCAATTGAACCAGATGGAAACTAATTAAGAAACCTTTCGACCTAAAAGAATCTTTTGAATTTAGTACGAATTCATCTTTATTTCAGTTAATGATTTACTTTATGGCTAGCCGACAAAAGACTCTGCTGCAGGAAGATACTGAAGCAATGTTAATATTCCGAGATATACAACTATAAACATCGCTGCCATTACTCCCAAACATACAGCAACTAACTTTGGAATATCCCTAATCTCTTGATTACTCATATTAAGTAAGCTCTTTAAATAGAAGGCCAACAAAGACCAAGCCTGCAATAAAAATGCTTATACAAAATGCGCCCATAAATAATGGGCTAAATAGTATATCCATAATCTCCTCAAAAAATAATTCGAAAGTTAAAAAGTGTTATGACGCCTAAAACCTGAAAGTAGAGAAAAAAGGAGTTTGTCTGCAGTAATTACTCTATTTCCAAGTTCAAGACGCCAAAACGCTTTGAATGGTATGTCAAATGCAAAATTGGAAGATCCTTTAGGGGCTATGTTCTGCCAAGATGACTTACCATTCAGGATCATTATGACAAGACACTTCAATTAAAAACATGACCTATGTCAAGTTTCTAAAGTTTTTAGTGAGATTTCTTAATAATATATATTTTTAAGTAAGAAATAAGTATGACAACTTGTTATCTAGTTTTTTCATCATCAAAAAGAATTCTGTTTGCCGAGCCCTCTAAATCATCATACTGATCATTATTTAGTGTCCAAAAAAAAGAAATAAGACCGATAAAGCTTAATAAAAGAGCTATTGGAATTAAGTAAATAAGCACATCCATTATCTTATTCCTTTGCCATTCAATCTAAAGCTATTTAGAATAACCACCAACGAAGAGCTTGACATGGCTATCGCAGCAATAAGGGGTGTTACATAACCAAGCACAGCAAATGGGATAGCTATCATATTGTAGAAAATTGCTAACATGAAATTTTCTATTATTATTTTTTTGGCTTGCTTAGCAACGACAATTGTCTTAATGATTGGCCTCAGAACTATACCTTGAAAGACTATGTCAGCTGTGTTTTGAGTAATATCTATTGCGCTTGAGGGAGACATAGAAACATCCGCTAATGAAAGCGATGGGGCGTCATTTAATCCATCTCCTACCATCAATATTTTGGATCCTTTCTTTTTTAACTTTTCTATATATTCACACTTATCTATTGGTGAGACTTCCCCATGATAGTCAGTAATTCCGACTTGTTTTGCAATATTGCTAACAATTTTGTTAGAGTCTATCTTAGAACAAGAGAAATACCTTGACCAAAGTTTTTTGATACTATATAGTTGTAGTAAAACCAACAAACATTTTTGTTAGTTGGTTTTTTTTGTTTAGCAATTCTATAACCTAGCCAGACTAGGTATTAAATTAAGGAGAAATATATGAAAAAATCACTACTTGCCGCTGGGCTTGGTCTCAGTATGGCATTAAGTGGAGTAGCACAAGCCAAAACAATGGTTTTTTGTTCTGAAGGAAGTCCTGAAGGCTTTACACCTTCGCTTTACTCAGCCGGGACGACATTTGACGCTTCTTCACAAACTATTTTCAATCGCCTTGTCCAGTTTGAGACAGGCACAACAAAAGTAATCCCTGGTTTAGCTGAATCTTGGTCTGCATCTGATGATGGACTAGAGTACACGTTTAACTTACGTAAAGGTGTCAAGTTCCATTCAACACCTTACTTTACTCCAACTCGTGACTTTAACGCAGATGACATCATGTTTAGCTTCAACAGACAGTGGGATAAAGATCATCCTTATTATGCTGTAGGTGGAGAGCACTTGTATTTTGGATGGATGGGTATGGATGGATTAATTGGGTCCATTGATAAAATTGATGACCATACAGTTAAGTTCACTTTGACTAAGCCTGAATCACCTTTTGTTTCAAATTTAGCTATGGACTTTGCTTCAATATTATCAGCTGAGTATGCAGACAATTTGACTGCCTCTGGGAATCAAGCTGATATTGACTTCAAACCAGTTGGTACGGGCCCATTTGTCTTTAAGTCTTACAAGAAGGATTCAATGATTCGTTATGAAGCCTTTGATGACTATTGGGACGGTAGATCTAACATTGATAAGCTAGTTTTTGCTATCACTACTGACTCTAGTGTTCGTTATCAAAAACTTAAGGCAGGAGAATGTCACGTGATGCCTTATCCTAACCCTGCTGATGTTGCAGAGATGCAGGCAGATCCAGAAATCAATGTCCTAGAACAAGAAGGCTTAAATGTTGGTTACTTAGCATTTAACACTGAGAAGGCGCCATTTGACCAAAAGATGGTTCGTCAAGCTCTAAGCATGGCTATCAACAAGCAAGCAATCTTGGATATCGTTTTTGAGGGTGCGGGCTCTGTTGCAAAAAACCCAATTCCACCAACCATGTGGTCTTATAACCATGCGGTTAGAGATTACGCTTATGATCCAGCTGGTGCAAAATCAATGCTAGACGCCGCTGGTGTAAGTGGACTCAAGACAAATATCTGGGCGATGCCAGTTCAGCGTCCTTATAACCCTAACGCCCGTCGTATGGCTGAACTAATTCAGGCTGACTGGGCTGCTGTAGGTGTTGACGCTGAAATTGTTACATTTGAGTGGGGTGAGTACCTCAAGCGCTCAAATGCTGGCGAACACGACACAGTGTTATTGGGTTGGACTGGAGACAATGGTGATCCAGACAACTTCATGGGTGTTTTATTAGGTTGTGCCGCTGCCAAATCTGGTGGTAACCGTGCACGCTGGTGCCATGAGGAATTTGATTCTCTCCTAAATGAAGCAAGACAGTTAACTGATCAAGCTGAAAGAACTGTTTTATATGAAGCAGCACAGGAGATCTTCAAAGAGGAAGCACCATGGGTAACTATTGCGCACTCAGTTGCATTTAAACCTGTTCGCGCTGAAGTGACAGGATTTAAAGTTCACCCACTTGGAAGCCACATCTTTTATGATGGTGTCGACCTAAAATAAATAACATTTTGACGCGGATATCTAATATCCGCGTCAATTTATATTTAAGTTGTTAGACCTAATAGCTACGTGTTTTTTTAGTAGCTATTTAGCCTACCAATTTAAGCCACACACAAAGTAACTATGCTTCGCTTTTTAATTAACCGTCTAATGTTGCTGGTGCCAGTATTCTTTGGCGTCACGCTGGTTGCCTTTGGCTTTATCAGGGTTCTTCCTGGAGACCCAGTTGAGGTTCTTGCTGGTGAAAGAGGACTGAGTACAGAAAGACACGCTGAACTTCTCGCACAACTTGGCTTTGATAAGCCGATATGGCAACAGTATCTAAACTATTTGACTGACATACTTCATGGAGATTTGGGCACCTCTTTAATCACGAATAGGCCTGTCGTTGAGGAGTTTTTTGAACTATTTCCTGCTACTGCTGAGCTTGGAGTCTGTGCAATCTTATTTGCCCTCATTATTGGTGTTCCTGCGGGGATAATTGCAGCCATAAAAAGAGGCTCTTGGGTAGACCAAGGAATAATGAGCATCTCCTTGACGGGTTACTCTATGCCAATATTTTGGTGGGGCCTGCTCCTTATAATCCTTTTTTCAAATACATTGCATCTTACGCCTGTGTCTGGCAGACTCTCTTTTTTATTTGATGTGCCTCCAGTGACAGGGTTTATGCTTATTGACACTCTTCTCAGTGACGAAGAAGGCTCTTTTTTAAATGCTCTTCATCATCTAGTCTTACCATCTATTGTCTTGGGAACAATACCCCTCGCTGTTATTGCTCGCCAAACACGTTCAGCCATGCTCGAAGTATTAAGCGAGGATTATGTTCGCACTGCTCGAGCAAAAGGCTTATCAACCTTTAGAATAATTGGAGTTCATGCGCTCAGAAACGCAATGATTACTGTAGTCACAGTTATAGGGCTTCAGGTAGCTGTGTTGCTTGCTGGAGCAATTCTTACAGAGACTATTTTTGGATGGCCAGGGATCGGGAAGTGGATTATATTTTCAGTCTTTAGTAGAGACTACTTTGCAGTCCAAGGTGGGCTCTTGTTAATTGCGACAAGCATTATGATTGTTAATTTAATTGTCGATCTTTTATATGGCCTAATAAACCCTAGAATCCTTCATCAGAAGTCTAAATCATGAATACTGAGACTACGCCAGCGACCTCAATAAGAAGCCAACAATGGAAAGAGTTTTGGTTCTATTTCAGCGTAAGCAAAACTGCTGTGGCAGGATTGATATTTTTAATTTTAGTAATATTAATGGCCATATTTGCAGATGTCATTAGCCCTCATGGCCCTGCTGAACAATTCAGAGAGTATGCAAAACTTCCACCCTCATGGATGGAAGGAGGGCAAGCGCAGTTCTTCCTTGGAACTGATTATGCGGGTCGGGACATGTGGTCAAGAATTATCCATGGGTCGCGAATGTCCTTGCTTGCTGGCTGTGTAGTAGTCGTTTTGTCTCTATCAATTGGGGTCCTATTAGGCCTTATAGCAGGCTATCGTGGAGGCTGGATTGAGACTTTTATAATGCGGGTGATGGATACAATTATGGCTGTGCCAGGGCTCCTATTAGCGTTAGTACTCGTAGCCGTATTAGGGCCAGGACTGTTAAATGCAATGATTGCTATTGCAATTACATATACGCCCTCTTTTGTGAGGCTAACAAGAGCATCAACGTTAACCGAATTAAATCGTGATTATGTCACAGCAAGTAGAGTAGCAGGAGCGAGCCCAACACGACTAATGTTTGTAAGCATTCTTCCAAATTGCATGGCGCCAATCATTGTTCAGGGGACACTCAGCTTTTCTACAGCCATTCTTGATACTGCTGCGCTAGGTTTTTTAGGCATGGGTGCTCAAGCGCCAATCCCTGAGTGGGGGACTTTAATTGCTGAGAATAGAGATCTAATTTTGAACGCACCATGGACCGTCACCTTTCCTGGGGTTGCTATTTTGTTGGCAGTTCTTGCAATAAACCTAGTGGGCGATGGCTTGCGAGATGCCCTTGATCCAAAACTTAAAAGGTCTTAATAATGGCTCTATTAGAAATTAAAAATTTAACTGTTGATTTTGCCACTGCAACTGGCTCGCTGAGGGCAGTTGATGGAATCAATCTAACAATAGACGAAGGTGAAATTGTAGCAGTTGTTGGAGAGTCTGGATCTGGAAAATCCGTTGGAATGCTTGCAATGATGGGACTTCTTCCATGGACGTCTACTGTAACCGCTGACCATATGATTTTTGATGGGCAGGATTTGCTTAACATGTCGGATAAAGAACGCAGGAAAATTATTGGCAAAGATATAAGTATGATTTTTCAAGAGCCCATGACAAGCCTTAACCCCTGCTTCACTGTTGGCTATCAAATCACTGAGGTTCTAGCTCAGCATTTTGGCGGAAAAAGAAGAAGTTATAACAACAAAGCAATAGAACTGCTAAATCAGGTAGGTATTCCAGCTGCTCAGAGCCGACTGAATTCATACCCTCATCAACTTTCTGGTGGAATGTGTCAGAGAGTCATGATTGCCATGATGATTGCCTGCCAGCCAAAACTCCTTATTGCTGACGAACCTACAACAGCTTTAGATGTAACTATCCAAGCTCAAATACTTGAGTTATTAATAGAGCTTCAGAAGAGCCAAGGAATGGCGTTAGTGTTAATCACACATGATATGGCCGTTGTAGCCGAAACAGCGGAGCGTGTTGTGGTGCTTTACGCGGGTCAGCAGGTTGAACAGCGAACAGTAAAACAGTTATTTAAAGAACCAAAACATCCATACTCTGAGGCACTTCTAAACGCTCTTCCTGAAAGGGCAAATGATAAACTTTTAAATGCAATACCAGGCGTCGTTCCAGGCCAGATGGATAGACCCCAGGGCTGCCTATTTAGTCCAAGATGTGAGTATGCGACAAGCATTTGTAAAGAAAAAAGTCCAAACCTAAATGACGGAATATTGTGTCACTTTCCTCTTGGAGAGGAGTCTCTTAAAGTGGAGTCTCAATAATGTCTGAACCTATAATTAAAGCTCGCAATCTTCATAAGTACTATGAAATAAAAGATGGATTACTTCACGCACCTCAAGATTTAAAGGCACTCTCTGGTGTTAGCTTTGATTTATTTGAGGGTCAAACCCTAGCTGTGGTTGGTGAGTCTGGCTGTGGTAAATCTACATTGGCTCGCCTTCTTACATCGATTGAGAGTCCAACCTCTGGATATTTAAGTGTTGACGGAATAGATATGGCAGACTCACAAGACAAACTAATGTCTAAAAAGCTTAGACAAACAGTTCAAATGGTCTTCCAAGATCCATTTGGATCACTAAATCCTAGGCAAAAAGTGGGTGATATTATTCAGGAGCCGCTCCTAATAAATACTGAGTTAAGTGCTACTGAAAGGAGAGAGAAGGCATTAGATATTATGAGACTGGTGGGCCTCAAGGAAGAGCATTTTCATCGTTACCCTCATATGTTCTCAGGTGGACAAAGGCAAAGAATCGCAATAGCAAGAGCCCTCATATTAAAACCAAAGGTTGTTGTTCTTGATGAACCTGTATCAGCGCTCGATGTATCTATTCAAGCACAGGTCATCAATCTTCTAATAGAGCTTCAAAAGGAACTTGGACTTGCTTATGTTTTTATCTCTCATGATCTAAGCGTTGTGCGTCATATTGCTGATGATATCTTAGTCATGTACTTAGGCAAGCCTGTTGAACAAGGGCCTAGTAAGGTCATCTTTAAAACTCCTAAGCATCCCTACACTCAGGCTCTTTTATCGGCAACACCTAGCACCAATGTAGACAAAAACAAAAAACGCATAAAGCTTACTGGTGAGTTGCCTTCGCCAATAGAGCCTCCAAGTGGATGCACTTTTAACCCGCGATGTCAACATGCTCAAAAGAGCTGCAAAACATCTGAGCCGGTTATGGAAACTTATGGCAAATCACAAGCCGCCTGTCTTGCGCTTGACGAGGGTCGAATATAATAATAAGCGATAATAGGAAAAACCTTATGTCAAATAAATTATTAAAACTTAAAAAATTAATGAAGGAAAACGAGGTTGATCTATTAGCCCTGGGTCCTGGAACTCATATGAGATGGCTTTTAGGATTTAACCCTTATCCTGATGAAAGGCCTTGCATGCTTTTGTTGGGATTAGAAAAGGATGCGTTTCTAATGCCATCGGTTAATGCAGAAGATGCTATGAAGCGTTCAGATATTAAAATGTTTAGCTGGAATGATGAAAGCGGTCCTAGTAAAGCGCTGGTTGAAGCTCTTATTTTTACCGGTTCATCAAATGCAAAACATATTGCAATAGATGAGGCAATGCGCTCTCACTTCGCTTTAATACTTATTGACGCATTACCAAAACCAACCTATGAGTTTACTAACTCTACGATTGGCGCACTCAGGATGCGCAAAGATGCTGATGAATTTGTTAACCTTAAAGAGAATGCATTGATTGATGATCGCGCAATGCAAGCTGGCTTTGCAGCAATTAAAAAAGGTGTAACTGAACTCGAAATAGGTGAGGCAATTAACACACACTTTATTTCTGAAGGCGCAAAACCTCAGTTTTGTATTGTAGGGTCTGGCCCAAATGGCGCTTTTCCACATCATCATACTGGAAATAGAAAAGTAGAAAATGGTGACGTAGTACTGATTGATATTGGGGGTAGAAAAGGCACTTTTCCAAGTGACATGACTCGCATGTCTGTTCTGGGTGAGCCGCCAAAAGATTATCTTGAGGTTCATGCGATTGTAGAACGTGCAGTGCAAGCAGCAATGGCGGCAGCAAAACCAGGAGTTATGGCCAAAGATGTAGATGCTGCAGCAAGGGGTGTTATTACTGAGGCCGGCTATGGAGAATTTTTTGTTCATAGGACAGGACACGGTCTTGGCATTGATATTCACGAGCCACCCTATATCACTGCAACTTCTGAAGTTGTCCTAGATGAGGGAATGGTGTTCTCAATCGAACCAGGAATTTATCTTCAGGGTAGGTTTGGTGTTCGCCTAGAAGAGATTGTTATTTTAAGGGCTGATGGGCCCGAAATTCTTTCGGAACTCACTCGAAAAACGAACTTTATAACGTAGTCAAAAAGCGCCAAAAAAACATCTGCAACATATTGAAAAATGTGTATTATTTTGCATTCTGTTTAATGGTTATTAGTAGCTATGAAAAAAGAATTTAGTTTTGGAACACAGGTTAGAAAATCTCCATATTTTGATGCGACTGTGCGTTGGGGAGCAAAGGGATTTTCGGTCTATAACCATATGTATATTCCTAGAGACTTTGGTGACCCTGTTCAAAACTTTTGGAATCTTGTTAATGATGCAATACTTTGTGATGTTGCAGTTGAGCGCCAAGTTGAAATAACTGGCCCTGATGCGGCTCAATTTGTCCAACTATTAACGCCAAGAAATCTTTCTGAATGTGCAGTAGGACAATGTAAATATGTTTTAATCACCGATGAAAATGGTGGTGTATTAAATGATCCTGTCCTATTAAGACTCGCTGAAAATCACTTCTGGCTATCTTTGGCTGACAGTGATATTTTAATGTGGGCTAAGGGCGTAGCTGTTAACTCTGGGTTAGATGTTAATTTAGGTGAGCCCGATGTTTCACCACTGCAACTCCAAGGCCCAAAGTCTGGCGATATTGCTAAAGCAATATTTGGTGAGAGAATAGATGGCCTTAAATATTACTGGCTTGAGGAATTTGAACTCAATGGTATTCCATTAATCATATCTAGAACAGGTTGGTCAAGTGAGCTTGGCTATGAAATCTATCTTCGTGATGGCTCTCGTGGAAATGAACTTTGGGATCACATTATGGAGGTTGGAAAGCCAATGGGATTAGTTCCAGGCCATACCTCTACGATAAGAAGAATAGAGGGTGGTATGCTCTCATATCAGGCCGACATGGACTATACAGTAAATCCGTTCGAGCTTGGGTTGGGGCGTCTTGTTGATCTTGAGATGAATGCCGACTTTATTGGCAAAAAGGCGCTTAAAAAAATTAAATCTGATGGCATTAAGCGAAGTCAAGTTGGAATAGAAATCTCATGCACACCGCTTAAGCATCCAAACACAAGCTATTGGCCAATTATGGTTGGATCAGAAGAAGTCGGGTATATAACTTCAGCAGTTTATTCGCCGCGACTTGACAAAAATATTGCACTTGCTATGATGGATGTTAACCACTCGGCCATAGATACTGCTGCAGAGACGACAACTCCAGAAGGTAATTTTCCTATCAAGGTTGTCCAGAAGCCATTCTATGACCCCAAGAAGAAAATTACCTCGGGATCTTAGCCCGAGTAAATAGGATTAGGAGAAATTTGTGTCTGAACTATCTATCGACCTCAGCTGGAACAGAAAAGAAGAAGAGCTCTCTCCTGGAAAGTTTTCCAGTGAACATCAGGTTACTTATAACGAACAATATAAAGTAATAGCGGATACTGCTCCTGACTGGGGAGGGTCTGCCAATAACACCAATCCAGAGCAGGCGCTCGCTGCCTCATTAAGCAGCTGTCACATGATGACTTTTTTAGCTCTTGCTGCAAAAACTAAGTGGCCCGTCAATTCTTACATTGACCATGCTGTTGCTCATCTGGGTAAAAATAGCAAGAAACAGATGGTTGTTAACCGAATTGATTTAAATCCAGTAGTCTCGTTCGATAGCGGCTTTGAAGTCAGCGATGAAGAATTAGCAAAAATGCATGATAGGGCCCACAGATATTGCTTTATAGCTAATACATTAGACTCTGAAGTCGAGGTCAATATCAACATTTAAAAAGTTGGCAATGCGTTTCTGCTAATATGGAGCCTAAATTATGAGCAGCAATAATAACAACGAAGCTAATACCGATGATTCAATTTTGCTTGAAGAATTTATAGCCAATGGCGTATATCGCTTAACACTTAACGACGCCAAAAAGAGAAACACTCTTTCAGAAGAGATGATGGCCAAACTCAAATCTTCACTCACAGATGCTACGGACAATAAATCCATAAGAGTAATAATAATTGCGGGCAACGGACCAGCGTTTTGCTCAGGGCATGACTTAAAACAAATGACTGCCGGAAGAGACAACGATGACCAAGGTCTTACCTACTTTAAAAAAGTATTTGCATCTTGCTCAGAGCTAATGCAAATGATTGTTGAGCACCCCAAACCAATCATTGCTGAAGTTTCAGGCGTCGCAGCAGCAGCAGGATGCCAGCTTGTTGCCTGTTGTGATCTTGCTGTAGCTGGAAAGTCTGCTCGATTTATTACTCCGGGCGTAAATATAGGGCTATTCTGCTCCACCCCAATGGTTGCACTGTCCAGAAATGTATCCAACAAAGCAGCGATGGAGATGCTCCTGACAGGTGAAATGGTAAGTGCAGATAAAGCGGAACACATTGGACTTATAAACCGAGTTACAGATGATGCTGATTTGAAACAAGAGACAACAGCTCTGGCAGAACTTATTGCCTCAAAATCTAGTCTGACATTAAAGATTGGAAAGGAAGCCTTTTATAAACAAAAAGATATGCCTCTATCAGAGGCTTATGACTTCGCGTCAAAAGTCATGGTAGACAACATGTTAGAACATGATGCTAAGGAGGGCATTGGCTCGTTCCTAGAAAAGCGTAAACCTAAATGGCAAAATTAGTGGCAATGAATAATCCTTATAATACTAATCTTGATCGAAATCCTGCCAACTTTCAGCCACTTACGCCGCTAACATTTTTAGAACGTGCGGCATCGGTATACCCAAATCATACTGCTATCGTTCATGGTAAATTAAGACGCAACTACAGCGACTTTTATAGTCGCTCTCGACAACTTGCCTCTGCACTCTCTGAACAGGGTATTGCTCGAGGCGATACTGTCTCGGTAATATTATCAAACACACCCGCGATGCTGGAGGCCCATTATGGCGTTCCAATGTGTGGCGCAGTTTTACACAGCATTAACACGCGCCTTGATCCAGATACTATTGCGTATCAGCTAGACCACGCAAACTCCAAGGCTTTAATAGTTGATCGTGAATTTCTAAAAACCGCTAAAACGTCACTGGAACTTGCTGGAGTATCGCCGATTTTGATTGAGTTTAATGATAGCGAATACCCCATCAAAGAATCATTGCCTGGCGCAATAGAGTATGAGGAATTTTTATTAAAGGGCGATAAAAATTACAATTGGCTCATGCCTGAGGATGAATGGGATGCAATCTCCTTAAACTACACTTCTGGCACAACTGGAAACCCCAAAGGCGTTGTCTCTCATCATCGAGGAGCCTATCTTTTGGCACAAGGAAATGCGATGATTGCCTCAATAAAAAAGCATTCGGTCTACCTTTGGACACTGCCCATGTTTCATTGCAATGGCTGGTGCTTCCCTTGGACAATGTCAGCTATTATTGGGACACATGTCTGCTTGAGACGTGTTATGGCAGAGCCAATTTGGGAGTCCCTTGCTGAGCACAAGGTAACCCATTTATGCGGAGCTCCAATTGTTATGTCAACAATACTGGCGGCATCAGATAATGAAAAAAAATTATTAGAAAAACAAGTCGATTTTTTTACAGCAGCGGCCCCACCTCCAGAGTCAGTCTTAACCAACATGAAAGATGCCGGGTTTAATATTACGCATCTTTATGGACTCTCTGAAACCTATGGTCCTGCAGTGGTAAATGAGTGGCACCAAGAATGGGACGACTTAGCTGAAAGCGAACAAGCCTCTTTAAAAGCAAGGCAAGGTGTTCGCTACCTGCCACTTGAATCTTTAGCTGTTATGGATCCAAAAACAATGCAGCCCGTGCCTCGTGATGGCAAGACAATAGGCGAAGTCATGTTTAGAGGCAACGTAGTCATGAAAGGCTATCTAAAAAATAAGGCTGCTACTGATGAATCTTTTAAGGACGGCTGGTTTCATTCGGGAGACCTAGGAGTTATCCATGAAGATGGGTATATCCAGCTGAAAGATCGCTCCAAAGATATTATTATCTCTGGTGGTGAAAATATTTCATCAATCGAAATTGAAGAGGTGCTATATAAACACCCCTCCGTTGAGGCGGCTGCTGTTGTGGCTATGCCAGATGAAAAGTGGGGCGAGACTCCGTGCGCATTTGTTCAGCTTAAAAAAGCAAGCCACGCCTCTGAAGAAGAGCTCAGCCAATGGTGTAGAGATCATATGGCCTCTTTTAAGCTTCCTCGTCAATTCTATTTTGAGGACATCCCAAAAACCTCTACAGGAAAAGTACAAAAGTTTATTTTGCGTGAGCAGGTAAAAAACTTATAAGAAAAGTTTGAAATAAAAAAGCGACCCATCGGGCCGCTTAATCAAGATTTGTTGGTGCCGACACACGGACTCGAACCGCGGACCTACTGATTACAAATCAGTTGCACTACCAACTGTGCTATGTCGGCT
>UPTG01001976.1_pt1 | contig 14626 bp, 23 predicted proteins | sample 2160121 | NCBI WGS metagenome assembly UPTG01 (sample SAMN06266255, study PRJEB28933) | marine metagenome | isolation source: Columbia River Estuary | place: USA:Columbia River Estuary, USA | collected 2014-07-27
TGGGAAAATACTGTAACTGCTTGTAGAAAATGTAATAATCAAAAAGGCAATCATACACATATAAAACCATATAGAGTGCCTAAACAGCCAGATTTCTTGCAATTAGTCAACGGAGTCAATACAACTCACATCGACCATGAGATTTGGTTCAAGTATATTAACAAAAAAACAGAGAAAATAGCATAATATTTAAACAAACTACTTGACTTTAGTGGCTGAATAATGTAGAATGGAATAGTGAATTGAGTAAATTAGTTCATATTATATATATAATATTAATTTAACAAATGACAAAGGAGTAATTTTATGTCAGAACAAGAAACAACAGCGGCACCAGAAGCACCAGTGGCGCCTAGTGTTACAGTAAATGATTTGGTAAATATTTACAACATCATTGACCTAGCATCTAAGCGAGGTGCATTTCAGGCTAATGAATTATCATCAGTCGGTGCAGTAGCAAACAAAGTTAAAGAGTTTGTAGACCACGTACAAGCAGCCCAAACAGCGGCAGCCGAAGCGGCAGGTGATGTCGAGTCAGGCCAAAACGCAGACGTAAAGTCTGAGGAAGGTGCCTAATGGCCGCATTTATTAAGCATGTAGGAACACATGTAGGAACTAATACTCGTTTGAGTGTTGTTTTCTTACGCCTACCAGATGAACCAGAGAATGCTTTAGTTGTGTATAGTGATTCTCTACCAGACAAATATCATGAGGATTTTATGTCTGCTTTAGAGTCTAAAGAAGGTCAAGCCGCTAAAGAGTTATACGAAGTTCTTTCTCGTAAAGTCTTTTGGAATGGCAACAGTATGTTGGAAACATTACATAAAGAAGGTTTAATGAAGAAGATTCCAGTTGAACAAATTATGATGAATCCTAACTCTACAACCTCTCTTCCATTATCTGATTTGTTAGCACAAATGGATGAAATTGCAGGAGGCAAAGCAGGTAATACACCGGAAGCGCCACAGCAAACTTTCCAAGAGAATGTTGCTGAACAAGTTGATGCAGGTCTCGACGGAGACAACAAGAAAATTGCACAAAACTTGCTAGTTCAAGCAGTGATGTTGGAAGAAGAAGCAGAAAGAAAACGTGCCGAAGCAGTCAAATTTGACCCTAGTCTTGGTCCTAAGGCAGAGAAACCTGCTAAAAAGGGCAGAGGCAGACCAGCAGGAACTACTGCAAAAGCCATGAAGGCAAGAGCAGAAGCAGCCGCGCCTTCGGAGTAAAATTTTTAACATTAACTTTTAAGAGGTTTTTGAAATGGAACACGACCCAGACTTTGATAAGTTAATGGATGAAATATTTCCAATGAGTATTCCTACAGAATATGTAGAAAGTATACTCGTAACATTAGCAAGTGGACAAGAGATTGAGATGAAAGGTGATGAACTCTTACATCCTCTACCACTTGCCGATGACCTTAACTGGGAAAAACTTGTACATCGGTTTGATAAGATTGCTGATGTCCAAGTAAAAATTGATGTAGCAAAGATTAAAGAAGATGTTGCTACAAATGTAAAAACTATCCTAGATGCTCACTTTGACATAGAAGATGATATTGATAATGATATTATTGAAGGTGATATTATTCATAGTAATTCTCTACCAGATAAATTGACAGGTTATATGGAACCACCAGAAGAATTTGAAGATGGAAATAATGATACCTCAACGGATAACGATTAAGAACAAGGATACATTAATTGACAATGATTGATAAAATTACACAGTACGGAGATTTCTATCAACTAAATTCTCATTTCAAAGTTAACAAACTACTAAAAGAGTTAGAACCATTTGAAGACAAATGGGCAAAGTATAATCCTCGTAAACCCCAAGTTTTGCGTGACGGACTATGTGTTATAAATGACAAGGGTAAATGCGGACCAGGGCCTGCTTTAGATAGTTTACTTCAGTGGAATACTGAAAACGGAACATTCTTAAAAGAAAAAGATTTTAATATACCAACTGAGTTGTATAAGAGTAGTAGTGAATTACAACGAGTGATGGAACCAATGTTAGATTGGAGTGTTAGGTCACACTTCTTGCGGTTACCACCAGGAGGATATTTTTCTCCACATCGTGACCATGTTTATTACGACCAGCAAAGTTTTAGAATTATTTGGCCATTACAGAATTGTAATCCTCCATCTTTCAGATTTATGTTAGAAGATACAACTTTGAATTTTGACCACGGACATTGTTATGTAATCAACACAACAAAAGCACACACGCTTTTCAACTGTAGTCCGTCTAACGATAGTATAATGTTAGTTGTGAATGCGTTGGTATGTGAGGACAGTATTCGTTTTGTCCAAGATAACTTATATATTAGATAGAAATATTAGTAGCCCATAGATGGCTAGTAATGTAATCGATAACGATACTCCCATAGACAGCCAGAAGCCATAATGTAGAACCATATAGGCAAAGATAGGAAAGAATATCAAACTCACCATCACAAAATAGATTGTCTCTTTTGCTAATTGGCTGAATATTTCTGGTTGCACACCTGAATAATGCATAAAGATAATACTGACAAGTGACGCCGCTGGTATTCCTAGTATTAAAGCACCCATTGTAGGATTACCTCGTTCAGCCGCTGTAACGACACCAGCGATAACAAGTCCACCTATAATTGCTTTGAGTAAAAATTCCATATCATTATTTAATTTCTTTTTGGTTTGTTATACTCTTGTTCAGTGTATAGATGGCAATAGGCAGATAATCTAAAATCATCCTTACTAAGTAACATTTCAGGATTTCCGTGAAGTTGGGTTTTGTTGTTAATCATAATATATCCTGTATTCTTAACACAACCAAAGGCATGACGAATAGAAATAGACTCTGGGCTATTATACCACCATTTCTGTGCATCATCTCTGATTTCTATTTCATCTTCTTCTATATTATAAAATACAGTTCCTGCATTATCACAGTCTGATAGATAAAGTTGCATAACTATATTAACATGTGGATTATCAACATGTACACCTACCGTAAATTCTTCTAAGTCCATCCAATAATTTGGGCAAGCCATAACAATGTTCTCACCTATAGATGCAGATATTAATTCTCTTTGAGAGTTTATAAATTGGTTTATTTTAGAAAAAACACTATCTGGTTCAACTGTTATGGTTCTTCTATTCCAGCCTTCTTGTCCAGCCATTTTAGTGAACGGCAATTCCATGAAGTCTTCAATCGTTGCCAGTTCGTCTAGTAACTCTTCTGGCAACACATCTTTTATTGCAAACAGATTATTTAAACCATCTATTGGTTTTATGTTCATTAGTCTTACCTTTCATAAGTATAGTTATAAGTATACCTGCTAACATTCCTACTACAAATCCACAAAGAGTGTACATCATAATGAACAACTTAATGGTCACTTCTTAATCTTTTGTTCTGTATATTTACAATGCTTTCGTATATATGGGTCATACATATTTAACGCCATCTTTTCTGGATGAAGTCTTTTATTTTTATGTCTTGTATAAAAATGTGCTGACTCTGTTGATTGCATTCTTATTTTTTCACGCATAGTTTCCTTTAGTTTTTACAGCCGCTTCTAGCACCTACATAACCAGCAACGATGCCGATTATACCAGTGATGCTCATCTGTAGTAGTTCTATAATATTAGAGTCTAACTCACCGCCATTTTCTCTAGCCATCATAAACTCATCTACGACAATAAGTCCTAGAATGCCCATCAAACTTACCGCCATTACTAGAACGATAATTCCTTTAATATTTTCCATTATACCCTCGCTTATCTTCTACGAATAGCATCATGGAATTTAACCATCTTTTCTAACGCTTCTATTCGTTTATTTAATTTTTTAATTTCCTCTAACAATTCTTCAATCGTTCTCTCAATATTCATATTTTATTTTTTAATAGATTTCTTTTTCACTTCTTTTAGTTTTTTATCTAACACATAGTCTTTTCTAGTGCCACGTGGCTTCTCAGCCGTTTTTGCATTCTTAGGAGCCTTGGTTTGCACCTCCTTAATAGGCTTCTTAGTAATTGCTTTTTCTGTATTGTTATTTAGTTTTTTTCCTTTACCAGACAAGTATGCTGGTGCGTATGTTGCCGGGTCTACTCCTTTTCCAAAGAATAGTTCTGTCAACGATGGTAATTTTAACATTTTCTTACTCCTTTATTGATAAAAACTCACCAGACTTTATACGCTTTACTGTGTCTTCAAACATATCATAGATACTTATCTGAAGGTAAACTCTGGTTCGGTCGTCATTCCTTACTCCGTGAACTCTTTCTGTGTCCATTAAAGTAGGATGTATAGTTGAATATTCGCATGTTCCTAGATAGAATTCTTCATCGTGTCCTGGAGCCATTGCTTGTTCGTCGGTGTGTACTAGATGTGCATCTTCTCCTAGAATTTCATCAGCATAGAAATCTAATCCTTTTCCGCCATCTTTTGGTAATATAGGAATCATTATTACAGACTTACGAGAAAAATCTGTATGCGGATGAAACTCGAAATAAGGTTGATAAACTGTTATTGCTATATTTCCATTTCCTATTTTCTTTTTTACTGGATTGAATTGTTCTACTATTTCTGATATTTCTGGATAATCAAGGAATTCTTTCCCTTCATGGTTATCCTTATCTAATTTAATAGAACTGAATAAACCTTTAGTCGCTCTATTTCTAATCTCTGAATAATCTACTGATAGATGTTTAACCCTATTATAGAAGTCTTCTAATCGTTGTCGGTCATAAGTAATCTCTTTCATCTCGTATATTCTGTCTTCAAACATTATTCTTTCTCCATTATGTTTTGTGATTATCTATCTTATATTCCAATTACACTGGTTGATAATATTCATAGCCCACAAAAAATGATTAGTCTCATCAGGATGATGATTATTGATTGGAGACTCTTTAAGCATATCGTAACTGTATTCTAATTTATCTAAATCTTTATTGACATGTTGCATTACATTAGGAATATTTTTAAATATTTCAATTTCTTTCATCATTTCTGGCCATTGTTCTGATTCCATTACCATAGGAAGTTCTATATCATTTATACCTTGTACGTTTAACTGATAATTAGACCACGATTTTTTAATATATGTCTCGTTCTCTGTGACTTCGTAATCATTTATAAAATCATGGAAGTTTTTCCATATACAAATTTTTGCATTTGGCAGTTCTTTAGTAACATCAATCAGACTATCAATGTCTCTTTTTTCACGCAACTTAAACCAGTCATCGAACTTAGGATTTTTAATGTCTTTGCCTAAATCTTTTGTTTCATGCCAATCTCTACTAGGAGATGTCAGTTGTGCAATAACATATATTTCTTTATAATTTTTAAAGTTAGTATGTGATTTTATACAATTTATCAGACTTCTAAGGTTATTTATTATAACCTTATTACTACAGCCGGGTATTGCTCTGAATAATAAATCTGCATTTAGATACTGTGTTATTCTACCTGAAAAGTTATTTGAAATTCTTAGTTCTTTGTCATCTATATCATTTCTTACTTGCACCGTGCTATTTATATTGTCTCCGTATGTCCAACTTTCTCCACTGACAATTACTAATTTATCTTTGCCACGTGGAATATAAAATCCTGTATTTTTTGCGGCTGTAATACCATAATCGGCAGAGTCTGTATAATATTCAGAACAATCTTTAAACAGTAAACTTTTCAAATGAGGATGGTTAGTGTTCCGATGCCATGTCTTTAATATAGAAAATGCTGAAAAAGAAGATAGATTGGAAGAAAACTCCATTATTCTTTCTCCGTATTGAAGGATATATCACCTGGATATATCGGTATCATTGCACCTGGTTTACGTTTTGGTATCTTACTATCTGCACTACTTACACAACTTTCACTGATGCAAACTCTTGGTTTGTCAAATAGTTTAAAGCCACTCTCTACATATCCTAATGGTTCATCAGCACAACTATATGAACGCTTAATAGACCCATCTGGTTCTCTGATAATGATACCTTTAAACCCACTCGTACATTCCCATCCCTTAAACTTATTAAAGTTAAAAGCATTGAAACGTTCTGCTTGGTCCATGTACCATTTCTTGCCCTTGCTATCTTGGAATTCTACTTGCATAATAGGTGGCACTGATTTATCATCACCATTCTGTGCATCCATTTTCCACATACCTATCTTAGGCTTAGGTCTCACAACTTTTATTCCAGTTTCTTCTTGTAGGGTTGTTGTGTAATCACGCTGAGGCATTCCATTACGCATAGTTTTTAATTGGTCATCTGTGTAACCGTGTACTACGAAAGACGCAGTTGGGTCACTCTGTGGTTTTAGTGTAACATTTATGCCACGATTGTGAAAGTACATTGCATTTTCCCAATCTCTATCAAACCATTCGGGAACAAGCACCATATTGATAGTTACTTGAACATCGTGTTCCATACAGAACAATAACTTGTCTGCGAATTCTTCTTTGACTGCGTACTCAGTGTGAAAACTTGCTGTGATGCTTGCCCTATTCACTTTAGCAACAGTGTCACAATATGTTTTATGCCATTTCATATTGCGTGACATATTTGTGGTCATATGTACACTAGTATAATTACAATTATCAACATCATCTGCTAAGTGGTTGAGCATATCTAAGTAACCTGGATGAAACGTTGGTTCACCACCAGATAGACTGAAGTGAAATGAATTGAAACCATTTTCTCTTGCTTGTCGTTTAATCTCATCAATTGTTGCTAGACATAGTTCAGTTGGTCTGTGGTCTTTACGGTCACTTCTAGCATACGGCCAACAATAAGAACACTTGTAATTACAGAATCTTCCCAGTAACCAACTTACTGAAAACAAATCTCTGTATAAAAGAGTTCGTTGTCCTACGCTAACGATATCATCAAAGGGTATCTTTGTGAAATCGTATTGTGACCAATATAACTCGTCTTCTTTATTCATTTATGGCTCATTCCGCATGGCTCATCAAATGTAAAATTGAAGAACCTCTGTTTTTTATTATAATTAGTCATAACTGTTTCGTAATCTATACCGACAGTATCGAGGATAGTCTTTATATCTGCTGAGTCGTCTTCATCTAAGTCTTCTCTTATTTGTTCTTTTACATCTTGTGAAATCATATCATAGATACTGCCGTAACACCATTCACAAAATGTAACTGGCGTAACACCAAAGTGTCCTTGTACTCCGCCACATGTTTCATCGTATTCATTTCCACATATACTACATTCATCGCTTGGTTTAAAAGTATCAAACTCCATAAATTTTCTCCATATTTAAACGTACTTAAGTTATTATAACACGAAACAAAGATAATAGCAACTGAATTAATTGCTATTTTGGTTTAAACGCCCACTCTCTTTCCCAACACCACCAACACTTCTCACAGGGAATAGTATAATCCTCTGTCTGAGAGGCTTCTCCTTCGCAGGACCAAGTGATTGGAAGAAGGTTTTCAGTTAAATCAAATTGCTTGTAAATGTCAGCAATAAATCTTTTGTTTATTCGGTATAGAGGCCTCATATGGTCTCGTGCTGGTGCTTCTAGTTCTTTCTCAACCTTTTCACCACGACGGTGTTCTTCTAAATTTTCATATGGCATCTCAGCCTCGGGAGGATTAGATGTGAGTCCATCATACAAGACATGCCAAAATCCATTTTTACAGTTTTCTCTATCTCTGTCCATAAACTCTTGCCATTCAGTTTGATTGGCATCTTCTAACGGAGGATAATAAACTTCGTGTGGTAACATTCTATCAAAGTCTAGTATTTCACAAACTTTATCAATGACTGGTTTTGCTTTGATAGGATTCCAAGGTCGTTGTCTTCTAACAGTCATAGGTTGAATATATACATCTAAGTCGTTGTCTTTTATAGTTTTAGCCAAAAGATATAGCAATGCAGTCGAATCTGCGCCACCTGAACACCAAATTCCTAATCGTTTTACTTCTCTAGGCGGTCTGGAGAAATCAGTATCATGTGGTATTTTAATTACAACTGACTCTGATTTGTCTAAGTTGTAATATGTTTTCTCAACAAAATATGTTGGTTTTTCATTCATAGCGTTTCCTTGTGGGTTCTAATTAACTTATTGTTATTTATTTGATATTTTGTAAAGGTAGAATTAAAATCTTTACCAAACAACTTATCACTCTCTTCTACATACTTGATGAATCTTTTTGTGTTGTCTTCTAATCCGTCTAGTTTTGTTTCATTGTACAAATCTATAATATGATTATTCATATACTGTTCTATATGGGCTAATCCTATTAATGCTGTTTCTTTTAAATCAGAGTTTGACTGTTCAATCATTTCTCGTGTTTCTTTTATATCGTTTCGTACTTCATCAGGAAAATGTTCCATCAATATTCCTGGATTTATATATTCTGGAGTATAAACTAAAGAACATTCTATCAAATCAATATCTAGGGTAAGCATATCTTTAAATACATTATATAAATCCATTAACTGATATATAGATGTTGTGCAAATCCCACTAACAAGATTAGTATTCAATCTATTACTTTTACTCTCTTTAAATGCTTTAATATTATCTTTCAGCACATCCCAAGAACCGTCTCTAAAATATGGGTATAAGGTCTTTCCTGAGTCCACTGAGATATGAATACAAGAGTCTTCAAACGGTGCTAGTTTTTCTGCTAAATCTACGGGGTCAAAATCTGCATTGAAGTTTGTATAGAACATTGCCTGCATATTACTGGCATTAGGATGGTCTTTCATTCTATCTAATAGATGAAGGAATTGTTTCTGTTTAAGAGGTTCTCCGCCAGATACATTAAATTCACCTAAGTTAGGAAAGTTATTAATCAAGTCATCTGCGACTCTATCTACTTCTCCTACTCTCATATCGATTCTAGGAAGTGCAGTAGAACTAGGTTTTTGACTTTCGCTGTCTACTTTTGCTGTATGTCTCTGCTTTGTTAATTGTTGTAAATTAAAGTGATGTACTTCTTTATCAGGCTCATACTTCTTTAATGCAGTTTCCCATCCTGAAGAAAACACCGTATCACAATGTAAGCAAGCCATATTACAAGAGTTATTAAATCTAAGTTCAATATGCTGAATAGATTCAAATCCTATCTCGCCCGTCTCTGGATTAAAGAATGATTCATCATATGAATCTGTGCAATCCATTCTCATAGATTTATTACCAAAGAGTTCTTCTTCTTTGCACTGATGACACCCAGATGGCCATTCACCGTTCCATAACTGCAATCTGTGTTTCTTAAACTCTTCGTTGTTAACAAATTCTGATGGTATTTTACCGTCTAATAGATGCAACTGGTTTACTTGTGTAGGACACGATGTAACATATCCATTCTTGTAGTTTACGCCGTGAAGACTGTAGAAACAAGGAAGTTTACTCTTGTTCATAATGATTCCTTAACAAATGTGTCGTGTTGTCTTTTCTTACAAGTTTTCCAGCACTTTGAGATGGGTTCATTTGACCAAGAATCTGCAATAGATTTCCAAACTTCACCATTCATTACTTCTTTTATCTCGTGGTTCTTTAAGTTGACTGCCTCTTCACCTTGATTTTCGTTCAATATTTCTGTGAATTTTGTATTTTTTTCTCTACCTGCTGAATACTCTAACATCTCTGCATTGAGATGACAACATGGAATTACATTTCCTCTGTGATTAACAAAGATTCTATTCTGTGCTTCATACTTACATTGAACTGTTAGTGTTTCTTCTCTCTCTACTTTCTTGTGTGTTATATTTTTATTCTGTACATCTTTTCTATGAGAGTATATGTATTTTACATTTCTAAAGCCCTCTTCAAGTGCTTTTACTTTTACTTCTTGCTCTTGGTGTTGATTGTGTTCGAATACAATAAACTGCCAAGTAGATTGTCCACCTGATTTGTTAAATGCTCGGTAGTTCTTTTCTACCTTATCAAATTTAGAACCTCGTCTATATATTTCTGAAGTTTTATCTGTCCCGTCTACTCCCCAAGTCACTCTATGGCTAATTGGCTTTAGTATCTCTGCTAATTTAGTCCACCACTTTTCAGTTCGTAACGAGCCATTCGTTGCAATGTTTATGTGTGCATTCCATGATGAGAAGTGAGAAATTATATCAAAGAACTCTGGATGAGACGTTGGTTCATCGACACTTCCACAGAAATTAATAATCTTAATATCAGGAAAATCTTCTTTTTTAAATCTCTGTTTTATAGTAGCCAGAGAAAGTTTTTCTGTATTATTAACTTTATCTGCATACTCTGACAACTCTCTGAAACATCCTTCACAGTGAATATTACAGAATGATGTTAACTCTATATCAATCCATTCAACTTTCCACATTCTTTTGTGTACTCCTTTCACCTTTATCACCACAAGACCTCCAACAACGACTACAATGCAACTCGTTATCTTTGTCAAATGATTCTGCTAAAGTTTTTTTAAAATATTCGTGGTTTTGTATCTCTTCAAAAGTATGCACGGTCAAGTCATTATAATCATCACCGTATCTTTGAGTAGATGGCAAAACTTCATTGCGTTTCATGTTAATTTCAATTTCTTCGTCATACAAATAGCAACAAGGATATACCTTATGATTTGCGCCAAAGTAGAATTCTTCAGCATCTAAGTGTTTACACACTATACCATATTGTCTTACTTTGTAACCGCTAGGCATAATCTTTGTTCTCCGCTTTGCGTTTGATATCTGCTTGTTCAATTTCAGACACATCGTTCTTCCAAGCAGTTCGAGTTATAAACTTCATTCCTTTATCTTTTGCTATTGTTCTTGCTTCTTCTAATTCGTGTTCATTATATTTGAATATAATATATTGCCAAGATGCAAATCCTCCAGCGTTTAAATAAGTATCTACATTATTCCATACCTTTTCTAAGTTTACTCCAACTCTATAATCATTAGTGTTGACGCCATCAATTGCAAAGTGTATCTCTAATCTGTTATCTGACTTCGATGATAGTTCTCCATATCTTTCCCACCACTTGGTAGTTTTTAATCCAGCATTCGTAGAAACTTCTATGTGCTTAACTTCTCTGTTTAAGAAGTATTCTGATATTTCATATAATTCTGGACACGCAATTGGGTCACCAAGAACACCACAAAACTTTACTCTCATACCTTTCATATCAATAGGGTCGAAGTATTGTTTTATGTTATCTACTGTGTAATGCTCTTTTTTTACAGGTATGCCCCTCTCTATGAGACGTGTTCTCATACATATAGGACATCTTGCATTACAAGCCGATGTTAGTTCAATCTCAAGTGCTTTCATTATCTTGCATTTATATTTTCTATATACAATCTGTCATCTATAGATTCCATTCTATTTCGTACTGTTATTGTTCTTGTTTTTTCCATAGGCTTGACTATATTAGGTATAAGTTCAATGTTAGTGATACCGAAGTTGTGTTCTTTAATATCGTAAGACTTGTCCATCTTATCAACACACATGCCACATCCACAGAATGTCTTAGGACACGATATGACTGGCCATTTCTTTTCTCTATTATATCCTTCTAATCTTTCTATGATTGCGCCACTATTATCTAAGTTGCCAATAGGCGCAACGTCATTGTCCAGATTTACCATACAAGTTTGGTGATGATATATATCACGTGTTTCTTGGTTAATATAAAGAAAATAATGATTGACCAAGCAACTGTATTCATAGAAGTTTGTGTTATCTACATAGGTTGCTAGTTTTCCTTCTGGCTCTTCAGTAGTACTTAAACAAAAGTCTCTACCGCCACAACACATTCTGCCATTAGACTTTCTCTCTTTTAAATCTTTTTTATCTTTCATCAGTGAAGGATATACAGTTACGTCATCTTTTTTATCTTCTGTTTTTTCAGTTTTCTTAGTTCCTAAGTCGGGTATTGGTTTTTTTATTTCTTCTATTTCAACTTTTTTAGCGTTGATTATTTCGTCTCTGTCTTCTTTTTTACCTAATGATTCTTCAACATCTTGTTGACTTACTTCACCTTTTTCATTTGCTGTGGGACTCCAAGACTTGTGATTAGGTTTTATTACAATGGCATCTTTTTCTGGTCCAGTGTCTTCAGACTTCTTCAGTGTGTTGACGTATTCTTGGTCAATGTCTTTTTGTTTACTCTCTACATCTTTTTTGCGCCAATGATTAACAAAATATTGTTCTTGGTCTACATCATATAAATGTGTATATCCTTTACGAATTGAAGATTGGTCATTACCATCATCTCCAATTCTTCTAGGAATATATTTAATTCCTTCTTTTTCTAAATCTTTACACAACTCAACACACTCATCAAAGTAATCTTTATGAAACATGACATTAACTTGCCAATGTCTAATAAACTTGATGTTTTCAATTACTAGTTTCTTTTCTTCCGGAGTTGCTTCTGCATGATATGATATAGTTCCTGCAAAATCTTTATACTTCTCTGCTTGTCTTCTAGTAAATAATCCATTTGTGGTTATACCAATTGTGTATCTATCACCATATGTTTCTCTGATATATTTCGCAAATTTAAGGAATCCAGTGTGAATAGTTGGTTCACCTCCAGTGAATGATAACTTTCTTTTCTTATAGGGTTTTCCTCTCTTTTCTTCATAGATAGATACATATCTGTCTAAGAAGTCCATAGATTCTTTTAAGTCTTTAAATCCGACTAAAGGAGATGTCTTGTTATTTCGGTGAGGAGGACAATATGTACATTCATATGTACATCTTCTTCCCAAATCCCATATGACATCGAAACCGTTCATTGTATCTTCAATCTTCATTTTTTACTCCGTTTCTGTAATAAATTCTGCTAATTCCGGTATGAAATCAGCAATATTTGTTTGTAATAGTCTATCTTGTTGTTTGGTTTTTTCTATCAATTGTGTGTTTAACTCTGAATTGTATTTATAATCTTTTATGAACTGCTTACTGTACTCATTGGTGTGTGCATCTATATAGTTTTGAGGCAAAGCGTCAAGTGTTAATTCTTTTGGTCCGAATATTTTCCAAGCACTGTGAGGCAATTCGTACTTATCACAAATAGATTTTAATTCAGACAAATTATGAAAGTTGTATGCCTGAACTGTAGTCTGAACATATGATTTTAAATTTAATACATCTTTACTTTTTTCCCATAGTTCTAAGTTTTGTTCTACAATTTTCCAGTCACTATCTTGTCTTATGTAATCATTTACAATGCCAACTCCATCTATGCTATATCCTATAATTACTTGTTCGAATTTAGATAATGTATCAATATGTTTTTTAGGAAACAATGTTAAGTTAGTATTACAGTAAAACTTAACAGGGTTTGGCAGAGTTAACATCCAGTCTAGTAGTATTTTTATTTCAGGTGTAATAAATGGTTCACCGCCGAGATATTTTATAACTTTTATATGTGTAGTATCTATCTGTGATAGAAACTGTTTAAAGTTTTCTATTTTAGGAACTACAACCTCAAGTGTTTCGGCCCACTTACTACTAAAATCTGGTCCACACATCCGACATCTAATATTGCATTTATTACTACAACTTATTTCAATATATTCAATTTTCGGTTCATCTGATTCACAAAACATTTCGACAACGTGTCTATAACTTGATAGACTTTGTTTTTCTAATTCTTCACAATCACTGCATCCTTTATCCCAGCCATCTAACATATTTTTTCTTATACTGTTCATATAATCTGAGTTGTGATAGTCGTGCCAAGATAAGTCTTTATAACTATGTTTTTTCTTTTCTTTATAAAAACAACAGGGTGCATAGAAGCCTTGTACATCTACGAACAAATGATTATAAAGTGCCTTACAGTGTGGCATCTTGGACTAAATCTCCGGCTAATGGAAATATATCTGCAATTATTTTTGCACAAGCATACGCAACTTCCATATGTTCTTTTTGAGTTCCATTTGCACTTCGTAATTCAATATAATGTACCCAACTACGAATTGTACCATTCATGTATAATCGTGTTTTAGTGTTGCCCTCTGGTAAAACAACTCTTGCTTGTTCTTTAGCGATGCCATTTTCAATTGCCCAATCATAAACCTCTTTGGCTTTATCAATAACTTCTTGTTGTTTTTCGTCCCAATTAACAATAAGTTCCATGTTCTCAGTGCTAATACTGTTTTGTCTGTTCTTTGTATCTTGTAAACGACATTCACGTGTTACGAATTGGTCGCCCATCTCTTCTGGATTAGCATACCTCTGACTAAACTCTTGGAATGCAAAACTTCTATGTCTTACTATTTGATGTGCGATATCACGTGTTGTTTCAATCTCTAAACAAGCACTCACCATTTCAAGTGGACTCCAATGCTGATGCTTAATTAGATACTTGATTAATCTCTCACTAGTTTCTTTGTTGATTTGGTTGTTAGGATTACTTACTTTGGCGCAGTAAGCGATTAATTCCTGAACATTATCTAACCCAGTATCTTCTGGTGCTGTACTATGTGATATTAACTTTACACTCATTATTCTTTATCCCTGTCTAATTCATCTGCATTAACGTGAAATCCATCGTCTTCTAATTCTCTTAATAGTCTGTCATCAAACTCACCATCCCAGTCATCACCGTCATCTGGTGTCCAATCTAGTAATGGTGCCATCTCTGGAAATACATCTCTGAAGTT
>UPTG01001984.1_pt1 | contig 14594 bp, 21 predicted proteins | sample 2160121 | NCBI WGS metagenome assembly UPTG01 (sample SAMN06266255, study PRJEB28933) | marine metagenome | isolation source: Columbia River Estuary | place: USA:Columbia River Estuary, USA | collected 2014-07-27
AAATAACTCAATATTCAAAAAAACCTGTTAAACCTTTACTGACATCTTGTCATATTTTAGATTTTAGTATTATCTTTGCAATCCGAAACTTCGGAATAAAAAAAGGAATATCTAGTATGGAAAAGGAAATTGACGAAAAAAAACAAGGTCAAAGTTTAGTGCTTGACCAAAAAGAAGGAAATACAAAAAAGCTTTTTATAGAGAGTTATGGTTGCCAAATGAATTTTTCAGACAGCGAAATTGTGGCATCAATTCTATATGAAAACGGATATAATACGACTCAAAACTTAGAAGATGCCGATTTAGTTTTGGTCAATACTTGCTCTATTCGCGATAAAGCGGAACAAACTATTCGTAAACGTTTAGAAAAATACAACGCGGTTAAAAAATTAATCCTACGATGAAAGTTGGGGTTCTTGGTTGTATGGCCGAACGTTTGAAAGAACAATACTTAGAAGAAGAAAAATATACGATCGTACAAATTGCGTATACATTTCAAGTTTAAATGTTTTCATTTTTCTTCTCCCGAAAGTTTATTTAGAAATAGTTTTTCTTCTATTCGCTTGCTAACATCTACTCCCATCTCTTCGAGTAGTTCTGTTAATACTTCAATTTTAAAATGTGCATCTTTAATTTTTTCTTCGTAAGGATCGATAATTGGCATAGGATCTGATAGAGATATGTTACCTCCACCAACTGTATATGCAGTAAGTTGTTCATCAGTGTATGATTGTTTTACACTAAAAGTTCCGCCTGTTTTATACATTTTGCTCATATTGTATCTTTCCTACTCTTTGTTTAATTATTTCTGCTAGTTCTTTATCGTAATCACTCATATCATCATCAAGTCCATCTGGTATCATGTATTCGCTTATCTCTCCAAGAAAGTCTATACTGTCATCATCGGGATGTAATACTGCAATGCCCAGGTCCATCATATCAGCATGTGTTATTTTGTCTTTAACATTACCTAAGTAATCTCCAACAATATCAAAGTCACTGTCGTTAGTATCAAACACTACAAATTGTCTCAGTACCGTATCATTATCAATTGGTGCGGTAATATGCTTTGCCGCATATACTTGAGCTAGTGTTGTGTTATCAACAGTTGCGCCTGCAAATACCATTAGTATTCTTTCTACTCCGTGTTCTTTTAATAAATCTCTTGCTGATTCATAATCTTCACGCTCTCTAAATACAACAATGTTACTAAAACCATTTTGAACTAAATTTCTGTATGTTACTGCACCGAGATTAACTTCTAATAGTTCATGTAAACTATTACTTTCCATGTCTTTACAATCAATTAATACACCAACCTTACTGTTATCTTTATTCTGAATGATACTTGGATTTAATATATTAGTTCCTATCCTAAAACGTAGACTTAATCTGTTGCCCTTGCCAGCGTTAAAACTGTGCATTGTATGAGGTTGACTTTTGAATATAACTGCATCGCCAGATGTGGCACGAGTATCAAAGTTATCTAGATGTAATGTTCTTGTTTCATCATCAATTTGTAAATAATATTGTAATGTTAATGTGTCTTTGCGTGGCCCTGTATCGTTATGTTTTCCATTAAGTCCTTCCGGACCATCATATGCAAACATAAGACTAGCTTCATATCCAGTACTATAATCTATATCGTAATGCTGAAGCAATAGTTCGTGTGTTGCCCAGCCATTTAATTCTTGCAATACATCCTTGGCAAGCGAAGGCGGTAGGTTTTTAACAAACTGTTGTGATATAAATTTTGATTGTATTCCTGCTTCAAAATTATCTTTTGGTGCATTGTTCCAATCTATTGTATGAAGTACTTCTAATAAAGAATCCACTGTTTCTTTGTCAAATGCATTTCTTATTATTTTATGTTCCCAAGGTAATAGGAATGTAGGCGTATCTAATATCTTTGATATGTTATGATTATGTGCTACCATAATCTCGTTCGCCTTCCCATGGAAACACTACCCATACATCTTCTTCCATCTTATTAATTTCCAATGCAGTATAGTCCATGCCATCAAAGCCACTTGCTTGATTGTCTATTAAACATGCAGTACGAACAGTATCGCCCCATGCACTAGCATCATATGAAGCACCGCCCATACTTGCTACCCAGTCTTCTCTAATCCAACTAAGTGTCTTGCCAGTGTCGTTAATATCATCAATGATTAAAATCTTTTTACCTTTGGCTAATGCATCTTCGGCCATCCACATATTTGATTCTGGTCCATCATAATTAGGATCTGTGTCTCTGAATCTTACATCTAGTGCATGCATCATAATACCTGTTTTGTTTGACATCATTACTGCTGGCACCAGGCCACCACGTGTCATGCCTACGATATAATCTGGGCGCCAATTGTCTGCAAACATAAGATTGTTAATAGTGTCAATCATATGTTCAATATCTTTCCATGTGTAGTGTACCTTGTTTACCATTTTAGTTTCCTATTATCTTGGAGCAAATTCTTGCTGTAATTTAATGTTATTCATGAACTCTTCTTTAGTAGCAGGGTCCGTTGCAAATGCACCTTTAAGTACTGTAGTCTGTGTTAAACTACTGTGTGCCATAATGCCTCTGTTCTCACAACATCCGTGTGTTGCTTGAATGTAAACGCCTACATCTTTAGAACCTGTTACTTCACGAATCTCTCTGTTAATATCCATTGCAAGTTCTTCTTGTAGAGTTCCACGCCTTGCACACCATTGTGCAATACGAGTATACTTTGATAGTCCAATAAGTTTATCTGCTGCAATTAATCCAATGTATGCAACACCTGTTACTGGTTGGTGGTGATGTGAACAAACACTTTTAAGTTCACTTCGCACTACTAACATACCATCATACTTTTCATTTGTAATGTTATCTGGTTCGTTAGGAAATGCTGTTGCAGGTGGAGCCGTTTCGTATCTTCCTGCCATTAATTCATTGTAATACATTTTTGCTAAACGCTTTGCAGTATCCATACTGTTAGGATCTGTTTTTCTATCAATAACTAATGTATCTAATACTGTTTCAAAGGCAAGTGCTGCCTCATCAATTAGTTCTTCTTTATCGCCATTTTGTAATACTGCACTGATATTATCACCTGCCCAATATCTAATGCCTTCTTGTTCTAATTTGTTTCTAATTTGTTTCGACTTGCTCATTTTTCTTCTCCGAGTTTATGACGTGGATGTCATTTTGTTTTTTCCTATACCAATTATATGCGGTCTTAACAATAGTGTCAAGATCATATTTTGGTGTCCAATTTAGTTCTACGTTTGCTAACATAGTGTTTGCCACTAGTGTAGCAGGATCGCCATCCCTTGCTGGTCCAATTGTAACATTAGGCTCTAATGGAGTGTTACGCTTTACTGCTTCTACTATTTGTAGATTACTGTAACCTTCTTTGTTGCCTAAGTTAAAACGATATGCACCTTCATTTGCGTTTGTATATTCAATTGCTTTGTGTATTCCACTAGCAACATCTTCTACATGAACATAGTCACGCACACATGTTCCATCTGGTGTATCAAAGTCTCCACCGTTTAGTGTAAAGTCTTTGCCTTCCATAGTCATTTCTATAAGTTTAGCAATGATATGTGTAGCGTCTTTTTCTTGTCCCATTTCCATTAATGTATCTGCACCAGCAACATTAAAGAAACGCAAACTAACGCTATTCATTCCGTATGCAGTAGCGTAATCACTTAACATGATCTCTGTCATACGCTTGCTCCAACCATATGGATTCATAGGAGTGTGTTGTTCTGTTTCTAAACACACACCGCCTTCTGGTTCTCCATAAGTTGCAGCACTACTGGCAAACACAAAACTCTTTACGCCTTGATTTTTACATGCGTCTAAGAGTTTTAGTGTGCCTACAACATTATTGTTATAGTATTTGCTAGGGTCTAAAACACTAGGTCCTACTAAACTTGTTGCACCAATATGAACAACGCTGTCAACGCCTAATAGTAACGCTTGCACTTCATAGTCTGCATAACTTCCTATGTGAGTTTCAATACAATATCTATGTTTGATATTATTTCTATCTACTCCAACAACTTTGTTACCTTGGTCGCTTAAAAACTTACAAACTTGTGAGCCTATATACCCACCTGCTCCTGTTACTAGTATTTTCATATCAGTATTTCTCCTCTGCTACATGGTCACGATATCTGTTACCACTGCGTAGCCAAATGTCATCAAATCTACCTTCCATAATGTCAAGCATACGATCAATAGTACCATTAGTCCAATCACTAATCTTACCCATCTTATCACTAGGTGCTTCGATACCTGCTAGGATTTTGTTTACTGCATCTTCCTTGCTCCAAGGCATATAAAGTCTAGTATGATCATTTGCAAAAGTTTCTGGAAAACTTCTGTATGCAGGATAAACAACATTACAACCCAATGCATCTGCTTCACTGACTGTATTAGATACCCAGTCTTGCAATGCACAATTAAACATTACTTTAGAATCATTAACTACATTATAGTAATCATTCTTTTGTAAGTCTTTTAGGATTGTAAGTTTGCCATCCGCTTCCATTTGTAAAGCTCTAGTCAAATACTTTTCATTGTTACTACGCAACGGTCCGCCACTTAGTACTGCAAATTCAATATTAGGATTAATAGCTTTCACCATCTCAATAACATCCATAAAGAAGTCTGGTTGTTTCTCTTGATCAAAACGTGCAGCAAATACCACTCTGTCACTACGCTCTGCCCATGGCTTAACTTGGTTGTTAATTCTGGAGAGCACTTCCCTCTTGCCAAAACTTAAACCTGAAATATTATAGATAGGTGCATTCCAATTAGCAATACGCATATGTGCAACCATTTCTTCGTTGGTTGCAAGAATATGTACATTAGGAATCTCATTACACATTTGTTCGTATAACGACATCCACTTGCTCATACCCCATACATGAACAAAGTCATCTGGGTCTACTGCTTGTGCTAAACAACGTAAATAAATCTGTGGTCGTTGTTCTTCTGGAATTTGACACATAATATATGGAAGACTTTCAATACCTGGCTGAAACATATCTTCAAAAAATACTACATCTTCTCCTCCGCACTCTCCGTTACGCATCATTTGTACCAGGTTCATGAGCTGGCTCATACCAAAGTATGAACGCCCATGTGCGTCTAACACTTGTCCAACTGAAATTGATTTAGTATTGTCGATAGTCTCGCCTGGTACGATTACATAATCTATACCACGCTCTTTAAAAGCCGCTTCACTCCAGTCTTGCAACTGTAATGTATAACGGCCTTCGTAGGGTTCCAACCCCATGTAAAATAGCTTACGCATTTTCACCTTCTTCTTTGGCCTTGTTTACTTCGTACCAAAGTTTACCTACGTGGATTTTCAGCTTCTTAGGGCTTCTATCCTTTTGCATTTTGATTTGGATATCAAAAGTAATTGCATTTTCTTTTTCAGTATCTGCAATCTCGTAACTAAAAATCTTGTAGCTTCTTTTTAAGTCGCCCAAGTATGAATTAAAAACACTAATAAGTTTATTAGTTTCTTTTTCATTGTACATATAGCCATCATATGGAGCAATAATTTTAAGTAAATCATACTTAACATCATTGATGTTATAATAGCCCATCAGTCTAAAGTATTGTGTACTTGCTGATGTTGTTTCTTTTTTATTATCTGACATGATATGTCATCCTTGTTTAGGGTTAAAAGTCATTGTTGCGCCGTTCTCATTATCCTCTGCAACACTAATTGTTATTGAACGGTTAGGATATTTGTTGTGAATTTCCTGTGCTAATTCCTCTGCAATCATCTCACAACTACGATGATTTAGTTCCAGTATATCCGAAGCATATAAAGATTCCAACCAGCGTTTGAATTGAATAAATTCAATATCTCTGTCGTCGTGGAATACATCAATTGCTACACGGAAATGAAAAATATGCCTGTGTGCTACACCAAGGAATGAAACATCGTCCCATCCACCTGTTGCAAGTGCTGGATCATCTTTCGCTGCAGGATATAAATGTACACCCTCTTTTTGAAATGTTACCCAGATTTGCCTTTGTGCTACATCAAGCATCTTCGTCTTCCACTAATTTCTTTTGGATCTTTAGTATTTCCCATAGTTTCCAATCTATAGCTTCAATGTATTTCATAAGTTGTTTTACAGTTGCAGTATCTATAGCACTGCCAACTTCTTCGCCAATAACTGGTGCAATTGCATCATCAGTTACTTCATCTGTTAAACGAATTTTCTTAGTCATAGCATTCTCCTATTCAATTATTTCGTCTTGTTTATATTGGTTCCAGTTTGTGAACTTTTTAGGGTCCATTAATGAGTGTACTGAATGTGTCCATACACCTTTGTTTGTAGCATTAAAATCAACATCGTCAATCTTAATGTTAGCATTGTACCCCAACTGTTCAATGTAAGGAACCTTAACACTGATCATTGGAATAAAATTATTGTTTTCTGAGTAACCACTTTCTTGTACCCATTCTAAATCTTCGAGATCAAAGTCAAGTGTGACTAAGTAGCCTGCACCAATACACAAGTTAACCATTAGGTCCCAACCTGCTTGTTCGGCATCAGTACCATGTTCACCAGTAATCTCAAAACTTTGATTAGCACCTAAGTATATGTGTTCAACATTGTTCTTAACTGCCATTTCAATTATTTCATCTGCATCTTGTATGCCCACTACGAATAGTGTTTTCTTTCCAAATGCAAGTGTGTGTTCAATTTCATTACCTATAAAATAAGTAACGCCGGTAACATCACTGCTTGAACTGTAGTCTCTTTCCATCTTATTTTCCTATTTCTAGATTATGTATTGTTTCTTCTAAGGACGCTATTTCTTGCTTTAAATGTAGTTTGTCCAATTTAAGTGGCTTAACAACATCATCGCTCATATGCTTATTGTATAACATAGTTACTTCTTTGTCAAGTTCTCTATGCTTCTCAACTAGATGTGCTAGATGTCTTTTTTTACTATTAATTGTTCCTGTTCCCATTTCACTCTCCTTGTTTATAATGTTTCTAAGAAGTCCTCTGCTGCTTCGGCCTGTTCTGATGTAAACTCGCCATCTGACTCTTCTTGAACTGTGTCTCCTGAATCAAATAAACTATCAAATGCACCTTGCGATGATTTAATTGATTTCATACCACTGAAGTGTGTAAGCATTGCTTCACCTTCGTTAAGCAGTTGCATCGGTGTTTCACTTTTAAATAACTTATTGATAAACTCTGTAACGTAAATTACATCACGAGGTACCCATAAGTCAAATTCACTTTGCCCAGGCTTAACCTTATTCCATTCTAAGTGACTAGGCTGATATTTTGTTGTAGCAATGTCGGCTAGTGTGTTAGCTCGTTGACATGCTTCAATGTGTTGATAAACATTGTGTGCCATTAACAAGAAGTATGAGAAACTATCCCAACTTGTCTTACCTTCTTTACCTAACTTGTTTAACATGCCTGGACCCATATAACATAAGTCACCCATGTTCATACGCTCTCCAATAGGACTGTTAAATGGGAAAGGTATTTCACTGTGCTGAAAACGTTTATCGTCTACTGCTTGTTCCATAACATAACTAAACTTACTATTCCTGTGTACATGTTGTGTATACGCTTGACCTTTAGCAGTAGTAATAAAAGGACTTGCCGCATCATATGTTACCATCATGTTAGGGTTAATAGTTTCTCTGATGTTACGCTGAATTGCTGTAAAGATACAAGACCAATTCAGTTTACTTGTACCCAAGTAGTGAATTAAATCTCTACCTGGATCAAGCATCTTCTCATCACGCATAACAATAAGTCTGCGTAGTGCAAGATGTAATTGCTTCATGTTGTAACCAGCCATAGCCCAACCTTCAAAAGGATAATGCTTAACTGCACCGTACCAATCATCTGCTTGTTGCTCGTTGTTGCCTTGTAATACATTTAAGAACTTAGTTTTGCCTTGTCTGTTACGAACAAAGTAATCGTTATTAAACATTGTGTATTCTAAACAATCAACCCAATTAGTTAATCCTGTTTTAGCATTAAGCGGTGGTGCCGCTGCTAATGTAGGAATATCAAGTACCATACTATAATCTGCTGTGTGTTCCAACCAGTTTAGGATTGTACTACGCAAGTCATCATCTGTTTTAAAGTTAGGCCAATCACATTTGATTACACCTGTAGCAATTTGGAACCCACCACTGTCGCCAAGGATAAAACTATTCTCCCTGTCACGCTTTTGGATCATTGGTTCCTGTACATCACTCTTTGCAGTATCTCGAGTAGCATGTCCGGCAGAGTAAAGACCCCACTTGTAATTGTAATAATTGTCTTTGGGTTTTAAAAAGTCAAAGCCATCTATTCCATATTCAAAGCCTTTAGGCATACGCTCAGGCTTAACAAAGTCTGGACGCTTTTGTGCTTGTGCTATGAACTTAGAATAGAAACTACTGATACTCGGTAAGAATACACTGTAGTCTTTATTACTAGTTGTTAGATCTTTTCTGTCTGCCATAATGTATTCTCTTATACTGTTAGTGCTGGAAGGATATAATCGTACTTGCCAATTCCAGAATCAACTGAAATCATCAATGCACCTTTTTTACTAATTTGCATTACACATGTACCTGACATTCCTAGTTTTAGGATTGCTAATACTTGTGCTAGTGGCCATGCATAACCTTCTGTAATCTCACCATTTACATTTTGTGCGAATGTACGCTTACCTGTAAATGATCCATCAGCTGCACCTACAGTAACAATTAAATCGCTACCTTCTGTCTTAACAGTAAAGTTAGGTTCAATGCCTCCGTAAATGCCTGCTACTTGTTGTAGTTCATTTACTTTTGCTTTAGTAGGTTCTAGTGTAACATCCCACTCTACACCTTTAAACTTTACAGTTTGTAGTGTTTGTTCAATAATCTCTTTACTCATAAAGCGATACTGATCTGTGTTACCATCTGCATCACGAAACATCAAATGATCTGGACTTGAAACTCCATTACGATCTCGTGCTACAACTTCTACTGTTGCATCATCTGTTTGATAGTTACCTAATGCAGTAACACCTGCTAAGAAACCTAAGTTGCCTAGTCCAAACTCACCATTGAATTCTTCAACTGTGTTGTGTAATTTTGCTTGTAGAATAACTGTACGATCTGCATCCATGGCGTCAAGTGTAGTTGATTCATCTGTGCCTGTGACTTTTACTGATGTAATAAAGCCTAGTCCGGCTGTGTGCTTGACAATGTCTTGCACTATATCTCTGGTACTCATATCATATTTCTCCTAATTGATTAACTTTTATTATATAATAGTATTTAGAAAATGTCAAGTAAAAAGGCCGTTTATGGCTTTAAAAATGATATTCTCTAATATTTGTTTCATGTTATAGCCACTTTGGCTTTTTGATTTTCTTAAAAGGCTTTGTTATTGTGTCTGCAGCTTTACTGCCTGCATTTGATACAGTGTCTGCAGCCTTAGTTGTTTCTTTTGCTACAGTATTTGCAGCTTTAGTTGTTTCTTTTGCTACAGTGTTTGCATCATTTGTTACAGTGTTTGCAACTGAATTTGCTGAATCTTCTACAAACTCTTGTGCTGGCTTAGTATCAATTGATACACTTGCATCAACATCAACACCTGCCAATAGTGCTACTTTGCCATCTACACCAACTGTTGCTACGCCGTCATCCATAGTTGCACCACCGCTAACATTAGCACCTACTTGAGCACCTACACTAACACCTGCTCCTACTTCAGCACCATTGCCACTATCGTCATATACTCCTGTGCTTGCACCTGCTCCTACACTTGCACCAGCAATTGCACCAGCATGACCTTCAGCACCATCTTTGCCTACTGATCCACCAACACCTGCTTTTGCATATGTTTCTGCACCTGCGTTTGCTTCTGTTGTACTTGTAACTCCGCCACCTAAGTCTGATTCAGATGATGCGTTTACACCTGCACTTGCACCAACTTCAACGCCTGCTTCTGCACTTGCATTTCCGCCCGATACACCTGCACTTGCGCCTGCATTTGCGTGTACTTCTGCTTCTGCTCCACCACTTACTGTAGTGTTACCTGTTGTAACTGATCCGCCTGCAACTGCACTTGCGTTAGCTTCTGCTTGGGCACTTGCACTTGTATCTGTTACTTCTGTTCCTGCATCAGCTTTTGCTTTTGCATTTAGAATTTGTTGCTCTGTCATTTCTGCCATTGTTATTTCCTTTATTTTAGTGTTAAACCCAATTGTTGGATTGTTTGTTGTACACATAATGCTTGGACCTTACAGTCTTCTAATGCATTATGGGCTGCAAAGTCAATTGCTTTGCGTGGGTCTACTGGCATAATGCCAAATAGTGTTCTGCTATCTCGTATCTTCCAAAACGGCCAAGGTATGTGATGGTTGTATGTTTGAAATAGATGCTCAAGTATTACAATATCAAATGCAGGTCCTTGGCACCAAATAGTATCAGCACTCACGCACCACTTGTTTAGTGCTTGCAATACTTCTAATACTGGTGTACGATTTTGATCACCTAATGCTTCTTCACGCACATCTTCTGCTTGCTTGCCCCACCATTCTAATGTGCTTTCAGATGTCTTGCGACCTTTTTCTAATTGCTCGTCTACTTCAAATCTATAGTAGAATTCTTCCCAAGGTTCACTAACTGCATTTGGATTAAACTTAACACCGCCTATTGTTAATACTGTTGCATCAAAGCCTGTGGCTAGTGTTTCCAAGTCAATCATTGCATGTGTTGTCACTGTGCAAACTCCCATCTGTATTGTGGGTGCTTGTCGTCTAGTGCTACTTCTACTCGTGTTAGCACTTCTAAACTGTGCTTGCACTTGCCACGAAATGTAAAGCCTGGACAGTCACAAGTAAAGCCTTTGTCTGTGCAAGTAACATCATATGTGTCTGTGCCTTTTGAGTTAGGTTGTTTCCATATTAAACCTTCAAACACAGAGCCCTTAGGTTTAAATAATGTAGGTTTAAGATATCGTTGTGTAAATTTAGCCATTACCAGTTCTCCTCATTCCATTTTATATTATTAATATGTTGCATACAGTTCTTAATTTCTTCTTCAGTTGTGGCTTCAATTGCTCCAACTATCCATTGCATTGCAAATGGTTTCTTCTGGCTTCTGTTATTGTCAATTAAGTACTGTATCATTTCCTGTTCATCGATATCATTGTTGTAAATATACCTAGCAATTTGATAGTAAGTATCTTCTACCCAATGAGTATCGTTTATGTTTCTAGTGATTGTAGCACGGTTGGAAGTGGTTGTCAATACAAATTTATCTGTATATATTGAACGGAAGTCTATAAAGTTTGGGAAAGGGATGTTAAAGCGATAGCATTGCTGTGATAGTTTTCGCACATAGAAGCATGTAAGTTCATAGTTATAGAACATACACCATTCGGAGTAGTCATCTTCGAACTGCTGGTCCTGTAGCTTTAAGTCTATCATTACGATATAACCTTTAGTTTATTGATTTATGTAGTAATTATAACAAATTTGTATTGGTTTGTCAACCTAAATATGGATTATTTTTATGTTTACTTGCATTATTATAGACATGTACTGTTTCGGGGAACGCTTGTTCAAATGTCATGTCTCTATTTTCTTGTATTCTATTGAGCTTTATTATTTCGCCTACCGTTTCAAATACATTAGGAGAGCTAACAGTGTTAGCAAACATATCTGCTACCTCTGGATAATCTTTCCAATGTTCTACTAATTTTTCTAAGTCTTCCTGAGGTAACATAGGTAATGATAGTCCCATAGGATAAGAAACTAAATTCCAACGCTGTTCGACATCCATGTCTTTAAACTTATCAAATACATCTCTGGCTGCATATGCATTAGGCCAGCCTATTGCGGTTCTTACTGCACAATTTACATTTTCTTTGTCTTGTTTCCATTCATAAAGTATTTTACAGTTCTCTTCAATCTGTGCCCAAGTATTTTTCTGTCTCCAGTAGTTATGCTGATCTCCAATACAATCTATACTTACTGCAATATCTACATAGTTAAAGCCTTCTAATAGGTCAATTAAGTTATCGTTGTTTCTATGTAGTAAACTACCATTTGTAACTATAGATATATCTATTTGACCTTCTAATCCTCTGCGTTTTACTTCTTTCATTATAGTCCACATTGACTCTGTTAGCAAAGGTTCACCACCTAAGAAATTTATCATCTGTACATCATCTAGTTTATCCAAGTACATATCTAGTTCGTGGTGATTACTTAAAATACCTGTTTTACCATATATACCTTCTATCTTTGCATGTGTACTACTCAAAAAAGAACCGCACATGATACAACTAAAATTACACAAATTGCTTTCTCTGTAATCCATATGAAATAAATTAAATTTGTTTGGATCAAATACCCAATCAGTGTTTGCTTTTGTTCTTGATACTCGTTCATCAAACTGATTTCGCAAACTATAGTTATTGCTTTGTTCCATTTTCACACAGCTCAGACACTCTTGTGGAAGTATAGGAGATGTTAATAACTTATCTTTTATTTTTTGCATCGCTGGATGATTAAATCTATCTTCAAGTGACATGTTTTCTGTTGTTTTGATTGCTGATAAATTATTATTCCATTCGCAACAAGGAACAATATCTCCATTGGGATACTCATATGTTGTTATCCACGGTGCATAACATGCCGGCTTTCGTTGATATTTCATTAGTGATGTCTCTGATCTATTATTTTTTGTAATCTAGTACTATCTGTGTTACTAGAATCTTTAAGTATTTCTTCTACTTCTGCTTTTGAACTGCCTAATGCAATTAAGGCTTCTTCGCACGGTAATGTTATATCTTTTTCTTTAGTGTATGCATTATCATATGATGCCCAAAAAGCAGTTTGAATATCTTCGTCTACTTCTCGTTCAGTCATAACTTGTTCAAGTCTTGGCTTCAGTCTTGTTAATTTGGGGATATCTTCTTCGCATGCCTGCACTAGTCCGCCGGCAGTTGTTCCTACGATCATTGCGGCCAAAACATTAGGTATTGCATTGAGAAATAGTTCTATCATGTGTTAGTATTTATCAGTTATTTGAATTGTTCAGCATAAGGATCGAACTCTGTTCCACACTTCTGAGCACATACACCTAGCTTGCCTTCTTTGATACTGTTGAATGCCCAACTGCGTTGTATGTCTTTCATAATGCCACTAGCAAACACACCTTCAATGCCATTTACTTTAGCACTGATTCCATCCTTGCCGCCTGCTGCATCTATGAAGTCCCATATCTGTTCTACCTTAGGATCACTGTGCCACCATTTGTACATACGACCAGCAGTCCAACAACAAGGCATAACTAATCCTTCTGCGGTAATAAAAATACTTTTAGTATCTTTACCTGCTACCTTACATTTTACTGTGGCTTGATTATAGTAGTCCATCATACTGCCGTATGTCTTTGTAATTTCTTCTTGTTTTAATAGTGCTAAGTTTTGATGCTCTGCTTTTTTAGGTTTGGCAAGTTGTTGCATGTCAGCACCTTTGCGATTCTTTGCTTGGTGTGTTTCTTTTTTCTCACTGTTTGTATTAATAAAGCGTCCAGTTTTCTTTTTCATAAAGCGTTCAACACCCCACTCTTTGGCTAACTGTTCTGCACGTTCTACATCACATTCACTATGCTCAAATATTAGATAGTCCCATCTAGCTCTACCACCTGCGGCAATAAATGCTTTCATGTTACGCTCTACTTTATCCCATTGCACACCTTGTCTGTATAAGTGATTAGTTTCTTCTAGTCCGTCTACACTAAAGATAACACAACCATTGCGGCCAATTACTTTAGCAACTTCGGCCCACCATTCTGGATCTCTTGCACCTGCGTTAGTGTTCATGCTTAACCACATGTCGGGATTGCAATCACGGAACCATTGGAATATTTCTAATGTATCTCTAGCACTAATAGGATCACCTAAGTTACCACACATGTACATTGTTTTTAATTGTGCTATAAAGTCATGTGGGAACATGTCAATACAATCATCAAGTGTTAGTTCTTGTAGATTGTTTTTGATATGTTGATTAACTGCTCCGCCATTTTCATTACGGTCACACATAGGACAACTTGCATTACAACGTTGTGTAACTTCCAAGTGAACTTCGTTAATCTGTTTATATTCGTACATTGTATTTTTCCATTAAAGTTGTATTTGCATCTATGTATTTACTTAAATGGTTGTATCCTTCATTGGAATAATCTTCATTTAAAAAGTCACATAGTTCTATATATTTATTTCTGTTATCGTCTTTGTCTATAAACAATAATTCATATTCCAACTCAAACACTTCTATATCTTGTTGTTTTATGAACTTAGTAAATTTGTCGTACAATGTAGCTATATGACTCCTGTCTTTAATTAGAGGATTCTTTACCCAGCTTATCCATTCTTCGTTATTATCTGTTAACATTTGATTATCGTTCTGTTGAATTAATCTTTTTATATTACCTAGTACTTCAGTGTATGCTATGTTCCAATGATTATTAATTATAATTAACTTCTTTGTCTTTTGAACTTCTATTATATGTTTTGCTATCTCTTCGTGTGTAATATTA
>UPTG01001985.1_pt1 | contig 14584 bp, 19 predicted proteins | sample 2160121 | NCBI WGS metagenome assembly UPTG01 (sample SAMN06266255, study PRJEB28933) | marine metagenome | isolation source: Columbia River Estuary | place: USA:Columbia River Estuary, USA | collected 2014-07-27
GCTCAACGGTGGTGTTCGCGGCCTCTTGACTTTCAGCTATGCTATTAAATGAAATAACAATGACTGTTAGCATCAAAGAGGCAAAAAGTACAATGATGGTGAGTCGTTTCATGGCTTATGCTTTAGAAACTTTAACGGCACACTTCTTATAATCAGGCTCTCTGGAAATAGGGCAGTAGGCATCTAATGTTAACTCGTTTACCAACATAAATTCATCGAAGAAAGGCACAAAAACTTGCCCTATTGGCGGAACACCTCTTTCGTCTACCGAAGCGGGGAGATTTAAAGACCCTCTTCTAGATTCAAGTTTAACACTGTCTCCAGTTTTAATATTCATCCGTTTTGCATCTGCAGGATTGAGCTCTACATATGAGTGTGGCATAGCCCTGTGCAATACAGGAATTCTACGTGTCATAGATCCTGTGTGCCAGTGTTCTACCACGCGGCCTGTGTTTAACCAGAAATCGTATTCAGAATCTGGCTCTTCCGCTGCTGGCTCATAGGGTCTTTGCCAAATAACAGCTTTGTGATCGGGCTTTCCATAAAAATCATAACCATCTTGCTTACAAGCAGGGTCGTGATCTGAATGGAAGCGCCATTGCGTAGATTTTCCATCTACGTAAGGCCAGATAGCGCCAGGCTGTGATTTAAGAACTTCCAATGGCGCCATTCTATGTTTGTCATTGTCATGGAACCTTCTGTACTCATTGTATATTTCTTCAATGTGCGTTTCTTCTTTGTAATAGAATTGTTTTTTAAATCCCATTTTCTTGGCAACCGTAACCATTTGCCACGTATCGCTTATAGCTTCCCCAGGAGGTTCAACCATCTGCTCAAAATATTGTGTACGTCTTTCGGAGTTTCCGTAAAGGCCTTCACGTTCTACCCACATGGCCGAAGGCAAAATAACGTCTGCTACATCTGTAGTAGGTGTAGGGTAGATGTCGGAAACCACAATAAAGCGATCATCTTTCAACATGCCCTCTCGGTAACGATTAAGCTTAGGCAGCGTTACCATTGGGTTCGTCACCTGAATCCACATGAATCGGATGTCTCCTCGGTCTAATGCTCTAAACATCTCAACGGTGTCGTATGTAGGTTTAGGATCTATATTAGAAACAGGAACATCCCAAATTTCGGCTGCTTTTTTACGAGCGCCTTCCTTCATTACAACTCCATAAGGGAGTTTATGCGTTAGGGTTCCAACTTCTCTAACGGTTCCACAAGCACTTGGTTGTCCTGTTAAAGAGAATGGGCTATTTCCAGGAGTAGAAATTTTGCCCACCAATAAATGGATGTTATAAACCAAGTTGTTAATCCAAGTTCCTCTGGAGTGTTGGTTCATGCCCATACACCAGAGCGACATTACTTTTTTACTAGGGTCGCCATATTGAGCGGCCATGTATTTTATGTCTCTAGCTGAAACACCAGAAATCTTTTCAACCTTTTCCGGAGTATAGTCTTCTAGAAACTTCTTGTAAGCAACAAAATCAATTTTGGTTTCCTTGTCTTTAAAGTTTGAATGATCTTCTAACCCATAACCAATATCAGTTAATCCGCTGCTAAAGCTAACATGGTTTTCTAGGAAAGTTTTATCGACCCAATTGTTATTGATGATTTCGTAGCAAATTGCGTTTGCTACGGCTAAATCCGTTTGAGGCTTAAATAAGATTGACTTATCGGCTGCCATACTTGTGCGTGTGGTTCTCGTAGCAAAGTCAATAATTTTAGAACCACGATTCATTCTCTGGTCTAATAATCTAGAAAAGAGAACAGGGTGCATTTCTGCCATATTATTTCCCCAAAGGATAAACACATCTGCATGATCTATATCTTCATAGCAGCCCATTGGCTCATCTAATCCAAAGCTTGTTAAAAAGCCTGTAACTGCACTCGCCATACAAATCCTTGCGTTGGCTTCTACATTATTCGTTCCAATACAACCTTTAAAGAGCTTACTTGCGGCATAGCCATCAGGAATGGTCCATTGACCAGAACCGTATACAGAGACAGAATCTTTACCGTGCTCCTTAATGGTGCTTTTCATTTTTGAAGCAATGAGCTCCAGAGCTTCGTCCATTGTGGTTTCTACCATCACACCGTTTTTTTTAACCAACGGTTTCGTTAAACGATCATTCCCATACATGGCCATAACGGAATGGTAGCCTTTAACACAGCATAGCCCTTTGTTTACAGAAGAATTAGGATCGCCCTTTACAGCAACGGCTTTTCCATCTTCAACGCCAATTAAGACACCACAACCAACACCACAAAAACGGCAAGGCGCTTTTTTCCAAGTTACATTACCATTGTCGTCCAGACCCCCTTGACCATCGTTAGCAAAGAGAATACCTGGAAAAATTGAAGCTGCAGTCGCCATAGCAGAGGCGGCTGCCATCTTTTTTAAGAAATTTCTTCTACTTGTAGTTTTGTCGAACATTATGCTGCTAATTAATTTTGAACTTTATTATCAAACCCTGAAACCATAGAGAGCATCTGGATACTCTCCAGATTATTTAGCTTATCTATTAATTCTATATCGGATTGTTTGTCTTGAGTTTCTGTAACTATAACTACGACATCTTTGTTCGTAGAAGGAATGACTTCGCACTCTTTAATGCTTTCTAGAGCACTGATTAAATCAGACTTTCTATCAGCCAAAGGGTGAGCAATGAAACTTTTTATCGGCATTATTTAATACTTGGGTTATGCGGTAAACTTATAGCTCTTTAAAAATACTAATTATGACATACGTCAGATTAAAATGAATTTTATTAGGTTGAATTAGCTCCAATATGGAATGGTTCTGCATAGTGCGTAAATATTCTTGCACTTAAAAGTTGCTTAATAAAAACAGCGCTATATCTTTGCGGGTATAACGCTAAGTTTATGATTTCTGTAGAGCAAGCGCTCAAAGCAATAGATGAGAATGTAAGTGTTGCAAAGGCCATTCAAATGAATCTGTCTAAGGCACTTGGATATGTTTTGGCTGAAGATATTACGTCTCCTATGGATATGCCTCCCTTCCCACAATCTGCTATGGATGGCTATGCGGTAAAGTTAAATGGAACCAATACTTTCAATTTAGTTGGAGAGGTAAAAGCTGGAGATGGTCATGAGCCTCAACTAAATCAAGGTGAGGCAATTCGCATCTTTACAGGTGCACCTGTCACTGCTAGCGCAGATTTAGTGGTAAGACAGGAAGATTGTAATGTCGTAGAAAATGTATTGGAAGTTAACCCTTTGCCTAAAACAGGAGCTAACATTCGACCAAAGGCTGAACAAACGGTTTCGGGTGATATTGCTCTAAGAAAAGGTCAAGCAATAAATGCTGCAGCCATTGGCTACCTCGCTACGTTAGGCGTAACAGAAGTATCAGTATTTCCTAAACCTAAGGTCGCCATTCTCGTTACCGGAAATGAATTGGTTGCTCCTGGTCAGGAATTGAACTATGGCCAGATTTACGAGAGCAATGCAATTATGTTGCAATCAGCTTTGACTAATTATGGTATTGAACAATCTGATGTGTATCGTGTAAAAGACGATTATGAAAGCACTCGTGATGAGCTGAGCAAGATGTTGAGTTCGTACGATGTCATTCTTTGTTCTGGTGGTATTTCTGTTGGAGATTACGATTTTGTAGGAAAGGCTTTAATAGAGCTTGACGTAAAAGAGATTTTCTATAAAATTAAGCAGAAGCCTGGAAAGCCTTTGTTTTTTGGGAAGAAAGAAAATGCCCTTGTGTTTGCATTACCAGGAAACCCTGCAGCAGCTTTAACCTGTTTTAATGTTTATGTCATCAAAGCATTAAATCTATTAACTGGCAAAAGACCACAAGGCTTAGTAAGGATTAAAAAGAATATTACTACTGACTTTTCAAGAAAAGGAGATAGAGCGCAATTCTTAAAAGGTTCGATCTGTGGGAATGAGGTCGCCATTATGGAAGGCCAGAGTTCTGCTATGTTGCATACTTATGCTTTGAGCAATACTCTGGTATTTATTCCATTAGAGATGACATCTGTTAAGAAGGGTGAGCCAGTAGAATGTATTTTAATTTAAAAGAGATGTGACACAAAGTTGCACAGAGAAAAAGAAGAAACACAGAGAAAAAAAAATTTTAACGCGGAGTTACGCACAGTAAAGAAGAAATTCCGCAAAGAGAAAAACCTCTGTGAACCTCTGTGAGACCTTTGCTTGCCTTCGCGAAGCTATGGCCAAGCAAGGAGCTCTCTGTGAAATAATGATAGGATAAAACATGTACAAGATTAAAAGTCGCATATGGATAGAATCTGAAGAAGGCATACTTCTCGGTAATGGGCGTGTTAAACTTTTGAAAGAGATTGACACCACGGGCTCTCTAAGTCAGGCAGCTAAGAATTTAGGAATGAGTTACAAGAAAGCTTGGAACTTAATTGACTCCGTGAATAAGCATGCAGATCAAGAGGTTGTAAGTAAAGCTATTGGAGGAAAAGATGGAGGCGGGACCTCCCTCACTGAATACGGCAGAAAGTTGATTGAACACTTTGAAAAAATGAATACAGCGACCATTGAATTTTTAGATAAAAACAAAGCTTTCGAATAATGGACTTGTTGGACATTCCATATATCTATTTATTTCTAGGACTATTGCCTTTGGTTGCATTTATGTATGCAGGCGTAGGTCATGGAGGAGCAAGTGGATATCTCGCTTTGATGGCGTTGTTCATGTTTCCGCCAGATATTATGAAACCTACAGCGCTATTGCTCAACATATTTATTGCCGGAGTGTCTTTCTGGGCCTTTAAAAAGAGAGGGCATTTTAATTGGAAACTCTTTTATCCTTTCGCAATCGCATCTATACCAGCAGCTTTTATAGGAGGTTATATGGAAGTGGAAGTAGACCTGTACAAGAAAGTGCTGGCCGTGCTGCTCATCTTTAGTGTTTTGAGAATGCTTGGGTTTTTGGGAAAAGAGAAAGAAGAAACGCGCAAAATCCAATTGTGGCAAGGCTTAATTGCTGGAGGTGTTATTGGGTTCTTTTCAGGAATGATTGGCATCGGAGGCGGAATAATTTTGAGTCCAGTGATATTGTTGATGGGTTGGGGTAAGATGAAAGAGACAGCAGCTGTATCGGCTTTATTCATTTTTGTGAACTCAGTTTCAGGTATGTCCGGCTATCTCTTAAAAGGATCGTCAGTTAGTCCACAATCGTTTGTATTGGTTGGGATTGCATTGGTTGGTGGTGTGGCTGGGGCCTATGTAGGTTCGGGCAAAATGAATAATGTTCAACTCCGCTGTATGCTGGCTTTTGTTTTAATGATTGCGAGTGCTAAATTGTTTATGGTATGAGTGTAACGGCAATCATTTTAGCAGGAGGAAAGAGCGTTAGAATGGGCCAGGACAAAGCTTTTATTCAATGGAAAGGAAAGTCCTTTTTGGAGCATATTATTAATACGGCAAAGCAATTGACTGATAACGTTGTCCTTTCTGGAGATATGCAAAGATTGGCGCAATTTGGCTTGGAAGTGATAGAAGATCAAGAATATGGAAACGGTCCTGTGTATGGCTTAGCTTCCTGTTTTGGTAAAGTTAAAACAGACAATGTGCTTGTATTGAGTTGTGATGTGCCTCAAATAAGTGCCATTGACTTGGAATATCTTGTAAGTCATCACACAGAGGAATTAGACGTAACATGTTTTGAGTACCAAGGCAAAGTGATGCCGTTGATTGGTATATACAATTCAAGTGCATTCAAGGCTTTTAAAAGGGCCATGAAAAATGAGCAGCGAAGATTGTTCTCTGTTTTGGATGGATTGAAAGTAAAGACGATAAAATATAAGGGTGCGGATGGATTAATGAACATCAATTGCCCAGAAGATTTAAAAGCATTGTTATGAATTTGAAAATTCAGTTTTTCGGGATGATTGCCGAATTGGTAGGAAAGGAGCATTTAGAAATAGATTCTTTTGAAGGTTCAATGTTACAAGAGGTGGAAACCTATTTACTGCAGGAATTTCCAGATTTAAACAAGATGACATATACCATGTCTTTGAACCGGCAAATTGTAGGAGGAGATTCACCTTTAGTACAACATAATGAAATAGCATTGTTACCGCCTTTTGCAGGAGGGTGAGGTTAGTTTAAAAGTTGATAAGTTAGAAAGTTAACAAACTATAACGCAGAGAAACGCATAGGCTTAAAACGCAGAGTTACACAAAGAAAAAAGTAAAGAAAAGTCTTGGCGAGACCTTAGCGAAACTTGGCGATATAATTACATTAGTAGTGAACGAGAGATACAGTAGACATTATTCACTTGATGAGGTTGGCCCAGAAGGACAGCTTAACATAGCCAATGCCAAAGTACTAGTTATCGGTGCAGGTGGTTTAGGGTGCCCTGTATTGCAATATCTCACTTCAGCAGGTGTCGGTACTATTGGTATTGTAGATTGTGATTTTGTAAGCTTGTCCAATCTTCAACGGCAGATACTTTTCAATACTTCTGATATAGGAGAATTAAAAGTGAAATGCGCAGTCGATAAGCTTCAGGCTATAAATCCTGAAATCACTTTTAACCAAATCCCAAACTTGGTTACTTCTTTAAATGCATTTGAGCTTATTGCTGATTATGATATTGTTGTGGATTGCACCGATCAAATTCATATGCGCTATTTGCTGAGTGATGTGTGTGCAATATTAAGCAAGCCACTGGTCTTTGGCGCGATACACAAGTTTGAAGGTCAGGTAAGTGTATTTAATTATCAAGACGGGCCAAACTATAGAGATTTATATCCGAATCCACCTTCACCTGAAAGTGTGCCCAATTGTAATGATGTAGGCGTTTTAGGTGTGTTGCCAGGAATTATTGGTGTTGCACAAGCCAATGAAGTTTTAAAGATTATTGTAGGCTATGGCGAAGTCTTAAGTGGTAAGCTGTGGATGTTTAATGCAAAGAATAACTCGAGTTATACTGTCTCTTTTTCTAAACGCGAAAAGAATAGTGTTCCTCAGACCAAAGAAGAAATAAAGAATACAAATTATATAGGGTATTGTAATACTGAATGGGAAATATCGCAGAGTGACGCAAAGAAAACGCAAAGAATTAAAGGGATATGAATGAGAATGAAATATCAAAAATTGTAATTGGTGCGGCTATCGATGTTCATAGAGAATTAGGCCCAGGTTTATTAGAATCAGCTTATCAAGAATGTTTAGTATTTGAATTGAAGAGTAGCGGCTTCAAAATTGAAAAAGAGGTTGTTCTTCCAATTAAATATAAAGAGATTGAAATTCACCACGGTTATAGAATGGATGTTCTAGTTGAGAATAAAGTGGTAATTGAACTAAAAGCAGTTGATATGCTTACAGATGTTCATAAAGCTCAACTTTTAACTTATCTAAAATTAGGAAACTATAACTTGGGTTGTTAATCAATTTTAACGAATTGTTATTGAAAAACGGAATAAAGAGAATTGTAAATAATTTATAAAGCTTAGCGAGCTTAGCGTGACTCTTTGCGCATCTTCGCGAATTTAAGATGGATAAAAAGAAAAAGAAATCAGTTTTTGTAGAAGGTGCAATTAGCGCAGAGTTTATTGGAAACTCAATTGCTAAGCACCAAACAAAAACAAGTATTGGAGCACACGATATATTTTTGGGCCAAGTGCGTGCAGATGAGATAGATGGAAAGATTGTTTCAAGTATAGATTATACTATGTATTCTGAAATGGCAGAAGAGAAATTACACATTATCCGTGAATCGGCTTTTGAGAAATACAACTTGACATGCATGCATATCTACCACAGTTTGGGAAAAGTAAATGCAGGTGAAATTTGCTTGTTTGTATTCGTGTCTTCACCAAGACGGAAAGATGTTTTTGACGCTATCGAATACTTAGTAGAGGCAATAAAAGCAGATGTGCCGATTTTCGGAAAAGAGGTTTTTGAGGACGCTTCACATCAATGGAAAACGAATTCTTAAGGATTAATTATGAATGGAAGAAATTCAACATTCATAATTCAAAATTTATAATTTTTTAATGGTAGACATTACACATAAATCTTCAACGCTCAGGAAGGCAACGGCACAAGCTGTAGTGAAAGTGAGTACGCAAGAAACCATAGATGCAATAGTGAATAAGACTGTCCCGAAAGGTGATGTTTTAGAAATGGCAAAAACTGCAGGATTGTTTGGCGTGAAGAAAACGGCAGACATGATTCCCGATTGTCATCCTTTGCCGGTAGAGCAAACTTCTGTTGAATACCAAATTGAAGGCTTGGAGGTAAAAGTGTTGATGCATGTTTCAACCATTTACAAGACTGGCGTTGAGGTTGAGGCTATGCACGGTGTGTCTGTGGTTGCTTTAACCATGTACGATATGCTAAAGCCAATCGATAAAGAAATTGAAATAGGCGAGATCAAGCTTCTGCATAAAAAAGGCGGCAAATCTGACTTTAAAGATAAGTTTAGAAAGGACTTAAAAGCTGCGGTGATTGTATGTAGCGACACTATTTCTGCTGGTCAAAAAGAGGATAAAGCAGGTTTAGCTATTTCTGAAAAGCTCAAGAGCTATGGTGTTGAGGTAAGTGCATATCAAGTGATTCCCGATGAAATCCACGAGATACAGAATGCTGCGAAGTGGTATAAAGAAGACGATTGTAACTTAATCATCTATACCGGTGGAACAGGGCTTTCACCAAGAGATGTTACACCTGAAGCCTTAGAGCCATTGTTAGACAGAAGAATTCCAGGTATGGAAGAGGCAATAAGAAACTATGGTCAACAGCGCACACCTTATTCTATGCTCAGCAGAAGTTTAGTCGGTGTTATGGGTAAAATGCTTGTGGTTGCTTTACCAGGCTCTACCAATGGAGCGAAAGAAAGCATGGACGCGATATTTCCTGCGGCTTTGCATGTTTTTAAAATCATAGGAGGAGGCAGACATGATTAAAGATCAACACAATAGAATACACGATTACCTGCGCATTTCTTTAACAGAGAAATGCAATCTGCGCTGCACCTATTGCATGCCTGCGGATGGTATTCCGTTGTTGCCTTCTTCGAAGTTAATGTCGGCAGATGAAGTGTTTTCAATCGCTAAGACATTTGTGGAGCATGGCGTTTCTAAAATCCGTTTAACGGGAGGAGAGCCTTTAGTGCGTAAAGATTTTGAGACTATAGCGCGAAGCTTAAGTACCTTGCCAGTTGAGCTGGCTATTTCTACGAATGGGATTTTGGTGGACAAACACCTTACACTCTTTAAAGAAATTGGGTTGAATAAAATCAACCTGAGTTTAGATTCTTTAGATCAAGAGAAGTTTAAACACATTACGCGAAGGGATCACTTTTTTAAAGTGATGGAGAACTTGCAGCTGATTTTAGAGCTAGACTTTGAGGTAAAGTTGAATGTGGTTCTCATGAAAGGTTTTAATGAAGATGAAATATTGGATTTCATTGATTTCACAAAAGATAAAAAAGTGTCAGTGCGTTTTATAGAGTTTATGCCTTTTGGAGGAAACAATTGGAAATCGGATAAATTGGTTTCGTTGGCATCTATATTAGATTTAGCCGAAACCAGATATGGCTCGAATTTAATCCGCTTAAATGATAATGTACACGATACGACTAAGAATTACACAGTAGAAGGCTATGCTGGTTCTTGGGGCGTCATAAGCACGGTTACTTCTCCTTTCTGTAGTGGTTGCAACAGAATGCGTATTACAGCAGATGGCAAAATGAAGAATTGTCTTTTTGATAACAATGAAATGGATCTTTTAGCGAAATTTAGGAATGGAGAAAGCATTGCTCCATTTATTAAAATGGCCGTTTGGGATAAATATGCTATTCGTGGAGGAATGGATACTCAAGAAAAGTTTAGCGATGAAACTTTGAATCAAGAAAACCGCAGCATGATTGCGATAGGAGGATAGGGATGAGAAATTTGGTAATATTCTTTTGTTTAGGTTTCTCTTTGTCTGCTTTAGCTCAAACTAAATTTGGGGTTGAAGTTGGTGTAGGTTTCGGCAATCGAACAAATATTGATGAATACATTCAACGTACAGAAGGAATTTCAACTATACAATCTGAAATAGGAACGAACGTGGCTCTTCTGACAAAGCTGAATCTTTCAGAGCGTTTCTTTTTAAAAACCGGTGCGGTTTATCAAACTTCCGCGTACAGCGAAAAAATTGCTGCAGGTTTATTTTCTGTCCCTCAGGAACTCGAGCCTTATTATTGTTTTTTACCAAACGAAGCACAGGAGGGAAGAACCTCGATTAAGTACAAATACAATTTTGTTGAAATACCTTTTGTAGTGAATTATCAGTTTGCGCAGAGTTGTGAAGAATGTGGTTGGAAATGGTTTGTAGGTCTTGGACCAACAGTGAGTTGGGTGGTGAATAAGAAAGTGAAATCTGATTTACTAAAAGATGCAAACTACATAGATTATGACTGTGTGCCGAGCAATGATGTCATCTTGGGGATTCAAGGAGCAATTGGCGGAGAATACAGATTCTCCAACCAACACTTCTTAAATTTGAGTTTAATTTATGACCAACACCTGCAGCCCATTTACTATGGTGAAACGAATACGTTTGTATTCTATACTGTCGGCTTAAGGCTAGCCTATTACTTTGCGTTTAGTGCCAGTAAATAGTGTAAAACGTTTTCTCCTCCTTCAGGACTAATCAATGTTTGGCCTGCTTTTTTATTAGCCTTGCCTACCATCTCAGGCACTACTTTGGCAAGCCTGTCTGTTGAGACACCAAAAGACTTTTTTAAGCCATGGCATTGATCGCAACCTTTTTCAAACAGCGCTTTTCCAGAATTTAATTGATCTATTGTAGCATCAGAATAATGAGATGCTAAAGTTTCAACAGTAGGCTGAGCGACCTCAACAGCAACGGGCTTAGTTCCACCGCAAGCTACTAGAGTTAGCACGCTAATGACAAGTAATGTCTTTTTCATATTTAGATTTTAAAGGGCAATTTAGGAAAACGGATAATTCTTTTTTTATTTTTTATCACTTATAGCTAGGAATTATTTGAAGAATACAAACTGCTCTTGACTTATTAGCGAAAAGAGTTTTGAACTTCATGCAAATAAATCCCATTATAAAGTGATTTATTCCATTATCCGTTTGAGTAGTGTCCTTAATTGTTTATTGCTTAAAACATCTAAAAAACCTTTAGCATTGGATGGAAGAATCAACCAATAGAGGTTTATGTTTTTCTCTAAGTGATTTGAAGTATATTAATCAACCAATAATCGATGATAAATAACCATATTTACCCAAATTGAATGACCATTAAAAAGTACAATAATCTTATCTTGACTCAGCTTTAAAAGCTGGAAGAGAGGTCTATTAAAAAAAGTAGATTTCAAGTAAAAATGTCATAATTATTTAAGAATGCAGTCAAATTGAAGATAATTTCACTTTAAATTTAGCAAGATGATTTCGGTAATAGAAAGCGCGAGAGTTTACGTTGAAAGTATCATTGATGAAAATCAGCAGAGCGGATTAGAATATCACAATAGTGAACATACAAAATCTGTAGTCAGAGTTGCTCTGGAGATCGCTAATTCAGAAAAGGAATTTAGTTACAGGAGTAAAGAGAATTTGGAGTTAGCTGCTTTGTTTCATGATGTGGCTTATTTCAAAGGGAGAAAGAATCACGAAGAAAATGGTGTTGAAATGGCTCATGTATTTCTCAAGGATTATGATGTGGACCAGGAGCAACTTCAAGATATTGAACGCATAATTTTAGCAACTAAATTGCCGCATTCACCAACTGATTTAGTCGAGCAAATTATCCAAGATGCAGACATGTCTCACCTTGGTAGGTCGGATTACTTGGAAACGACATTTATCACTCTAAAAAAAGAGATGATGGGCGATTCTGATGGATCGGATAAAATGAATTGGATTGAAATATGTATTTCATTTTTAGAAACACATGATTACCAGACTAAATACGCGATTGAACACTTTAGACCAATTAAAAAACAGAACTTAATTAAACTATACAAAATGAAAGAAGAAGAGCAGAATATTCCTGAGATACCAGTTGAAATAATAGATAATGAAGTGCCTGTTAAAGCAAAAAAGAAATCAAAAAAGAAGAACCCAAAGTCAGACCTTCCTGAAAAGGGAGTAGAGACTATGTTTAGAGTCGCACTGCGAAACCATTTAAATTTAAGCAAAATTGCCGATAACAAGGCGAATACTTTAATCAGTGTAAACGCGATTATTATCTCGATTGTTCTTTCTACACTGTTTCCAAAAATGGATAATAACCCCTACTTAATTTACCCAGGTTTAACAATTATTATTTTTAGCATCATTACAATCCTTATTTCCATTCTTTCAACCATTCCAAAAACATCTCATGGTGTTTTGAGCAGAGAAGAAGTTTTGAATAAAGAAGGTAACCTGATTTTCTTTGGTAATTTTCATAAAATGCCACTTGATGACTACGAGTGGAGTATTGGAGAACTAATGAAGGATAGAGATTATTTATACAAAAGCTTAACGCGTGACTTGTACTTTTTGGGAAAGGTATTGAATAGGAAGTATATGCTGTTGAGATATAGTTATTACATCTTCATGATTGGTCTGATTGCTTCTATTGTTATGTTTTCAGTTAGCGTAAGCCCAATGACTTAAATTGTTCGGCACCCTAGATTATTTTTCAGTCTTTATTGATCTTTAATCAACTTTTGTAAATAGTTGCCCAAAAGATCTTCTAAGTTTTCGATGTCTTGCAGTTGGTCGTAACGTACATCTAATAGATAAAATTGCGCGCTTTGTTGATCAGATAACTCAGGTTTAAAAATGAACGCCTTATAGACTTCATCTAGAAGTCCAGTTGGATTGACAATAGATATGGAGTCTGAAACGATATCGGCAGATTCTAGCGCTTTAATCTCAGTGAGTACATGAATTATTTCTGGTGCAAAAATTCCGAAAGAAGATTCGTAGAATTCAGCAAAGCCACCATTGGTAACTGTTTGATTTAACTTCACAATGATGTACACCATTTTTTCAGGACCAGTTAATCCCTGCACAACGGCATACCATTGCGACCAGCTTTCCATATCGAAGTTTGCATCTTCTAGATGTTGCTCTGCAGAATTAAAAAGTCTGCTTATCAAAGCTCTATTTGATATATCCTCCATTGTCTTAATAAATAAGTGATTTTTCAATGCAATTTAATGAGTAATACATAAGCAGTAGCAGATTAATGATTCATAAACTTTACAATGAACAAGATACTTTATTAAAACAAAAAACGGTTTGAGATAACTCCCAAACCGCTGTTGTTTATGCATATTGTTGTAAGCTATTTATTCTTCTATTGCCTTGCGCACTTTGAACATGATTGCAAGATTGTTAAGGAAAGGGATGAAGTTATACGGACCCATAGCTTTTTCAGTTCGTGGTATTGGATGAACTGAGATATTGGAGTTAATCCTAGAGATATATTCCACCATTTCGTCTCTTTCATCGTCAGGAAGTCCACCGCCAATGCAGATAAAATTGATTGAGTCGTTTTCAATGATTTCTTTAATTCTATCTTTCGAGTTACTGGCAATTACGTTTCTGCCATATCTTTCCCATTCTTCGACCAGCACGTCTAGTGTTGATTGTAATCTTCCAATTGCTAAAATTCTTGGTTCCATCTGTTGTTCTGTTTTATTTTTTTGTTCTGTTGAGCAGGCCATGAATATAGCTGCCATAATGATGGTTATAAATTGTTTTTTCATTAGTTAGTAAGTTTCAAATGCCATTTCTACAGGTTCTTCTAACAATTTTGAAATGGGACATTTTGAGCCAATCTGCAATAATCTTTGAACCTGAGACTCGTCAAGGCTATTTTCAAACTTAACAGCTTTTGTGATTTTCTTGATTGATTTTCCTTCGCTTTGAACAAATTTTAATTTGACATCTACATCAATATTTCCGACATCCCATCCTTTGTTATTCGCATACATTTTAATGGTAATGGCAGTACAAGAAGCCAAAGCTGAAAGTAAATATTGCGGAGGATTTGGGTGATGGTCGCCACCACCAACAGATTCTGGTTCATCCACTAAAACAGTGTGATTGGTAGTTTTTAATTTCATCAGATAGTTATCTGCTCCCAGCGTCCCATTAACGTGTAAAGTATCCTTCATTACTTATCGTTTTTATTGTTCAAAGTATAGCTCAATGCTCTAGAGGGACATTTGTCGATCTGAGCTTTTAGTTCTTCAGTAGAAGCGTTTTCTATTTTCACCCATGGTCGTTCCTTTGGATTGTATACGTTAGGTAATGACCTAACGCATACTCCAGCATGAATACATTTTGATTGCTCCCAATGGATCGTTATATCCTCGTTTCTATATTCTGTTTTCATATTAAAATCTATTCAGAATTAAATCTCGTTTGAAATATGCTACAGACAAGGTTAAAAGCAGTAATACTAAATTGACTATAACTGGCTCATCTCTGCCAATATGCGTAACAATGGCGCCAACCATTACTAAGCCCAATCCTAATGCTGCTAATGGGACAAGGAAGGTTAACTTTTTTAATACCATAGGTAAGAGCAAACCAAGTCCACCCAG